>Ga0209201_1000930_pt1 | contig 36958 bp, 24 predicted proteins | sample AD_UKC055_MetaG_FD_184411 | JGI IMG/M metagenome (GOLD analysis project Ga0209201, IMG submission 184411) | Active sludge microbial communities of municipal wastewater-treating anaerobic digesters from USA - AD_UKC055_MetaG (SPAdes) (version 2) | ecosystem: Engineered > Bioreactor > Anaerobic >... | reverse complement strand
TATTCTCGGCCACGATGTACGAAGAACCTTCGTCGAAGTAGATTCCCCATCCGCCCGAAACTTTCGGGTACGAAATCGAGTCGTGGAAGATGTTGTTGCGGATAATGGTTCCGGGGGAAACGCCGAGGGTATAGATGCTTCCGGTGTCGCTGAGCTGGCCCTTGGCGGTGTGGTGCACGCGATTGTATTCGATGATGTTGTTGTGCGCGGAGCTCGGGGCAAATCCCCACGACCACCCGACCGAGACGCCCGAGTACCGGAAGTCGCAGATTTCGTTGTGCGAGAGCGTATTGTACGAACTTCTCCCGAGCCACACGCCAACCGCCCCGCGGTAGCGTTTCCCGCCGTCGTGAATGAAGCAGTTGTCGATGATGTTGCGCTCGCACGCGAGGTTGGGAGTTGCGGCGTCGCTGGTTTCGCCGATGCGGACCCCGCCCGCGCCGAGATCGGCCACTTCCGAGCGGCAGAGGCGGTTGTCCTGGCATCCCGCGCGGAACCAGACGCCATAATTGCCGGCGTGGGCGACCTCGCACGCCTCGATAAGGCAATTGCGCGCGCCAAGGGCTTCGATGGCGGCGTTGACCGGCACGGCCGCCTGCCCGCCGGGGTAGCCCTCCGCCGGAAGGGTGTATTCGCCGTAGTGCAGGCGCAATCCTTTGAACGCGAGGTACTCGACAAACGCCCCTTCCTCGGGTTTGCCCGCGAGGACAAGCAATTGCTGCGTCACCGGCGCCACTAGGGTGACGGTCTCGGGCGTTTCGCCCGGCATGGGGTAGTAGTAGAGCACGCCCGTCTTGCGGTTCAGGTACCATTCCCCGGGCTGGTCGAGGCCCTCGAAGAGATTCTCGACGAAGAAACGCTGTCCCGCGGGCTGCCAATAGCCCATGGGCCAGCCGGACCCGGCAGTAAACTCGAGGATATGATTCTCCAGGTCGAGGCTCTTGACGAAGTGCATCGAGGTGTCCCACGATTGAAACACGACTACCCAGGCGTCCGCGAGGCTCTCCCACTGCTGCAGGTCGCCCGGCTGAAAACGGATCTTGTCGTGGCTGGGCTCCTCTTTCCCCGTGTCCGGGTTCGTCACCGTTACGCGGCCGGTGGTATGGAAGTAATCGGTGTCTTCGGGATAATCGCCCACGGGGTGCGCCGGATTGGGCGTGCGGGCGAGCGGCCGCCATTCGCCGTTCACATACAACCCGGTGAACACCCATTTCCCGTCGCGCACCTCGGGCAACTCGAGGGTCCACAGGGTCTGGCCCACGGTCCATCCTTCGAGGATGCGCCCGCCGTGAATTACCGGACGCTCCCCCGGGTACGCCTCGTAGGTGATGGGCGCGGAGACGGCGCCCGAGTCTTGCGGGCCGAACGTCACCGGCGCCGTGACGTGGTACGTGCCTTCGCGGATCAGGACGCGGATCGGGGCCTGGGTTCTTGCCGCGGGGTCGAGCGCGCGAATGGCGTCGCGCGCGGCCGCAATGGTCGCGAACGGCCCATCCGTGCCTTCGGCGCTCGGCGCCTCGAGTCTGCCCGTCCACGCATCGTTGCCGTTTGGCGCAACATAGAAGGCCGTCGCGCCGGACGCTTCCTGTGCCGCAGCGGCGCCCGGCACGAGCATTGCACAGACCCAGCCCATCGTTGCAGCAATGTGCGGCAGATACGTTCGCGTAAACAAGGATGCCCCTCCTCGGTGTGGCCCACAGTGAAAGCGTGATTGATGCCCAGCGCGGGCGATCATGACACCTCGCACGAGGGATTACAACCCGGTAAACACAGAAAAAGGGGGCCGCAGGGACAGAAGGCGCACCACTTGTTTGTAACGCGGTTGTGGCATGAAGATCCGCGTTCATGATTCGCGAGCCCCGGAGCGCCCCCTTGGCAATCGCGGCATTTTCAGGTCGCGGGTGGCAATGTGGTAGGATGGGCATCGGGCTGGGTCTGCTGTGACCTTGCGTGCAATGCCCGGTAGTTGCAGCTAAGCGGATTAGAAGGAGGCTCGTTCCAGTGAAAGTTCAAACAGCAGAACAGATTGGTGTGTGCAGTTGGTCGCTCCAGGCGACGGGTCCCGAGGACCTGGCGGAGAAGGTGAACGCCCTTGGCGTGAAGCGCGTGCAGCTCGGCCTCACGCCGCACCGCGGAGACACGGGTGCATGGAACGGCGTGGAGGTGGTGCTGGCCGCGTCGGGGATTCGTATCGTAACGGGGATGTATTCGACGATAGGCGAGGATTACACGACCCCGGAGACGATTCGCCGCACGGGCGGCATCGTGCCGGACCAGCACTGGGAAGAGAACGTGGCGCTGGCCAAGGCCACGGCTGCCAAAGCCCGGGAACTGGGCCTGCCATACATCATGGCGCACGCGGGGTTCCTGCCCCACGACCCCGGCGACCCGGATTTCGACAAGCTTGCTGGGCGCGTCGCTACGCTTGCCGGTCTGTTCGCCGACGCCGGCGCGGGACTGCTGATGGAAACCGGCCAGGAAAAAGCGGATACGCTGCTCGAGTTCCTCGACGAAATGAGGAGGCGCGGCGCGGCCAACGTCGCGGTGAACTTCGATCCGGCCAACATGATTCTCTACGACATGGACGACCCCATCGAGGCGCTGGGCAAACTGGCCCCGCATGTGCGCCAGGTCCATGTGAAAGACGCTAAACGGACCAAGGTCAAGGGCCAATGGGGCGAGGAGGTCGTGGTCGGCACCGGCGAGGTCGATTGGGTGGCGTTCGTGCGCATTCTGGCCAATGCCGGTTTTACGGGCAGCTACATGTTCGAGAGGGAAGCCGGCAACGATCGGATCGGCGACATCCAACAGGGTATCGCGGCGCTGACCAAGGCCATGGACAGCGCGGCAAAGTAAGAATCAGCGCCTTCCGTGAGAACAACGAAGCGTTAACCGTCTCGAGACGGTGGGCCGTAAGCGCTGCCCGGATAACGATAACTGGCCGGAGGGGACGGTGGTGGATTACCGAATCGAAACGGACACGATGGGCGCAATGCAGGTGCCCGCGGACACGTATTACGGGAGCCAGACCGCCCGTTCGCTCGAGAATTTCAAGATCGGCGCCGAGACCATGCCGCGCGAGGTCATCCGCGCGTTCGGGATACTGAAGAAGGCCGCGGCACTGACCAATTACGAGCTGGGTCTGCTCGGGCCCGATTTGCGCAGCGCCATCTGCCAGGCCGCCGACGAGGTCATCGAGGGCAAGCTCGACACCCATTTCCCGCTGGTGGTGTGGCAGACCGGCAGCGGGACCCAGAGCAACATGAACGTCAACGAGGTCATCGCGAACCGGGCCATCGAGCTGCTCGGCGGCGAACTTGGCAGCAAGAACCCCGTGCATCCCAATGACCACGTGAACATGTCGCAATCGTCGAACGATACGTTCCCGACGGCCATGAACATCGCCGCCGCCGAACAGGTGCAGCGCCATCTCCTGCCCCCGCTCGAAGGGCTGCGCGACACGCTTCAAGCAAAATCCGACTTGTTTGGCGCCATCATCAAGATCGGCCGTACGCACCTCATGGACGCCACGCCCCTCACGCTGGGCCAGGAATTCTCGGGGTACGCGCAACAGCTTGCCAACGGCATCGAGCGCATCAAGGGGGCGCTGCCCGGACTGTTCGAACTGGCCCTCGGCGGCACGGCGGTCGGCACGGGACTCAACACGAAGAAAGGTTATGATGTCAAGGTCGCGGGCAAGATCGCGGAGTTGACGGGACTGCCGTTCGTCACGGCGCCCAACAAGTTCGAGGCTCTGGCGGCGCACGACGCTTTGGTGATGATGTCCGGCGCGTTGAAGACCGTCGCGTGCAGCCTGATGAAGATTGCCAACGACGTCCGCTGGCTGGCGAGCGGGCCGCGGTGCGGTTTGGGCGAGATTCGGATTCCCGCCAACGAGCCGGGGTCGTCGATCATGCCGGGCAAGGTGAACCCGACGCAGTGCGAAGCGTTGACCATGGTGGCCGCGCAGGTTATCGGCAACGACACGACGATCGCCATCGCCGGCGCGTCGGGCAATTTCGAGTTGAACGTGTTTAAGCCGGTATTGATCTACAATCTGCTGCAATCGTGCCGGCTTTTGGGAGACGCGGCGCGGTCGTTCAACGACCATTGCGCGGCGGGCATCGAGCCTGACGAAGGGCGCATCGATGCCCTGCTTCGCGAATCGCTGATGCTGGTTACGGCGCTCAACCGCAGGCTCGGCTATGACAACGCGGCCCGTATCGCCAAGACCGCTTACGCCAATGGCACGACCTTGAAGGAAGAAGCGATCAACCTCGGCCTGCTGACGGCCGAGGAATTCGACCAAGCGGTGGACCCGGCCAAAATGCTCGGGCCCGCTGAATAGCGTATCGGACACACGATGGAATTCTTACTCGCTAACGCATACCTGGCCGCCGGAGGCATCGCCTTGGCCGTCTGCCTCATGTGGGCGCTTGTGGCGGGGGTGTTTGTTCTGCTTGGGGGCCGGCGGCGGCCCTACCTGCTCGGACCCGTTTTCGCGGTGGTGCACGGGCTGGCGGTCGCCGCGGTCGCACTCACAACTCCCGCGGACATGACCGCGTCGCCCCTTGCCGGGCTCGGGTGGCTGGTTCTTTCGGTTGCCGATTTCCCGGCTACCCTGCTGTTTCCGCGGGGCGCGGGAGGCGTTTCTCTGCCCGGGTTCTTCCTTATGGCCGGGACAGCGCAACAATTGCTCGCGGGGACGTTACTTGCCGCACTCTATGCCACGTGGCCCCGAAAGGAGTCCCGCCCCGCATGACCGTGCGCCGCTACATCTGGACGGCCCTCCTCTCACTGGTCCTGTTGGCTTTGCCCGCGATTGCGGCGGGCCCGAGAACCCATGCCGAAATCGGCCAGCGCGCGTGGGACCAGCACCTTGTGACGGACCCGGAGATGCTTCCGGGGTTGGCGGGCCTGCGCGGAGATGACCAAGCCATGCGCGCGTTCTACTGCGGCGCCACGTTCCCCGATTTTGGGCACAACAAGATCAACCACGAGGCGGCAGAGTATGCGCACTGGTATCCGTATCAACAGGCCTATTTCGAATATATGAAGGAGCATTTTCCTCCGCCGTGGGACGATGCTGCGCGCCGGGAAATCGCGTTCTTCCTGGGCATTCTGTGTCACGGGGTTGGCGATACACCCTGGCACTTCGACGAAGACGGCCATAAATCGCTGCTGACCATGGCCCGCGAAACCGACCGCGCCGGGCATGGGTTGACTGAGCACATAACCGACATTTTCAGCCACGTGCTGTTTGACATCGAACCCGACCCGCGCAGTGAGTTTGTTTGGCTCACCGGGACGGCGCAAGCGGTCTTCGAGCGCGCCGGGGTGGCGGTCACACCCGAGGAGCTTGCCCGGGGCTGCCGGAAACTCGAAGGGGAATGGTTTCGCGGCGCGCACCTCGGCCCCATCGCATATCCGTATTTCCAGGCCAAGATTCCGTGGTGCCGTGCGCATTACGAGGACTATTACTACGGCGGTCTCGAACACGGCGCGGCGCTCACCGCCATGTGCATCCGCTACTACTACGCGCGGCTCAACGGCTGGCATTATTATCAGAACATCCCTATCCAGGCGTGCGCGTTCCCGCGCGGAGAACCGTACACTCCCTGCATGGATGCCGCTATCCCGGCAGGGGATGAAGAGGCCGGCGGCAGCATTCTGACCGTCGGGCACGGAGCATGCGCCAGATTGCGGTTTGACGTTTCCGATATCGCGTCACCGGAGCAATTCGAGGGGGCGGCCCTGTGGTTGCGTCTCGTTGACGGCCCTGTGGCGGGCGCCGTGGAAATCACCGGGCACGCCATGACCGGCGAAGATGCAGCGGACCACGAGCCGTCGCCCAGAGCCCGGCCCCGCATGGCTGACGTCTCCTCCTCGTGGATGGTCTGGGATGTTACCGCGCTGGTGCGGCAATGGGTCCGGGAACCTGCTGGCAATTACGGCATGCTGCTCAAGACCGCCCCGGGCGCGGACACGGATGCCGTCCCGGCGGTGCGTTTCTATTCGTCATCCGCGCTCAAGGCCCGCCCCGACGGGTACGGCGGCACGGTCGTGGCCTTCCGGCCCATTCTAGTCGTGCGATAGGGCTTTGCATCAAGCGGCGGATGAGGTGTTTGCCCCCAACTCTCCGGCCCGCGGGGGTGCAGCACGACGCCAGGAACCGCCACAGCGGACGGCAATTCGGCTTGAATTGACCGGCGGGGGTGCCGGTCCCACAACTTGTCCGGCACGGGGCCGACGCTCTCGACCTCCGGTTCAGCCGCTTGTCTTCACCTTGACTATTTTGCCAGTCTTGGCGGACTTCCAGGCAGCTTCCGTGACTTCGATGACGCGCAGCCCGCACACCGGCGGGGTCTGGGGTTCGTCTTTGCCAAGGATGACGTCAATGAAGTTGGCGTCGGGATTCTTCTTGTACTTGGGCAGAACCACCTTCACCGGCCTGCCCATGGCGTCCTGGCGGAGAAGACTCTGGCCGTGGCGGAGGTAGAACGCGCCTTTCGAACCGACGACCGTGACGTCCTCGTGAAATGTGGGGGCATTGCCCACGATCGCCACGCTGCCCAACGCGCCGTTGCTGAATTTCATGGCGAGGGTCGAGTTGATGTCGACCTCCGTGCTGAAGTTCTCCATGTCGGCATAGACTTCGGCGATTCTGAGGCCGGTAAGCCACATCAGAATGTCGACGAGATGGCTGCCCGAATCGTTGATTTGTCCGCCGCCGGATTCGGCGAGCTTCTGCCGCCAGGTGCCTTTCACGGCGCGCAGCCATTCCTGCGACTGCACGGCCTGCACGAATTGCACTTCGCCGATGGCCCCCTTGGCGATTTGTTCGCGGATGTAGCGAAACTCGGGCATGTAGTGCCGCTGATACGAAATCATCAGCACGCGGTTCACCTTCTTCGCCAGCGCGATGAGGCTCTTGGCATGTTGCACCGTGCAGGTCAGCGGCTTTTCGGAAAGGACGTGCAGCCCCTTCTTCAAGGACGCCGCGGTCTGTTCATAATGCACCGTGTGCGGGCTCTGGACCACCACGCCGTCGAGCTGTTCGTTGGCGAGCATGGCGCGGTAATCCCTATAGGCCGGCAGCGACTCCGAACCCGGGCAGCGCTGATAGAACACGGCGAGCGACTTCTTCGACGGGTCCGTCAAGGCGGTGACGCAGGCCTTTTTCGTTTCGTGGATGCGGTGCCAATGACCGGGCGCGATCCCCCCGGCGGCGATGAATCCAATACGCAGTTTCCCGGACATGGCGTGTACCTCCCTGAGTGTCCCTTCCCGGCAGACCGCAAAAATGGTAGCAGCGGCCGCGAAGCAAATCAACGGCAATAGAAGGACCCAAATCGCCGGATGACACCACGATTGGGGAAACTCACACAGAGACGCAAAGGACACGGGAGAAATGGAGCCTGCGCCGAAACGAAATCTACTCAACGTCTCCGTTTATGATCCGGGAAATGCCGTCCCTCATCAAAGCCTCGCCGAAGTTCAGTAGATAGCCGAGTCTGATATCCGTCAACCGCAGATAGGTCAACACCTGCTTGTGGTGCGCCTTCGTGACCTTCTCCACGGATTTGAGTTCCACAAGAACGGTATCCTCCACGATGAGGTCCGCACGAAACCCTTCGTCGAACCGGATGCCGCGAAGCTCGATGGGGATGGGAACTTGCCGCGCCACGCGCAGACCCCGGGCCTCCAAATCGCGTGCAAGAACCGCTTCGTACACTGTTTCCAACAGCCCGGGACCCGTCTCACGATGAAGCGCCACCGCGCAATCCACAATGATGCTTCCTATCTCATTCTGTTTCGGAGGGTTCAATCTTCGTGTTCTCCGTGTCTCTGTGTGAGCGCATTCTTGTCGATACATACGCGCTCACACACGTTCCCTCTGCACGCCGGGCGGCGCGCATGCACGTCCTTTAGTATTGTCTAACGAATAGACATAAAGGGAGAATAGCATTTTCATGTCTCACTAAGCATAGGCGCAGCGAGAGACTCTTGCAAGCGCTGACCCTTTCCCAATCTTTACCGATAATGCGCCCTTGATGCATCACCGTTTTCACCTCGTTGGTGGTGAGCCCCTTCCTTCTCACTCCATTTATCCCGAATGGAGACGATAAGATCCCTCCAGCAAGGGCTTTCCTATCAGGCGATTGGGGGAAGGAATGACCCGGCGGGCCTAGCGGCGCCGGTATGCCGATGCAAGCGGCGAACCCAACAGCAGCGCGGCCCCGAACAGGGAAACGGCCAGGCCGATGAACAAGGATGCCGGCCGGTACGTGTACACAATCTCGTGCGTACCCGCCGGCGTCGCGATGCCGCGAAATATGCCGTTCACACGCAGTATTTCGCAGGGGACGCCATCCAGCGTGGCCCGCCACCCCTTTCCGAACGAGTCACTGAGCACCACGATGCCCGGCTGCGGGGCTTCGACGTGGATCGCCACATGCTCCGGCGACAGTTCCTCGAGAGAGCAGGCGGAAGCCGCTGTACGCAGGTCGGGGACGGCTTCACCGGCGGCTGGCGCGGCTGCAGCCGCGGCCCCGTCGCGCGGCGTGTCGAGCGCAGCGGCGAACACGTTGCCGTCAGGCGGTTCCAAGGGTCCGGGCACTCGTTCCTCGAACTGCTCCAGATACGGGCCGTGCTCCGCCGCAACAATACATTCCCGGGCGGGGTCGAAATCGTCCGAAGCCATAATGTCAATCGCGCTGGATACCGTCTCCGCCATACGCCATTCCGGCACCCAGAACGCGCGCGGCAGAACCGATTCGTTGACGAAGACGCGCCCCCGAACGGAAGACTGCACTTCGCGCAGGCGTACCCCGCCGCCGCTCCAGGTCTCCGCGGACAGGCCCGATTCTGGCGATGCCAGCACCGCTCGCGCGGCCATGAGATTGAGCAACGAGGGCTGCGGCGCGTCTGGAGAAACCTCCCACGAAGCCACGGCATCGGACGTTGTGCCGGAACGCCTCAACCGCGACCACCAGGCGGCGTGTTCGCGCGATGCAAACACGTTGCGCCCGCCTACGGCATCCAGGGGAACGAGCATTCCGAGGTTGGCCGGCAAACCGTACTCGAGCGGGCGCGACGCAATGACCACGCGGCCCCCGAGCGCCCGTTCGCGGATCAACTCGATGGACTCGGAGTACCGGTTCAGCTGCTCTTTGAAATCCTGATAGGGATGACCGTACGCGTTGACGTTGGCCACCGTCAGATCGATAAAGGCGAGCAAGGCGATCGCGCAAGAGGCGGGCACCGAAAACCAGCTCTTTCGCAGGAGCAGACAGGGCGTCAGCAAAACCACAAAAGCGATAGTGTAACCCCGGCCCTGGCTGCCGGCCAGATAGAACACGGCCGCGAGCGCCGCGAATACCGCCATGGCCACGGGCCATACTCTGGCTGAATGATAGCCCGTCCGCGGCTTAAGGATGCGGTCCGCGCCGAGCGCCGTCAGCACGGCGGCGCAGAACATGGCGAAACATAGCCAGGCTTCTCTGGGCAGGGCGCCCTGTCCGCGTTGGAGGCCCGCGGCGCCCACCAGCCATGCGGCCGTTCCAGCCAGCCCGAACAACACGACTTCGCGCCAATGCCGGCGTTGGAAAAGCGCGGCCGGGAGAAGAATCAGGGGAACAATGCCCACATAGCCCAATCGCGGCAAATCGCTCTGGCGGGAGGTAAACGTCTGCACAACCGCTTCGCGAAACGAGCCGGGGAGCCGCCCTCCCGTGCGCAAGTAAAACAGGGCGTTGGCGGGCGCACTGAGGTCCCGGGCCCAGAGAATCGTGGGAAGCCACTGGATTGCCGTCAGGCAGAGGGCGAGCGTTCCCGCCAGTATCAGGCCGCGCAAGGCTGCACGCAGCCCGAACACTTCGCGCTGTCCCGCAACACCGTGCAGGAGGGCATAGGCTGCGGCCAGGGGGAAGACAAGGACAACGAGCGCATACGCACCGGAAAAGATAAAGGCGGCGCCCAGAAGGCTTCCAAGATATACCCAGCGGCGCTGGCCGAGACGCGCAAACTCGCGGACGGCCCAGAATACCAGCGGCAACCATGCCAAGGCGGTCGCGAGATACGGCCGCGACATGCCTGCCGCCGAGGCCCCCGAGAAAGCGTACGCCACTCCGCCGATCAGGCTCGCGCCATAGGCCAGGTCGAGGGACCGGGCGAACAGCGCGAACCCAAATCCCATCAATGCGAGGCAAATGAACGAATGCAAGGCCATAGCCCGTCCGGTATCGGAAAGAAGAAAGACAGCGTTCAGGGGCTGAAAGAGACCGATCCTGTGGTCTGGCAGCAGGGGAATGCCACACATCTGCCGCGTATTCCAGAGGGGGAACTGCCCCGACCGCAGACGGCCATAGGCGAAGTGCATCGCCGGGTAGACAAATTGATACAAGTCGCTGTTTTCATACGATTCGCTGGCAGGGACCTCCGGCAATTCCACATGTTGCCAAAACAGAGGCGCCGCGAACACAAAAGATACCGCGAGCAAGAACAGCGCCGCGAATCCATACCGGTTTGTCTCGGAAACGGTAGCCTCCACGCCCGTGAACCTTTCTTAGACGCCTACTCCAAGAGCTCCCGGAGTTCGACGCGCCGCTTCTCTCTTACGGCACGCACCAACGCATGCGTAACGGCAAGGCTCTTGAGATTATCCGCGGCGGCTGTCTCGGGCTGCTGGCGCGATTGGACTGCGCGGGCAAAGGCGTCAAGCAAGCCGGCCTGTCCAACAAGGGGCCACGCCACTTGCCGGAGTTTGCGCCTTTTTGCGGGGGAATTGGAGACGTAGAGTTCGTCGTTCTCCCACAAGAGCGCCCCTCGGCTCCCGTCGAAACGCCAGTTGCCGTTCCACGGCGTTTCCCAACCGTTAGCTACCCAGCTTGCATGATAATTGACGCATGAGCCGGTATCGAGTTCCAGCGCCGCCATCACGCCGGCATCGCCCTTAAACCAGTTCCAGGGCGCGCAGAGTGTCACGCCCTGGACCGCGCGAACGTCGCTCGCCATCAAGAAACGCACGAGATCAAAATGGTGAATCGACATGTCCAGCACAAGAGGAAATGCCATTTTCTCGCGGTACCCGCCAAAATGCGGGCCCTTGTGAAAGCCTATATCCACGCTGCCCACAGTCCCAAGCTTTCCTTGTGCCAGAAACCGTTTGACGGTCTGCGGAAGAGCCGTGTACCGGTAGTTCTGCGCCACCATGAGAATGCGTCCAAGCCGTTGCGCCCGTGAGACCAGCGTCTTGGCGTCGCGAAGGTTGCCGGTTAAGGGTTTTTCGCACAGGACATCGAGATTGCATTCCATCGCGGCCGTGCAAACGTCTTTTCGGAATTGCTGCGGGGTGACATCCAGGAGCGCGTCCGCCTCGATCTCGCGCAAAGCCCGGGCCAGGCTTGTATAGCACCGGCTGCGCGGCATGCCGTGCCGTGCCGCCGCGGCCATCAGGTTCTTGCGGTTGGTATCCACGTAGGCGGCGGCCTGCCACTTATGAGAAGCAGCGACAACGCCGGTCCAGTGCGCCCCCATTCCACCCACGCCGACTTGGATTAGACGTTTCATCGACACTCTCCTGTGTTTTGGCAAAACGGGCAGGGAGTCGGGCGTGTGCCCCGCATATAGCCCTTATCGGTGGGGCCTTCCCCGCTGTTGGACCCAGCGCCTGCGACGGCGCAAGTCTATCATCCGGTATTCCGGCCTGTCCATTTCGCCTCAGGCAAAAAACGATACTCGGAGTCAATCCCGGCACCCGCCACGCGGTTCCCTTGATTCCCTTCCCATAATGCCCTAGGATGGCCGGAAATCCGGCATGGCTGTGCTCAAGGGGCGGAGCGTCGTATGGAGAACACCGAGCTCACGGTCATAACAGTGACACGAGGGATGCCGCAGGTGCTTTCCATGTGTTTAAGCCACCTCGAGTTGCAGACCTATCCGCCGGCGAAATTCGAAGTGCTGGTGGCAGTTCTCCCGAATGTCACGGAGACCGAGCAAACGCTCCAGCGGTTTTCCATGGGGGGGCCGGTGCGCATGCGCTTTGTTCACGCTGGCCGGGAAGATGTTGTCGCAGCGCGTAATCTCGCCGTGATGCAGGCTCTGGGGCGATGGCTTCTTTTTCTGGACGAGAACCTGCTGGCCGGCAGCCACCTCATCGAAAGCCACATCGAAACACAGCAACTCAATGGCGGCGCCTGTGCGGTTGTCGGCCACATAGATTATCATCCCCAGCTCGAGCATCGGACGCAGCCCAAGGCCTGCATGTTGACCGACCGGGTGTTTCAACCCGGTCAGCCGTTGCGTTTTCTCGATTGGCGCGCGCACAACCTCAGCTTACCCCGTGACACCGTATTGGAGGCTGGCGGTTTCAGCGAGGTCCTCCCCTTGGCGGGCCTCGAGGATATCGAACTCGCTTACCGGCTGGAAACCGGCGCGGGTTTGAGAGGGTATTTCTGCGACCGGGCCCAAGCGTTCTTATGGAAACCGGAGTCTATGGCCGAGGAGGAAAGCCGGTACTACGCACAAGGGTACTGGCTGCACCATTTGGTCACAAGCACACAGTCCGAGTCGCTGCGTGAACGTTACAAGAGTGTTGTTGCCTCGTGGCGCGGCATCCTTGATCCCGTGTTCTTACCCGTGGCGCATGGTGTCTGTCCCATGCTCGCGTTCAATTCCAATGCTCATAACGTGTTGCGGCGCGGGGTTCTGCGAAGTGCCTTCCGCCGCGGGTTTCGTGATGCCCTCCGTGGGCGCGCCCCGGCGCCTCCCGTGTCATGACCGGCGGGGGCGCCGGTCCCACACGGGCGACCGGTCCCACACGGGTGGGGTGATCTTTCAACAGACCTCGTAAACGTATTATCATAGGCTAGGATCGCGTTTTCGCGGAGAGCCGGAGGATGGGGGACTCCCGTCCGGTTCTCGCGGATGCGCGCCCGGCAAGCAACAGGCAGGACCACGCGTGCCGCGGGTCAGGCAGAAGGGTAGCCAGGGTTTGCATCACCCGTCCGCAAGCGCGGTGGTGGCGCAGTCCTTTGGCCGAGTATCCCGGATTTGCATCGATGCGATTGATTCACACAGCGGATCTTCATCTCGACATGTGCTTTGCTTCGGCGCACATCCCGCCGGGTTTCGGCAATCGCAGGCGCCAGAGCCTGCGCGATGTGTTCCACGGGATCGTCCAGCGCGCCGGGGAATGGCCTGCCGACACTCTCCTGATCGCGGGCGATCTCTTCGATTTGGACCGGGTCAGCCGGGACACGGTGCGGTTTCTGCAAGCTGAATTCAAGTCGATTCAGCACGTGCCCGTCTGTATTGCTCCCGGTAATCACGATCCGTATGTGCAGGGGTCTCCCTACGCGGAAGAGACCTGGCCGGATAACGTCATGATTTTCGAGCAGCCGGAATGGCATTCCCGGGTGCTCGATGAGCAGGGGACGACCGTGCACGGGTTCGGGTTCGATGGCCCGGACGTATCCAGGAACCCCTTCGGCCGGTTCCCGCCGATTCAGCTCGGGGCGGTCCATGTGGCCGTTGCCCACGGCTCCGCGCTCGGCCATCAGCCGCCCGGCAAGGAGTCCTATGCGCCGTTCGACCCCGCTGCTGCTTCGGTAAACGGGTTGCGTTATCTGGCGCTGGGGCATTTTCATGCCTATACGCCGATCAAAGGCGACTTCCCGACCGTCATGGCCTACTCGGGCGCACCCGAAGGCCACGGTTTCAACGAAACCGGCATGCGGCATTTCCTTGAAGTGGAAATCGATGCCGAGAACGTGCGCATTACTCCCGTGGCCTCCTCGCGCTCGGTTTACTTGACTGCCAGCATCGATTGCAGCCCCTTCACATCTTCCCAGGACGTGGTCAACGCCATCCGCGCCCTACCCCGCGAGGAAGGTCCCGGGACCGTTGCCCGCATCACCCTTGTGGGCACGGGCGCGCCCGAATGGCGCCCGGAACTGGACGCCATCTACGACGCGGTGGCGCCCGCCTTTGAACATATCCTTCTCGAGGATGCGACCGAGGCCGTCGAGGATTTCGAAGCCCTGGCCCAGCAGCAGACCAGTCTCGGGGGATTCGTGACGCGTCTCAACGCGGAAATGTCCGATAATAAGAAGGGGCGTAAACATACTATGCTGGCTCGCGCTCGTGAACTGGGACTGGCGGCGTTCCGCAACCGGCCGATCACATTCCAGGGCCTGGAAAGGGATTGACCGTGATTATCCGTAAACTGTTTCTCGACGGCTATGGCCGCTTTATGGGCCGTGAAATCCAATTCACGGATGGGCTGCAGGTGGTGCTCGGCGCCAACGAGCAAGGCAAAACCACCATGCGCAATTTCATTACCGACATGCTCTACGGCCAGAAAGCCAGCAGCACGCAGCGCCGGTACGAAGAAAGCCACTTGCTTCGCCGTCCCTGGGACGACAACGGGGTCTATGCCGGCCGCATGACCTACTGTCTCGACAACGGCCAGGAATTTGAAGTCCATCGCACCTTCGACCGCAAGTCGGAGTCGGTACAAGTTTTCAATCACACTCATGGCCGCGAGATCACCGGGGAATTCCCCATGGGCCGCAACCGGGAAATCGAGTTCGCCGCGCACCACCTCGGCCTCAGCAAGGTCATCTTTGCCAACCTGGCCGTCATTGGCCATGCCAGCCTCGAGTCCCTCGGCGACGCGGACGCCCTGCTTCAAATCGGCGAGAAGATAGCCTCGCTGGCCGATACCGCCGACGAAGCCAGCTCGTCCGCCGCCGCGGTCAAGCATCTTGATGCCTACGTGGCGCGTATCGGCCGTCTGGTGCCGAACTCGAAACGGCCCCTGCCCTTGTCAAAGGCGCGCCTGGAGCAGCTCGATGCGGAACTATCCGAAGCCCGCCGCGCCCGCGATGACGTGGCCGGGCTTGACGGGCGTCTGCGCACGGCGCGCAACCAGGTTCAAGCCCTGCGCACGAAACAGGCGAACCTCGAACTCCAGATCCGAAAACTCGAGCAAACCGAACGCCACAACCGTCTTCATAAGGCTGAGACCATTCAGGACCATATCGAATCCCTCACCCAACGCCTTTTCAGCCTGGCCAAAGCCAAGGATTTCCCTCTCGAGCAGGAAGATGTCTTTCATACCGCACTGAACGCGGTCGAAACGGCCCGCGAGCAGGTTGCACGGACCGAGGCGCGCGTTGAGGAGTTGCTCCGCCGGTACCGTGAAGCCTCCCGAAACCTCGAAAACGACGCCGTCGAGATCCAGGACATCCCGGAGCAGTTCGAAAACCCTCTCAAAGAACTCGATACCCAGGTTGCGCGGCTGCGCGATTTCACGGAAGACCTCGAGAAAGCCCAGCAAACAGCCCGAGACGAGATCGCGCGCGCGGAACAGGAACTCGAGGCCCTGCCCGATTTCGAGACGTTTGACGCCGACCCCATGGCGTGCATAAACCAACACGCCAACTCGTTCAGTCTGGCGCAGCAGGAACGCGACCGCGCGCGCGAGCTCCTCAACCGCCTCGAAGCAGAGCGCGAGCGACGCGAAACCGAACTGGCCCTGCCCAAAGAAGTATTCAGCCGGTTTGACGATTTTCCCGCCCAGGCCCGCGATTACGCCGTGGAGACCAAGCTCTCCGAGGAACGATGCGCCCAGCACCGCAAACGGATCGAGGAAGCTCAGCGGGACCTCGAAGGTCACGAACAAGACCTTCCCAATTTCCGCGTGATGGCCATTTTCGGCGCCCTGCTTGCCGTTATCCTGCTCGTCTTCGCTTCCGTTACCGGAAACAAGGGCATCTACCTCGTCGAGGTATTCGCGCTCGGCGTGTTCGCATATAACACGGCCCATTGGCTCCACGCGCGGCTTAACCTCCGCCAGCTTCGGGGAATTATTGACGGCGCCGAAGCCGAGATCGCGCGCCTCGAAGAAGAAAAAGCCTCCCGCGAAACGGACATGAATGACATCGTCCACCAGGCCGAGTGCGGCTCGTTCCGCGAACTCGAAGCCATGTACGAGCGGTTTGTAAAAGAACGGAACGAACTCGGAACACTCTTGGCGGATCTCGAGCACCACCAACATCAGGCGCGCGTTGAAGAGTCTCACGTGGCCCAGAAACTCGAGCGCCTCCACGAGATCTTTTCCGCGCTTGGCGAGACCATCCAATCCGAGGAGGACGTGTCCCCCGCCGCCGCGCAAGCCATCGTCAAATACCAGCGCTACTGCGAGACCAAACGCCGGCGCGAGGAACAGCAGCGCCAGCTGGATTCCCTGGCAGTCGAGGCCCGGCGCAGTGCTGAAAAGCTCGCTGCCAAGGAAGAACAGGAGAAACGCCTCTCGCTCGAGGTCCGCAAGCTTCTCCGGAACGCGGGGTACAAAGAAGAAGCCAACCACACCAGTGCGCTGGGCGCTTTGCGCGCGTACGGAATTCGCATCGCGCAACTCCGTCCGCGCCGCGCCAACGCCGAAGCGCTCAAGCAGCAAGCCGACGAGTTCGCGCAACAGCTCGAGCAAGACCGCCGCGAGCTCGAACAGGCGCAAGAGGACCTCTCGCAGTTGCTGGACAATGTGGGCGTGGATTCGGTCGAGGAGTACCGCGCCCTGGCCGCCCAGGCGCGCGAGTACCGCGAAGCGCGCATCAAACGCGCCTCGTTGGGCGAACAGCTGGATACCCTTCTCGGGAACGACACGTTCGAATCGCTCCGCGACGCCGTCCAGGATGGTGATTCCGAGGAGCAACTGCTCCTTGAAGACGGGCCGGCATTGCGGGCGGCGTTCGAATACGGGCAGAAGGAACTCGAGGCTCGGGGCAAGGAGATCCATTCGCTCGAACTTGCCATCGCGGAGCGCTGCGCCGGGCTTCGTTCGATCAACGAGATCGAGGAAGAACGTGCGTCCGTTGCGCAGCGCGTCGAAGATCTTCAGCTCGAACTCGACGCCGCGGCCCACGCCGCCGCCATCATCGAGGAAGTGGCGCACGATCGGCACGCGCGCGTGGCTCCGAGCCTCGCCAGGACCGCCAGCCGCTATCTGCACCACATTACGGACGGCGCCTACTCGCAGCTGGTGCTCAACAAGAATCTCCAGGTCACCGTCCGCATCCCCCAGACCGAGAAACTGAACACCTCGCCCGAGAAACATCTGAGCAAGGGCACCGTCGACCAGATTTATCTGGCGTTGCGGCTCGCACTTGTCACGAATCTGTGCGAAGAGGGCGAATCCGTCCCCATGCTGCTTGACGACCCTTTTGCGAATTATGACGACGTGCGTCTCGAGCGTGCATTGACGTTGCTCAAAGAACTGAATGCGGTGCCCCAGATTCTCTTGTTCACCTGCCGCGAAGACGTAGCCGAAACGGCGCATACACTTGGCGTGCCCGTGCTGGCGCTGTAAGTCCTTCCGCGGCTTCTTGCGGCGGCGCGTTCCGTTGCGGTATCAAATGAAATGGACTGAAGACAGAAACGCCCTGACAACACAGGAAGCGGGGCGCGGGAGAAAGGGTGTGAGAGCCGTGAGCGCAAACGCCGACGTCCAAGAGCTGCGTCGCAAGCTCGGGGAGGTCAGCGACGTCCATAACGCCGTTGCCCTGCTTCAATGGGACCAGGAAACGTGTATGCCGCCCAAGGGCGCCGAGGCGCGCAGCCATCAACTGGCGACGCTCAGTGCAATCAAACACCGGCTCTTCACGGCCGAGAGCCTGGGAACGCTCTTGCGCGAGTTGTACGCCCGGTCCGACAGGCTTGACCCCGGCGATGCAAAGCTGGTCGAAGTCACCCTGTACGATTACGACCGCGCAACAAAATTGCCCGAAGATTTCGTCCACACCGTTGCCGCCGAGCAAAGTAGAGCGCTCGAGGTTTGGGTAGAAGCCCGGCGCGTTTCCGATTTCGCTTTGTTTCGCCCCAATCTGAATACGCTTGTCCAACTGGCGCGCCAGAAGGCAGAGTATTTCGGATACCAGGAGTCACCCTACGATGCCCTTCTCGAGGAATTCGAGCGGGGCATGACGGCTGCTGAACTCAACCGCATCTTCGGCATCCTTGCGCCTGAACAGAGCGCGCTGGTAAAGCGCATCGTCAACGCGGGCCAGCCGGACCTGCCCTGGCTCTCCGGAAACTGGGACGAATCCGACCAATGGGACTTTTCGCTCAGGGTTCTTCGCGATATGGGCTACGATTTCGAGGCGGGACGCCAGGACAGGTCGGTCCATCCGTTCTCGACCTGTTTCGACACCCGCGACGTGCGTGTCACGACGCGGCTCAGCGAGAAGGCCCTCTTCTCTTCGCTCATGAGCTCGATGCATGAAGGCGGGCATGCCCTGTACATGCAGGGACACGCCGAACGCGACCGCCGCACGTTCCTGTGCGACGCGCCCTCGCTTGGCATGCACGAGTCGCAGTCGCGCATGTGGGAAAACATGGTCGGGCGAAGCCTGCCCTTCTGGCGCCACTATCTCCCCGTCATGCGCGGCTATTTCCCTGGACGCTTCGACGGGGTTTCTCCGGAAGACGTTTATGCCGCGATAAACCTGGTCCAACCCTCGTTGATTCGCGTCGAAGCCGACGAATGTACGTATAACCTGCACGTGATCATCCGTTTCGAACTCGAAGTGGCTCTGATCGAGGGCGGCCTTGGCGTAGACGAGGTCCCCGAGGCATGGAACGCCAAGGTGAACCAATACCTCGGCCTTCACGTGCCCGACGACGCCCACGGCTGCCTCCAGGACATCCATTGGTCCCACGGGGCTTTCGGGTATTTCCCCACCTACGCGCTCGGCAACCTGTATGCCGCCCAGTTGTTCGAAACCATGCTCGAACAAGTCCCTGACCTCTGGGGATGCGTGGAGCGAGCCGATTTTGCGCCGGTACTCGCGTGGCTCCGCGACAACATACACGTCCACGGCCGTAGAAAACTCGCGCACGAACTCGTGCGCGACATCACAGGCAAGGACCCTGCGCCCGATGCCTATCTGGCATATCTGGAGAGCAAATTCGGCGCGTTGTATAACCTCGGCCCCTGAAAGAGCCGTTCCCCCAAAGGCACGAAGTGCGCGCCTGATGGTCCGCCGCATTTCGGACACGCATCAATAGTGTATTGCACGCCAACCCCGTGTCGTTGCCCCCCAAACCACAAAATGCGGAGCAAAACGGAGGGCCGGTTTTCCCACCCGCCGTCAGTCACGGCGGACCGAACGGTCCGCCCTCGTTACGGCCAAGCTCGACGCCCCAGGCCGGCTCCTACAGATAATCGGCGACATTGATCTCGCTTTCGCGGGGGTCGATGGAGCGGACGATGCTGCGGAGATACGCGCCGTCGGCGTCGCGTTCGGCGAGATCGACTGCCCGGAACGCCCGGCTCTCGCCGCAGGGCTCGGCCAGCACCTTTGCCTGAGGACGGTAGATGTCGCCCGGATTGGGTTTGCAGACCACGGCTAACTCGCCCGTATCCAGTTCCACCAGGGTTCCGACCGGGAACATGCCCGTGAGATTGGCAAAAACCTTGGTCAATGTGGGGTGGAAAGTCGTCCCTCTTCCTTCGATGATGATCTGCATGGCCCGGTCGGGCAACATCGAGGTGCGGTACGACCGGTCCGAGGTAAGGGCGTCGTAGACGTCTACAATCGTCACGAGATGGCTGATGAAATGCAGGCCGCCGGGTACGTCATAGTCGGGGTAGCCGTGATGATCGAAGTGGACATGATGCTGGGCCGCGGTCACGACGGCCAGCGGATTGGCGCCTTGTTCCGTGAGGATCCGGGCGCCCTCGGGCGCGTGGGATTTCATGTACTCGAACTCGTCCTGGGTGAGTTTGCCGGGCTTGTCGAGAATCTCGAGGGGCATCTGGACCTTGCCGAGGTCGTGCAGCAGGGCCGCCACGCCCACGGTGTGCAGGAGCGATTCATGGAAGTGCAGTTTGGAACCCATGAGCATGCTGAGTATAGCCACATTGACGGAGTGGTAGAACGTATATTCGTGGAAATCTTTCATGGCACTCAGTCCGAGGAATGTGTCGGGATGTTGCAGTACGCCCGACACAAGCATGCGCGCGACGCCATCCACGAGTTCCAGGCTGATCGTTTCGCGGCCGCTCGCTTCGGCAAAAGCCTGAATGACCGCCTGGACGGCAGTGCGGTAGACGCCGCGCGATACCCGGGTCGTTTCCGCTTGTTGTTCGGGTTGCTCCTCCGTGGACAGAGCAAGGCTCTTGCGGCCGATAAGCACCCGGCGCACCCGTTTCCGTTCAAGGGCGGCCTTGATGCCTCCGAGGGCTTCCAGATCAGGCGGTTTGGCAACGCTCAACACGATGAACGCCATGAGCTCGTCCCCGCTGATGCCCGGAAGAAACGTGATAGACACAAGGTCGCGGCGGGCGAGGTCCGATATCATGTGTTCCATCATGCCGTCGTCATCGGGGATGTGGCGCCCTTCGATGAACACGTCGCCTTCCGAAATGGACAGGGTTACGCTGTCGCGAACCAAGATCAGTTCGTCGAGCGCCCCGGCAAGAAGCTCTTGAGACTCCCGCACATAGGGATGCTCCGGCGGATAGATGCGCGCGCGTCTGCGGGCCTTGTCCAGATTCCGCAGGAAGGTGCGTGCGGCGGCTATGAACGGATCAGCCTGGGTCGTCATGTCTTCCCTATCTCCGGATTGCCGGGAACTCGGGCTGCCTGGTGCCGCCGCTGGATTTCCTCGGTGGCGCGCGCGCACGCTTCCAGCACCGCTTCGTCTCGGATAAGGCCAAACCGCAATGTCTGCTGCTTGAACATGTCGAGCAAGGCAATGTCGGAGGGATCGCCGATGCGGCCGAGCGCGCGCACCACGCCCGCCGCGAATTCGTGGCACGAGCGCACGCGTTTGTCGCCCTCGCCAACCATGGCCCTGAACTCCTCGAGAATGCCCGCGGCGTTGATTATTCCCAGCCACTCGGCCGCCAGACCCCGGATAACGGGTTCGGCGTCGTCAAGGGAGCGGCGCAGAAGCGCTTCGGCCTCCGGACCCCGGATCGTTGCGGCTGCGCGTAATACTTCGCGACGGACCCGGATATCGGCATGGTGCTCCACCCGCTCGAGGGCGCTGATGCCCGCAGCCGACTGCAGTTTTCCCAACACGTAAACGACGTTCCGTACGACATACCACTGCCCGTGCTCGACCATGCGGCTCAGGAAATATACGGCGCCGCTGCCCAGATCGATGAAGGCAAGAATTAACCGCCGGCGCACTCCCCGGCTCTGTTCCCTGGCCAACGCTTCGAACAAGACTTCGTACGTGCGCTCCCCAAACCGTGCCAACAAACCCAGAAGCGCGCGGTACGGCGCCCCGTCGAGGTCGGCCTCGAGCACGGCCAGTACCACGCGGCGCACCCACGGCTTCTCGGACAAACGCGTCGTGAATTCCTCGGCCAGCGCGCCGGCCCGCGCATCCTGCCGCTCGTGCGCCAGAGCATCGGCGCCCGCAAGACAGTTCGCCACGAAAACAAAACGCCCGTGCTCCGGCGCGCGTTCGAGCGCCTGGTCGATCATGTCCCACGCCGAAGCATCCAGCTTCGGGATATGTCCCGCTCTGCGCAAGTACATGAGGTTCAATGCCGCGCGCTCGAGATCGTCTTCCGGCGAAACGGAGCCCACCGCCTCGCTGAGCACGTGCAATTCCCCTTCCGTCAGGGTCAACTCGCGGGCACGGGACTTACGGCTCTCCTCTCTATTCTCGCGTTCAGTAAGCTGCTTTGGCGCCTTTTTTTGAAAGGATGCACCCGTGCCCCACGGCTGTTCCTCGAGATACGACACGAAATCCTGTCGGCACGATTCCGGAGATTCCCGCAGCTCCTGCAGCATCAGACGTTTGACCGTTTCCCGGCGCTGCTCGTCGCCCGCAAAATCCTCCAGGAAATTCGAGATGGTGTTTGCCGTTCCGTTGTGCAGCCGGACGTGGGAGCTCAGGAGATGCGCCACCACCTCATCGGGAAGAGACGCGCACACGTCCGCGACCAGAGCCACCTTGCCGACGTCCGCTGCCATCGCGGTATCCACAACCTGCGCACGCACCGATGTGTCCGTGGTCAGCACAGCTTCGGCGATGTTGCGGATCATGCTCTCCCGCGTCTCGGGAGGTAGCAATTTGACGATGTCCGCTATGTGGCCCAACGTCTGGTGAACGAGGTCGACGGATATACCCGCCCCGGTCTTCTCCGGCGGGCGGATACTCGCGAGGTACGTCAACGTCTCGGCCAGCCGGTGTGGATCGGACAGGTTGTTGTAAAGGTATTGGGTTTTTTCCGCCGAGCCCTGGGCAATTTCGAGGAAGAATTCGGAGAGGTCGGAGATGTCCTCCACCTCGTCCTCGGGCAGGTCGCCCGCAAACGGCTCGGCGGCTTCCAGGGGTGCGCGGCGGCGGGCCTGCTTGCTGCGCAAGTACGACAGCATATCCACGTGTAACGGCGCCGGAGTTCGGTCGACGAGATGGAAATTCTCGATCACCTCCAGCCCGATGTGTTCGAAATCCGCCTCCTCGAGCACTTGCTTGAACGCGTTTGCGTTTTCGGCCGTAGCCACGGCGGTGATGAGCTGCTCGAGTTCGTATCCATCCAGCCCCGGCCGCAACCAGAAGAATTTGACGCCATGCTCGTGCAACTGCTCGGCCAGGCGGCGCAACCCTTCGCGTTTCGGGCCGATGGGCTCGTCTTCAAATACAAACGCATCGCGCGTGACGCGGAGAATCACAAAATCCCTCTCTTCCGAAGCGCCGGTTTGTTCAAGGTCATCGTCATACGCGCGATACGACTCGTTCATCGCTTCGGCCGCGGCCATTGCGGCAGAAACGGCTTCGCGAATACGCGGGTTGTCGGCGGGATACAGCTGCACAGCCCGCCATGCCTGGACCAACAGGTTCAGGAATTGTTCGAGGCTCTGTCGTAACGCATCTTCCATCGCATCCAGAATCCGGTTGTGCCCCCGCTACACGGCCCAATCGCCCTTGTGCCTCCACTAGCCCCGCGGGGCATCTCATCAGCGTCAATAGTATCATAGATGAGACTACGCGATTCCCCGCAGGGCGCCGGCTCGTCTCCCACGCCGCGCCACAATACCCCGTGAACACGGAACCTGTGTTGCGCGCCTTCAGACCGTGATATGATGAATGCGAACCCGTTCAATGGTTATTGTCTTGGCCCGCGCACGATGAGACGCACGATCGCTATTCTCTCCGGAATCTGGCTTGGCTGCATCCTGGCAACGCCAGGATGCGGCCGCGATCACGAGAAGATCGCCGAAATTCCCCCGACGGATCTCCTTCTGGCCAAGGAGATCTTTGACCGCGTGGTTCAAACGTACGGGGAATGCGATACCTACCGCGACACCGGAATCATGACCCGGACGTTTCTTGCCGGGGAAAACGTGCAGGAAGAAGCCCAGACCTTCTCCACGGCGTTCGAGCGCCCGTACCGCTTCCGTTTCGAATGCCGGGAGGCCGAAAACCGTTACATTGTCTATGCGGATGCGGCAACCGTGCGGGCATGGTGGGATGCTCGCGAAGGCATCCAGCCCATGTCCTCGCTCGACGAGGCCATCGCCCGCGCCGTGGGGCCATCCAACGGCGCTTCCCACACCATCCCGCGGCTGCTGTTACCCGAACGCATCCGGGGCAGAAGTCTGGCCGAACTTCTGAGCCTTGAGCGGCTGTCCGACGCCATGCTCGAGGATGTCCCCTGTTACCGCGTGACCGGAGCGGATCGCAGCGGCGCCCCGTATGTCGTCTGGATTGACCGGGCGTCGTTCCTGGTGCGCCGGATCGATGAGGAACACGCCTTCTCGGAGTTCAACACGACGGATCGCACCGTCTATTATCCGGAACTGAACGCTGAATTGCCCGACGACGCGTTTCACCTGAATGTGCCCGCTTCCGAGACCGGCCGCAAGGAGATCACCGCTCGCGCCCAGTGACCGGGCCCGCTTCCGTGTACGCCCCGAAATCGGCATCATCACCTTGCGCCGCGCGGGCTTATCCGTCGGATGATGTCAATGACGAGGCCGCATCCAGGCGCGCCTTCGCTTCTTCGTAGATGTCGGGCGGCAACGGGCCGCGCATAGCCGTGACAATGTTCTCTTCGAGATGCTGGCGGCTGGCCGTGCCGACGATCGTCGTATGGCAATGAGGATGCGTAAGCGTGAATCGCAACAGAAAAGCCGTGCGGCTTTCGTCGAGCCCCCGCAGCTCGTCAAGGCGGGCTTCCTCGAAGAGCGCCCACCGTTCCTTGGCGCCAAGGCCCTGACCCGGCTCGCCCTTGGCAACGCCCCCCCGGATAATCACGCCCGCTCCTGCCTCGCCCGCCTTGGTGATCAAGTCTTCGTGTTCGCGCTGCAGCGCCGAATACGGAATCTGAAATACGTCGAACACGCCCCAGTCGATGTAGGTGCTCAAATCGGGATTCGTCGACGAACAGCCGAGAAACCGGATTGCGCCCTGCGCCTTCAGTTCCTGGAGGGTTTCCACGCACTTGTTCTGTTCGCATACGGCGACGCTCGGGTTGTGCAGCTGCAGCACGTCGACGCAATCCATCTGCATCTTGAGCAGCGAATCGGCGATGTTGCGCAGAATGTTGTCGCGCGTGTAGAAGTGGGGCGTCTCGTCGTGCTTTCCAGCATACACGACGTGGCACCCGCACTTGGTCGCGATGTGAAACTCCCCGCGCCGCTTTGCGAGATGGCGCCCGATGTACAGCTCGCTCTTGCCGTAGTCGTTCGCCGTGTCGATGAAATTGATCCCCGCGTCCACCACGGCGTTCAGGATGCTCGATGCCTGTTCATCGTTGCAGGGGCGTCCGCCCCAGATGCGCTCTCCGCGCACTTCCATGGCCCCGTAACCCAGTTGCGTTACCTCGAGACCAGTGCGCCCCAATGTGCGTTTCGGCAAACTCATAGCGTCGCTCCTTCTCGGACCTTCACGGTGCCTTGCTTCCAACGCCACGCCCGGCCGCATGGGCGTGACGGCCCATCCCATGCCAGTATACACTCTCCTTGCCAGACCACTCTCCGAATCGCGCCCGTATGTCCAGGCAAGAGAGCCCGTTTCACTCATGGGTGCATATGCGGACGCTCTTTCGGGATTTCAGCTGTATGGGAGACCTGGGGTCCAAGTTGTCGCCAGGCCAGGAGACAGGCAACATCGTGAGCGGCTATTCGGCGCGCTCCAACCGTATGACCGTTGCTTCGGGGGGGCAGAAGAAGCGGACGGGGACGTCGGTCGTGCCGAGTCCGGCGGAGGTGTACCCCTGGGTGGGGTCGTTGCGCCACTGCCGAAAACAGTATTTTCTGGGCGCCCGCGCGTTGACCACAAGGGCCGTGCCGCCGGGCAGGCAGACCTGGCCGCAGTGCGTGTGGCCGCACAGGTAGAAGTCGATGTGGTGGCTGGGAGCGATCGCGGCCAGTTCAGGGGAGTGCACAAGAAGAATCGTGAATTCTTCGGGAGGTACGCCGGCGAGCGCAAGAGGCAGGTTGTCGCACCGGTAGCGGTGGGGATCATCAACCCCCGCGAACCAGACGCGGTCTCCGCCAAGGTCGAGCGGAAAATGCTCGTTCATGAGAACGGGCAGCCCCATTTGACGTAGAGGGGATACGAACGCGGCGACGTCGTGATTGCCCAGAACCGCGGCGCTCCCATAAAGAGGTTTGACGCTGTGCAATAGTTGCTGCATGCTCTCGAGGACGTGCTCGTAGGGGCCGGCAAATGCGTAGCGGTAATCGCCGGTGAACGCGCAGAAGTCTGCTTCGACCGGACTCAACAGTTCACATAGCTTGCCCGTGAATTCGGGATCGTCTTCCCTGAAATGCATGTCGGTCAGGTGGAGAATGCGGAACCCGTCAAAAGCCGGTGGGAGGTTGGCGAAGGAGAACGTGACTTCGCGCAACTGAAAATCGCGGGCATTGGCTTCGCCGCGGGCTCGGAGGCCGCTGAGGTTCACCAGCTTTTCCAGCCAGAACTCGGGAAAGCGAGGAGCACTATGCTCCATATCTTTGCGGGCGCGGCGGCCCATGGTCTCTTCGCACTGGCGTTCAAGAACCAGGCGGCGCGCCAACAGGGCCTCAGCGCCGCAGTCTTCCTCGGCATGTGAAATATCTGGAAGGCGTTCGGGTGGCATACGGCCCTTAATGTTCCTCTATGTTCGGGTGGTCTTGCGGTAAACACTGCCCGATATTACGGATGCGGAGCGGCGGATTCAATGCGGCCGGCCGTAGGCCGGGCGGATGGGTCCTGACGACGGGGCCGGACGCGGATGGGATTGAAGATGGAGCTGGCGCCCTGGCGCCCGCCCCCCGCTTTTCTCCCAGTCACGCAGCAGCCGGAACCTTGCAACCGGGGACGATTTTCGCATTATTGACAGCTCATTCGCCTTGGCTTCGCGAGTGCGGGCCCTGCCACCCTCGCCCATGCATCGCCTCTTGCCTTCCCCATGAATAGATCGAAAACCAAACGGGTATAAACCAACAGCGAGGCCTGGCGAAAAGAACCGGCACATAGGATTTGACTAATGCCTCGCCGATACCCTATACTTACGTCCTGTCTACATGTGGGTGCCGGCGAGATCTGGTGGCCATATCGCATTTCGGCGGTATGAGTTACACGCAAAGCAAGCCGTACATCGCCGAGGAGAAAGTAGTGAAACGTACTTTTCAGCCGTCGAATCTGAAACGTAAACGCGACCATGGATTCCGTGCGCGCATGGCCACGGCAGGGGGGCGCAATGTACTCCGCCGCCGCAGGCAAAAGGGCCGGAAACGGCTAAGCGCGTAACGTGTGAAAGTGATGAGCCTGTTGTGCCGGGCCAGAACAAGTTCCCCCGTCGGGAACGGCTCACCAAACAATCCGAATACCTCGACGTATACCGGAACGGTGAAAAGCAGGTGGGCCGCGCATTCATATGCTACGCGGTCCGGCGGCACGGGCAAGGGCGGAAATTGGGTATCGCTGTATCGCGCAAGATCGGGAAAGCCGTAGTCCGCAATCGTCTAAAGCGCTACGTGCGCGAGGTTTTCCGCACCCATCGCAGCTGTTTGGCGGACGACGCCCACATGGTGTTCGTTGCCCGCCCGGCTGCGGCGGCTCTCGACTACGCAGCATGTGAAGATGCGATACAGGCGCTTCTCCGAAAGGGAGGCCTGCTGAGTGGCTAAGGTGTTGGTGTTGCTCATTCGTGCCTACCAATACGCTATCTCGCCTATTCTAACGGCCGTCCTCGGGCCCAGTTGCCGGTTTACGCCTTCGTGCTCCCAATACGCCGTCGAGGCGTTGGAGCGCTACGGCGTCATACGCGGCACGGGGTACGCCATCTGGCGGGTCGCACGATGCCATCCCTACAGCCGTGGCGGATACGATCCTGTGCCGTAACCGCCGGGCTCATCCCGCCCAAAGGCCTCGCGGCACGCCGCTGCGCCGCTGGGGGGCGCGGCGAACCGGTGAGACCGGTTCGCCAGGGAGAACAACAGGGTGGATGACGATCAAGATAAAGGGCTACTGAAAAACCAGGTGCTCGGCATCATTCTGATGACCGTGCTGATTTTCATCTGGCTGAACTATTCCACGGGGCAGAGACCTCCTGCCGGCCCGGAGTCCGGCCCGGCCGAAACACAATCATCCCCCGCCGCCCCGGAGGAACAGGCCGCCGGGCGCCAGGAACCCGGCCAGCCCCCGTCCGCCGGCTGGCCGTATCTGCCGGCCGTGCCCGAAACGGTCGAGCCCGATTCCGAAGTCGTTCTCGAAAACGGGCAGCTTCGGCTGGTGTTCACGAAGATCGGCGCGCGTCTCAAGCGTGCCGAAGTCGTGCTCGATACCGGGCAGCAGGATGTGGTCCAGCTGGTGCCCCAGGCCCAAGAACCCGACACCGAGGCCGTATATCCTCTCGGACTATCGTTTCCCGCGCAGGAAGAGCTCGGCGACAAGCTCAACTATATCCCGTTCGAAGCCAGCCTGGACCCCTCCGGCCACGCCGTAACCTTCACATTGACGACGCCCGCGCTCGTGGTGGCCAAAACGTTCGTCTTGACCGATACCCCGTTCGTGGTCGACGCGAGCGTTCGCATCGAGAACCGCGAGAACGCCAAGCGCCTTCTCGGACAAGACCAGACCCCCGCCTATCTCCTGGGATGGGCCCCGGACGTCGACTCGCCCGACAAAGCCAAGGGCGTCGGGCAAGCCATCGTCGTGCGCCATGCACAGCGAAACGATTACCAGGACACCCGCAAGCTTACCCTGAAGAATCCCCCGATGTGGGTGTCCGACGCGGACTGGATTGCCGTCAAGAGCGCCTATTTCATTGTTGCCCTCAAGCACGGCGCCGACGAAAACCCCGATGCGCCGGCCAGCCAGGCTTTCTATCATGGGGCCGCAGAGAACCTCCGCATCGGCCTTGCCGTCCCCCGCATGGAAATCGATGCGAACGCGGCGAACACGCAGGCGTTCCGCCTGTACATCGGCCCCAGCAGGCTCAAGACCCTCGCCGCGGCATGGCCCACGCTGGATACCGCACCGCGCTTTTTTCAAAGCGACCGGTGGGCGTTCATGGACAAGTTCGCCAAGCTCCTGTTGCGCCTGCTGAACTGGTTCTATTCGTGGATTCCCAATTACGGCATTGCAATCATCCTGCTCACCGTGCTCGTCCGCGTGGCCATGCTGCCGCTGACGCTTAAGAGCATGAAGAGCATGAAGAAGATGCAGCAGCTTGCACCCGAGATCGAGAAGCTACGGGAGAAATACAAGGAGGATCAGCAAGAACTCAACAAACGCATGTGGGAAATCTACCGGGAACGCGGCGTCAATCCGATGGGCGGCTGCCTGCCGTTGTTTCTCCAAATGCCCATTTTCATCGCGCTTTACCGTATGCTCTGGAGCGCATACGAGCTGCGGGGCGCGCCGTTCTGGCTATGGATAACCGATTTGTCTCAGCCGGACCACCTGTTTCACATGCCATTCATGACGGCGATTCCGTTTGTAGGAGACTTTCTCGAATACTTCAACCTATTGCCGTTGCTTATGGCAGTCGCCATGCTCATCAGCCAGAAGGTGCTTCCCCAAACCGGACCGGCGGCTAATCCGCAGCAGAAGGCCATGATGACCTTCATGCCGCTCTTCCTGGCGGTGGCCTGCTACCGGGTGGCCTCCGGCTTGAACCTCTATATCCTGGTAAGCACCCTGCTCGGCATCGTGCAGCAATCCATCACCCGCATCCAGAAAGACGTCACCATCACCCCCAACAAACAACAGGCTCCGCGCAAACGCCAACATTTCTACAAGGCCGCGCAAGAACGCAAACGCCGCATCGCCAAAGAAGCCAAGGCCGCGGCGCGGCGGAGCCAACTGACCCGGTCTATGGGCGCCGAGAAAGAACCCAAGAGCGCACCCAAACCGGACGAAAGGTAAAGGAGGAGTTACGAATCCATGAGATCCGTCGAAATCAGTGCCCGAAAACGGGAAGACGCTATCAACAAGGCCCTGCAGGAACTGGGTATCGAACGACACGAGGCTCACGTGGAAATCCTTGACGAAGGCAGCCCCGGATTCCTCGGGATCGGGGTTCGCGATGTCACCGTGCGCGTATCCACCGATGTGCCGGGCGAGGGAGGATTCCCCGTCGAAGCGGACGGCAACCGCGTCGATGCTGAGCACAGAGGCAACCGCCGCGACCGTAAACCTGGCCCGCGCGACGGCGCCGGCAAACGCCCGCCCAAGCGCGAGCGAACGAATGGCGACCGCGGCCCTCGCGCACAGCAACGCGGGCGAGCCAATGATCGCTCCAACCGCAACCGCCGCGATAACCGCGACAACAAGGGGGGAAGACGCGACCGCCCGGACCGCCCCGGCCGCCAGGACCGCCCGGGACAGCAGAAAGGCCGCCCGGGCAAACCCCACCGCCCGGAAGCGTCTAGAGCGCCTGACCGGCCAAGACCCCCGCGGCCCGAACGTCCCAGAGAAGAACGGCCCAGACCGGAACCCAAAGAGCGGCCCCCCGCGAAAGTCCTCACCGACGCCCGCAGCAACGAAGCCGCCTCCCTGCTCCACGAGATCATCTCAAGCATGGGCATGGAATCCACTGTACAGCCTGTCGAGTCCGAACAGGGCGGGCTGAAATTGGCCGTCGAATCCCCGGACTCCGCGCTGCTGATCGGCAGGAAGGGCCGCAACCTCACCTCGATGCAGTACCTCATCAACCGGATTTTCAACCGGCAAGATGAATGGCAGCAGACCGAACGCATCATCGTCGACGTTGAAGGTTATCTGGACCGCCGCCGTGACACCCTCGAGGACATGGCACTGCGCCTCGCCGAGCGCGCCAAAGCGACCGGGCGCCGCGTGCGCGTAAAGCCTCTGAGCCCGCAGGAACGCCGCATCATCCATCTGGCCCTGCATGACGACCCCGAGGTGCGCACCTTCAGCGTAGGCGAATCCAACTTCCGCAGCGTTATCATCGCCCCCGTTGCCGAAGGCGAAACGGGCGAAGAAGAAGACGCCGACGAAAAGGATTACCGCGACGAATACGGCGATTCGGCATTGGACAATCCCGCCGCCAACGGGGCGGACGATGACCTGCTCGACGACTACGATGACGACGCGGACGCTGCCGGAGAGCAGCCGGACCGCGGCCACAGTCCCGCAGCAAAACGCGAAACCCTCGACCGCGCTGAAGACGCCGCTAAAACCGCCCAAACTCCGGGAGATTCCGCCTCCGCGGATGACAGCGGCGAAGATGCGGCAGAGGACGAGGACGGCGGCGCCGGTTCTAAACGCTTTCGCTCGCGCCGGGGAATAGGCCGGCGCGGCGCTGTGCGCAAACGGCGCCCCCAAAAGCCTCTGGCTTCGGTCTCCGCAAATGAGGAGAAGACAGGCGCCGCGGAACCCAAAGAAGACGCCTCTGGTGATTCGGACAACTCCTGAAGATACCATCGCGGCGATATCCACACCGCACGGTGAGGGCGCCATTGGTATTGTGCGGCTCAGCGGCCCCGATGCGATTCGCATCGCGGCCGCTGTTTTTCGCTCCACCACGGGCCTTGACATCCGGACTTCGCCCCGCCGCATCTTTCACGGGGAAATCCGCGCCGCGGATGAAACCCTCGACGAGGTCCTGGTGCACGTGATGCGCGCGCCTCACAGTTACACCTGCGAAGACGTCGTCGAAATCAACGCGCACGGCGGCATGGCGCCCGTGCAGGCAATCCTCGAACTTCTTCTCGAGAAGGGCGCCCGTCTGGCCGAACCGGGCGAGTTTACCAAGCGCGCGTTTCTCAATGGCCGCATCGACCTTGTGCAGGCCGAAGCCGTCATTGATCGGATCCGCGCCAGGACACGCGCCGGACTGCGCGCCGCCCATGCCGCCGCCTCGGGTGCGCTGTCCAAAGCCATTGCCTCGATGCGCGACGCCCTCCTCGATGCCCTCGCCCGCATCGAGGCCGCCGTGGATTTCCCCGAGGAGGACCTGCCCGAACTCGTGACGCCCGAACTGAGAACCGCGCTCAACGAAATCGCGGGCAAGATGCAGACCCTGCTCGAGACATCCGAGGCGGGGCGTCTGTACCGCGAAGGAGCCGCGGCCACCATTGCCGGCCGGCCCAATGTCGGAAAGTCCAGCCTGTTCAACGCATTGTTGCGTGACGCGCGCGCCATCGTGACCGCCCAGCCCGGAACCACCCGCGACCTGCTCGAAGAGGTCATCACGATTCAGGGAATCCCCGTCCGCATCAGTGATACGGCGGGATTGCGCCAACCGCATGACGAGGTCGAACGGCTCGGCGTTGACAAGGCCCGCAATGCACTGACCGCCGCCGACATCGTCCTCTTCGTAATCGAGGCCACCAATCCCGCGACCCCCGAAGACGAAGCCCTCGCAACGGACCTCGAGGCCCTCGGAGTTCCCGTCTTGCTGGTGGTGAACAAGACCGACCTGAATCCCGGGCCCACCCTGCCAGCCGCCTGGCGCGGGAGGTTCGCCGGCGTATGCCTTCTCTCCGCCCAGACCGGGGCCGGCCTTCATGAGCTCGAGGCCGCCCTCGCCGGACAATTGCTCCACGGAACCTGCCTCAGCCCCTCGGAAGTCCTCATTACCCGGGTGCACCAGCGCGACAGCCTGCGCCGCGCCCGACGGGCGCTCCAACACTTGCTGGCAGAGTTTGACGCCTCGCCGGAGTTCCTCAGCATCGACCTGCGCGACGCACTCGATGCGCTCGGCGAAATCACGGGCGAAACCGCCACGGAAGACGTCCTTGACCGAATCTTCTCTTCGTTCTGTATCGGCAAGTGACGCGAAGAGGCGGGAAACCAGCGGCTATTTGTCGAGAGCCGCCCGGGTGTCGAATCGCAAGTACTCCGACGCATACTGCGCTTTCTCGAGGGCTCTGCGCGGACTCCGTGCCGTCACCAGAACATGCCCGACTGCGTCCCGCGACGGCACATCCACCTGATGGCCCAGCACCGTTCCCGGTTGGGCATTCACCTGAAGCCGCACGACTCCCGGCACCGCCCGGGCCTTCTCCTCTCCATGAACGGCGGAAACCACTCCTGAGCGCGCCGTCAGCCACCACAACGCGGCACAAACCTTGAACCGCGGCTTCGTATCAAACGGTTTCCCCAAAGCCGACGCAACATCCACTTCGAGCAGGTCGATGCCGCTGATCGCCGGGAAAAGCTCCGTAGCAAGCGCCGGCAACTGGCTGATGTGGCTCAACTCGACGAGGTGCAGCCCTTCCCCGGATACCATGAATTCGAGCACGACCAATCCGTGGACGCCGCCCATGACGCCCATGACCGTGCGCACGCTTTCCCGCAGTTTGTCTCGAAGCGGGCCCGCCACCCGCACCGGCGCAACGAGGGCCCGGTCGAAGAGATGGTCGTGTTCCGCAGGCACGTTGCTGTATACCATCAGCGTGGACCACCGGCCCTGGGAACGATGACAGATTACCCGGTATTCATGCCCCGGCAGATACGGCTCCAGCAAGACCCGGCCCGACGATGCATGCTTGACTGCCCGGGTGAAGGCCAGCGGCGCGTCAGCAATGTCCCGCACAATAAGCGCGCCCTGTCCCCACGCGCCCTCCAGGGGTTTCACCACGGCAGGGAGGCCCAGCCGGCGAATGATCTGCTCCGTCTCGGCAAGGGAACCGGCAATCCCGTAGCGAGGATTCAAGCCGGTCTCTCGAGCGAGAGCGGAACGAAGCGCTTCTTTGCTGTGGAGCAATCGGGCGGCGTACTCGGACAGACACGGGAAACCCAGCTTCGCCGACGCGGCCGCCGCTGCTTCCACATGGGCCTCATCGGCACAGTAGATGCCTTCGGCCCCGTTTGTGCGGGCTGCATCCGCCATGGCTTCGGGCTCATTGGGCAGGGACGTCGCGACGACGGCTTCGATACCCGCACGGCCGGCGGCTTCAGCCGCGCGGGCCGCGCAATCCTTGGCGCCCAGAATCAAAACACGTTGTTTCACGGCAAGTCTCGTCCTCTGGACAGGTCTGGCACGTTCCCCGCATCATGCACACCCCCTGCTTCCACGAGCCTTGTCGCGCCACCACTCCTATCGATAGGCTCCCCCACGCTGCACGGAACCCGCGGCTCACAGTTGCCCCATAACCTTACAACCTCTCTCCTCGTCCGTGCAAGGCGGCAATCATTGTCCAAGACGTAGCGCGCGAAGCCGGACCGATTGGGGCTGGCTCCCCATCAAGGTGACGGGCGCGTTCTCGAACGCTATGATAGGGGCACCGACTCGGACGAAGTGTAAGAAGCGGGGAACGCCGACATGCGAAAAACAATTGTGATTCTGGGCGTGTTTGTGCTTGTGACGGTATGCGCCGGCTGCCAGTCCGGGGCGCCCTTGTCCTCTGCAAAGCCCGATGTCTACCTCGTGCGGCAGACGGACGAGACCATTGCCATCGACGGACGTCTCAACGAGCCGGCCTGGCAACGGGCGGAAGCGATCAGCCGGTTCTACGTGTTCCGCCCGGAAGGCGCCGATGCCATTTCGCCTACTCAGGTCCGAATGCTTTGGGATCAGGAGTTTCTATACCTTTGCTTCCAATGCGAGGACGCGGACATCTGGTCGTTTTCGGACACGCCTGATGATTCGTTGTGGGACGGCGACGTGGCCGAGTTTTTCGTGAAACCGTACCGCGATCAGCGGTTTTACTACGAGTTCGTGTTCGCGCCCAACGGCACGCTGTATGACGCGCGGTATCCAAGCCGGGGCTCGGGCCTCGCGAGCCGGTTCAAAGGCTGGAGTTCCGGCGCCAAAATCGCTACGACGATCAACGGCACCGACAATGACTACCATGACGACGATACCGGGTATATCATTGAAGCCGCCATACCGTGGGCGGCATTTCGCGAGGCCGGCAAACCCGCGACCGGCACGCAATGGACATTCGGAGCATTTCGGTACGATTATTCGAAGCTGTTCGAGGAGCCCTTGTTGCTCAAATCATTTCCGGGGGAGGCAACACAAGGATTTCACTCATACGAGAGCTACGGCGAGATGCGGTTCGTCTCGCGGTAACGGCCAATTCATGAGAACCAGACTGCAATTTGGACCAGGGGGAATCAATGGCTAGGGATTTCATTCTTGCGCTGGACCAGGGCACGACTTCGTCCCGGGCCATTCTGTTTGATCGCGAAGGGGCCGTTCACGGCTCGTGCAATGCGGAATTCCGGCAAATCTACCCGCAACCCGGCTGGGTCGAACACGATCCCGAGGATATCTGGCGCACGCAGTGCGCCACCGCGCAACGAGTGCTGCAGGAAGCAGGCGTCGCCCCGCGCGACGTCGCCGCCATCGGTATCACCAACCAGCGCGAAACCGCCCTGATATGGGATCGGAACACGGGAGAACCCATCCACAATGCCATTGTCTGGCAATGCCGCCGCACCACGGATATCTGCGAACAATTGATCGCCGACGGCTTGACCGCCGCCTTTCGCGCTCGCACCGGCCTGGTGCTGGATGCGTACTTCTCCGGCACCAAGGTGAAATGGCTGCTCGACCACGTGCCGGGCGCCCGCAAACGCGCCGCAAAAGGAGAACTGTGTTTCGGCACGATCGACGCATGGCTGCTGTATAAACTCACGGGAAAACACGCGACGGATCCCAGCAACGCATCCCGGACCCTTCTCTACAACATATTCGAACACCGGTGGGACGAAACCCTTCTCAATCACCTTGACGTGCCCCCGGAGCTCTTGCCCGGGGTAATGCCCACGAGCTGCGTCTTTGGCGAAACAAGCGTGTTCGGCGGCTCGATACCCATCGGCGGCATGTGCGGCGATCAACAAAGCGCCCTGTTCGGCCAGACCGCCTTCGGACATCTCGAGAGCAAGAATACCTATGGCACCGGCTGCTTCCTGTTGACGAACACCGGAAAAACGCCGGTGAAATCGAATCACGGTCTCATTACGACCATCGCGTGGGACCTGGGAAAGGGCGCCGAGTATGCGCTCGAAGGCAGCGTATTCATCGCAGGGGCCGTCGTGCAATGGCTCCGCGACGAGTTGAGAATGATTGCGACCGCCGCGGAAAGCGAATCCGTCGCGGCGCAAGTCGACGACACGGGCGGCGTGTATGTCGTCCCTGCGTTCGTCGGTCTGGGCGCGCCCCATTGGGATATGCGCGCCCGCGGCATCATCGTGGGCTTGACGCGGGGAAGCAATCGCGCGCACATCGTGCGCGCCGCGCTCGAATCCATTTCGTTTCAAACGGGCGACATCATTCACAGCATGGAATCGGACACCGGTGCGAGCATTCCTGTCTTGAAAGTAGATGGAGGAGCCGCGGCTAATAATCTGCTTATGCAGCATCAGGCCAATGTCTTGGGAATCCCCGTCGTCCGCGGACAAGTCACTGATACAACAGCACTTGGGGCCGCATTCCTCGCGGGATTGGCCGTCAAAATCTGGCCCAATCAAGACGCTCTGCGGGGAATTTGGCAGGAAGAACGCACGTTTACCCCCGTGTGGAACGAGGATCAGCGACGCCAAGCGCTAAGTGGTTGGGAACATTCGATTAAGATGGCGCTGCTGCGATAAACGACAAATATGTAAACAGTTTATTCATAAGTGGTTGCGTTCTTTGTTCGCGCGTGGTACAATTTAGAAGGTCAGCGCCACATGTGGCGTTTCTCCTTCCGCGGAGGCCCACGGAATTCACTTCCTGGGCCTCTAAAATAACTTGTGGCGGGTTGAGATTTTCTCCCCGGCGCAAGTTCTTGTATATCGAGACCGGCGTCTTGAGATGTCGGTCTCGCGTTTTTCGTGCTCGATGGTCTCGACTGCATTCACCCGACTCTCTCCCGATGGTCTCATTTCAAACGAATGACAATGATCGAGGGCATGGGGGAAACAGCAACGGGACATTCGATGCCGCCTCCTTGCCCGGCACTCCACGCGGCTTCTTCGTAGGCCGCGTCCGTTGTTTTCGAGAGGAGATTGAAACGCTGCACGCTTTCTATGCTTTCTTGCGCGAGCCCGTTCACGTGTAAACTGGCGGCAACTTCGACCGCGTCCTCCTCACTCACCGCCCGCCAGGCCTCGTAATAGTCGCCCCGTATCCGTTTGCGGTTATCGAGGATTCTCCCGTCGAATGCCTCGAGTGGGTTCCACGCGGCGGCGATCAGCCGTTCCGTGCCGTCTCTGTTCTGAAGGTAGCTTCTCACTTGGAGTTCGACATCGCCATGCGGCGCCGAGCTGATGGTTACTTCGTAACGGCCGTTTCGCAGAAGCGTTGGATTGTCAGGAAGAAGGCTCGCAAGATTCCTGTAGACATGCCCCATGGGACGAAGCCCCCGGGGATCTTCCTCCGTGCCGTAGTAGAGAGAGAAATCATTCTCGCCGCGCATGTCCTTGTACCAAACCGCGATTTCGACGCCGAGAAAGATGGTTTCGAGGTAGTGCCGCGCGCAATACGCTGCCTGTTCGCTCTCGCAGTAGACCAGGTTGCGCCACGAATCCCGCGATT
>Ga0209201_1000929_pt1 | contig 37004 bp, 26 predicted proteins | sample AD_UKC055_MetaG_FD_184411 | JGI IMG/M metagenome (GOLD analysis project Ga0209201, IMG submission 184411) | Active sludge microbial communities of municipal wastewater-treating anaerobic digesters from USA - AD_UKC055_MetaG (SPAdes) (version 2) | ecosystem: Engineered > Bioreactor > Anaerobic >... | reverse complement strand
CTCCTGCGACCGCCGTGCCATCCACGGTCGTGTAGTCGACGGTAACGTCATGTATTGTTACCTCTGACAACTCCACCGCAAGCACAACCGTGCCTGCCGCCTCGTCGATTGAAGTACTTGTGGCAGCGAAACGTACGGCTGGCAGCGTGGCCTCGTCGTCGGTCACGATCACCATCGCGGTCGCCGGGACACCGAGAATCGCGCCCATCGGGGCGGAGAGGCCGACTGAAAAGTGCTCGCTCCCTTCCACAGTCGCGTCGTCGATGATGGTCACCGGAATCACACCGCTGAGCTCGCCTGCAGGAATCGTCAGCGTGTCGGAGACGGCGACGTAGTCGCCTCCTGCGACCGCCGTGCCATCCACGGTCGTGTAGTCGACGGTAACGTCATGTATTGTTACCTCTGACAACTCCACCGCAAGCACAACCGTGCCTGCCGCCTCGTCGATTGAAGTACTTGTGGCAGCAAAGGTCACGGTTGGTGTTGGATCGTTGTCTACGATTGTTACAGTCGTAGCATCGAGTGCGCCAAGCGTCGCACCGATAGGGTTGCTGATCGTGACTGAGAAGTCCTCGGCGCCTTCTACGAGAAAGTCATCCGTGATCGGTACTGATACGACGCCGCTGATCTCACCGGAGGGGATGGTCAGCTGCTCCTGGACGGCCACGTAGTCCAGACCCGCGACAGCCGATCCATCCGACGTCACGACGTCCACCATGATGTCCTGGTTGTGGATATATGAGAGGACCGCCTCCACCACCACGGTGCCGTCATTCTCAGACACCTGCCGGGTCGCTTCTGTGAAGGACACCGACGGGAGTTCGTCGTCATTGTGTATCGTGAGGGTCGCGGTCTCGGGCACGCCCCGCACGACGCCGACGCTGTTCGACAGTCGCAATTCGACGGTCTCGTCCCCTTCGGCGAATTCGTCGTCTATGAGGGTCACAACAAAGGCCCCCGTCGTGGATCCGGACGGGATAAAGAGCGTGTCGGCCGCCGCCAGGTAGTCCTCCCCCTCCCTCGCTGTGCCGTCGGCGGTCGAGGAGTCCACCCAGACATCCTGACCCAGCGGTGAGCTGAGGCTCACCGTGATCAACGCCAATCCAGCGTCCTCCGCTGCGGCGTAGGTCATGCTGTCGAAACGGATTCGAGGCCCGTTGTCGTCGGCAATGACGACCCTCGCGGTGCGCGGCTCAGCAAGTGCGGCGCCCAACGAGTGGAACAACGTCACGAAGAACGTCTCATCCGACTCCGGTAGGCCATCGTTGGCGATCGTGATGTAGAAGTTCTCGTTCAAGCTGAAGGCGGGAATCGTCACCTGGCCCGACGCGCCGAAGTAGTCGGCGTCTGCTTCTGCGGTTCCTTCCGTCGCTCGCCACTCGATCGTCGTGTCTGTCGGTAGAGTCTGATTGAGGCTGACGGTCAGCTGCACCGACCCGGTCGCCTCGATTCCTGTCACCTCCGCAGCCGTGAATGCGAGCTGACGGTCGTCATACAGAGTGACCCCACCTATCTGTGGGAGGAGGTAATCAAGAGTGCACTCAATCTCATTGTAGAGCCCAATCTCAAACGTCTCGCCGTCGTCGGGGGTCTCGTCGGCCAGGATCGGGATCGTGATCAGCTTCTCGACCTCCCCGGGCGCAAAGACGAGCGTCCCCCACGAGTCGATATAGTCGATCCCCGCTTGCGCCGTCCCGTCGGACAGGTAGTAATCGACCCTGGCCTCGACGCCGCTGGCCAGGTGCAGGCGCACCGGAATCACGACCTGCCCGAGCCCTTCAGAGCCGGAAAACTCGGCGTAGTAGTACCCGCCGTCCGCCAGGTAGACGAACGGCGGCCAGTCGCTCTGGTAGATCGTGACGGCCGCTTGCGAGGGTTCTCCAAGCCCAGCAGGGCCGGTCGGCAGGCCAAGAACGAGGTCGAAGGTCTCGTTCGGCTCATAATTGAAATCCTCGACGAGATCCACTATGACCGGCTGCGACGTCTGACCCGGGGCAAACACGACAACTTGGTCGAAGGCTACGAAGTCCTGGCCCGAGATCGCGGTGCCCGAAACCGCCGTCACTCGCACGGCGACCTCTGAGGCCGCCGCCTGGTCGAGTACGGCGTCGACAACGGCAGGCCCCTCATGCTCGTTCAGGAAGATCGCGGCGTTCGCAAACGATACCATGTTCGTCGCGTCGTCATCGGCGATCGTCACGGTCGTCGTGACCTGCGCTCCGAGGACCGCGTTGACAGGGTTGCCGAGGGTGACGATGAAGTCCTCCGCTCCCTCGATGTTGCTGTCATCGGTCACAGGAACTTCGATGATGCCGTTCGCGTCCCCGCTGAGGATCGTCAGCACTCCCGAGCTTCCCACGTAGTCCTGGCCTGCCGTCGCGGTTCCGTTGGCGGTAGCCCAATTGACTGACACGTCGTCGACTGCTGTCGCCGATAGCTGGACCAGAAGTGTGACAGAGCTGTCGGTCTCGCCGACCGATTGCCAGCTGGCCGCGAAACCCACGGCCGGCAATGCGGCCTCGTCGTCCATGATCGCTACTGTCGCGGTGGTCACGCCACCGAGTGTCGCGCCGCTCGGGTTGGTAAGGCGGACTGTGAAGTACTCCGTACCCTCCGCCACCGCATCGTCGGTGATAGTCACCGGGATCAGGCCGCTGGTTTGTCCGGCCGCAATGACCAAGGTGTCGGACAGTGCGACGTAGTCGCTCCCGCTGAGCGCCGTGCCATCCAGCGTTGTGTAGTCGACTGAAATGTCATGCGAGGAGGGCCCCGAGACGACGACCGTCAGGCCGATCGAACCAGCGTTTTCGTCGACCGGCTGAGCTGCAGTGAAAAAGGCAACGGTTGGGACGGGTTCATTGTCGACGATCGTGACGGTCGTGGATTCAGGTGTGCCAAGCGTCGCGCCAATCGGGTTAGTGATGGACACCAGGAAGTCCTCGGTCCCTTCGGCCACGAGGTCGTCTGCAATGGACACAGTGACCACGCCGCTGATTTGGCCTGAGGGAATCGTCACCGGCTCGTTCAATGGCACGAAGTCGGAACCACCGTTGGCTGTCAGGTCCGCCGTGGCGCAGTCCACCGTCACGTCCGAGTCGGATGTTGCTGACAGAACAATCGTGATGTTCACCGACCCGCCGTTCTCGTCGACGGAAGCTGTGACTGATGCGAGCGCGACCACCGGCAACCCCGGGCCGCCACCGCCGATCTCCGCCACGAAGGCTCGTTCAAAGAGCAGCAGCCCCGCTGCCTCGGTGCCGTGATTTCGCTCACTGTCGCGGTACTGATCCTCGTCCACGACGAGGGTGACGTCGGTTGCAGTCCGCGCGCAGCGCCGGAGCCACCCGCCGTCGCCAACATCGTGCCGAGTCAGGTGTCCAATCACGAGTGGCGGGGCTGGGAACGTGCTCGCAAACGTCATCTGGACACAACCGGGTCCGACGATGCTATCCGGCGTGCTGAGCGTCTCGTACGCCACCTCGGTGGCGTCATCTGCGGTGATGGTTCCCGTTCGTCCCGCCTCAACCGCAACGTACCCGATCGTTTCGGGCACAGAAACGCTTCCTGGAGCGGACTCGCACCGCTCGAGCGCAACTTGTGCGCCGAGAGTCGTGACGTTCCTGACTCCTACGACGAGCCACGGCTCAGACGGGTTCTCGGGCAGCGTGGCGACCTCGTTGTTCATGGATTGCAGCTCGGTGAGGAGGACCGGTGGGGCTGCGAAGCTGCTTCCGTAACTCAGGCTTTGCCAGCTCTCCGTTCCCGTCACTCCCGTACCGTGTTGGACTGCCATCGTGTTGATAGTTCCAGCCTCGATCATGGTGCCGTCAGCAAGAACGTGTTGTCCTTGCTCGACTGCGAGCCAGTGGACGACCTCCGCGCCGTGGTCGCCGTTCGCGCCACCAGGCTCGACCTGAACGAGCTCGAATCCGGACGGGGTCACATTCCTGATCCTCACAGCAGCGGGCGCGGTGTCGTCCCTACCGATCAGGGTGACCACGACCGGAGGCGCCGGATAGGTCTGACCGAAGCTCACGGCAACGAAGGTCGCACCCGAACCCGTGGCGGGAAGCGACGCCTGCCCGGCCTGGAGCTGCCACGCCTCCGCGACTGGTGAGATGAACAGACCGGCACACATAGTAATGGCGGCCAATGCCGGCCGCCGATGGTTGTTGATGCGAGAGTGGATAGACATGACCTGTTGGGCTGTCACGGCGCAAACCGCCTCTCTCTGGCATCGGGCTTCGCCAGCTTCCGGGATGTGGGCCACGACGTAGTAGCCTCTCGTCCGTTGTTGCTAACCGTCTGAGTGACGCGAAGAGTGTATTGATGCGAAGCCGCGATAGTCAACAGGGTGTCCTTAAGAGGAGTGAGACTAGGAACTATCTTTGAGAAGACAATCGAACAGCAGTGGGCGGAGGAGTTTTGCGGCTATCATGACCTCGGTGCGCGCGTCCACAATGCAGTGAGAGTCGTGGACCAGGATCAGCAAACCCAGCCAGGCCGCCGCCTGAACCCGTCTACACACCTATCGGCGGGACCCCCATCGAGATCGAACCGGTACTGTTTGCTTCGGTCGCAACCAGGCGCGGCTCTTCACGCTCGGGATGGAACGCCGGGTAGGGCGAAAGGTCTGCGTGGAGGGCCTGGAGGAGATGCAGCCGAATGCGCCCTACCAGACTGTGGTCTCTCTCGTCGAGCATGGCGAGGGGATCCGGCGGGCGGTGCGCGTCTGGGTGGCGCCGCTGCTCGACCTCGGGGTCAATGTGGTGCGGTACGACACCGCGAGCTCGTACTTCGAGAGACGGACGGCGCGGAGGAGGCATGCGCCTTCCTCACCTGTGCTGTCGCGGTAGGTGCAGAGGATGCGCGCCGTCCGGATCGGTGGTGCTGTCCATGTGGCGCCGCTCGCCCGGACCGGTCGCCGTGTTGTCCGCGAGTGTCGTTCCTGCGGGGGCCGTACCGACAGGAAGTGAACGGCTCATCGGTAGATTCACCCAATACTCCTCAGAATCTCCTCCAATACTCCGTCCAATGTCTGCCTATCTTCGCCCCTGCTCCTTCGCGATCTCCCTGGACTCCGCCTTGGACATGATCTCCTTCGCCGCCCCGGCGGTGAAGCGCTGGAGACGAATATTCACAGCCCGCGTGAGCCCGGCGACGGTGCGTTGGACGAGTCTGCAGAACACGATGCGTGCAGTCCTGGCACCTGTTTCTTGAGGACTGGTGCTGGGAACCGAGGGGGTGGCTCCAGGGGCACTGCCGATGAGACGCATCGAACGACGCGCGCTGGTCTCCCACGTCCCCGAAAAGTATTTAAGGGAAGCCCAACCTCTTCCAGCGGCGGGCCGCATGACCGAAGCGGACGCGCCATGCCGATTCGTTCCCGCGAACGCGAATCGCGTGTTGGCGCCTCCCGGTCGTTGGCCGCGTCCCTTTGAAATGCCAAGACGGTAGGGTTCCTGGCGGGGGCAGCCCACCTTCTTGGCATTCCTCGGGGACCTAGCGAATCAGTTCAAACCCCATAAACGAGGGGACGCCCACGCAAGACAATGGTGATCGACCCCAACAGGAACAAAGAAGCCTACCTGCGCTGGAGGCACGCGACTGACGGTCTGATTGGCGGTGCCAACACCGAGAGCGCGCGCCTCCTCAGGCAGTTTCTCGATGATATGGAGGCGGGCAGGAACGTTGGCCGGGGAGCAAGAAAAGGAGGCCGCGGCTACGCGCGCCTCAACACCTTGCGTCACCGGCTTGCGATGCTCGCCCGCGTGCTCGACGAGCGGTACGCCGTCTCTCGGGTCGCTACGGTCAGCGAGGAGCAGATTCACGCGTTGTTCAGGGACATGCGCAACGGCGGCATCACGACGCAACGCGGCGACACGTATCGGTCGACCGGGGACTATGTGAACGCGTTTCGGACGTTCTGGCACTGGCACATGCGCGTCCAGCGGAAGTTCGGCGTCGTGGTGGACGACATCTGCGTGGACCTCGATGACTCGACCGAGAAGCCCCCATGGGTCTACCTGACGGAAGAGGATGTGCGGACGCTGTGTGACCATGCCAAGCACGAGTACCGGGTGCTCCTCGGCTTCTTGTTCGACACAGGGATTCGCAGTCCGACGGAGCTCGTCAACGTGCGCGTAGAGGATCTGCTTGAGGGCGCGACCAAACTGCGGATCCGGGAGGCGACGAGCAAGACCTTTGGCAGGACGATCAACCTGATGCGCTGCCCTGATCTTCTTCGAGCGCACATCAAGGAGAAACGACTTGTGCCAGGCGACCAGCTGTTTCAGATCTCGCCGCCCGTCGTGAACCGTTACCTCCGACGCCTCGCGGCGCGCGTCCTGGGCGATGGTCGAACGCTCGGCGGTGCCCGATACTCAGAACTCACGATGTACGACTTTCGGCACTCCTCAGCGTGCTACTGGCTGCCCCGGTACAAGAGCGAGAACGCGCTCAAGTACCGGTTCGGCTGGAAGCGCTCGGAGATGATCCACTACTACACCCAGTTCCTCGGCATGCAGGACACGATCACCGAGGAGGATCTGTGCACGGCGCCTGAGCGGAGCGCGATCGAGCAGCGCCTCATGCAGACCGAGCAGGAGAAGCGCCTCCTGGCAGAGCAGGTCGCCTCCCTCCAAGGCGAGATGCAACAGATACTCGCCGTGGTGCAGCAGCTGACGAAGAAGGTCGGACAGCGGCTTGAGCATGCGGCCAGTGAGACGTACCCGATGGACCGGGCAAGCGAGTAAGGATGCTCGCCGCTCCGGGAGACAACAGCTTCTGCACTGGCTCTGGACCGCCGCAATCGCGGGCGGTCTCTGCCGTGCGGTATTCTGGTGTCGACTTGGGTATGCTCTATTTTACGTCGCGATCCACAATCATAGATGCGATCTACACAGGCCGGTTCGCGTTCATCTCGCGTGGCACGGCGGACGGGGTTGCGGATGCGTTGAGCGCGCTCCTGCACCGGACAGAAGGCCCAGATCGAGCGGTCGACAATGCGGCCCGGGACGATCTGACGGCGTCCTTCCTCGAAGAACATCGCCACGCCCAGCTCTTCCTGTCCTGCAATACAGGACTCATCCTCAGCGGGCTGCTGTTCTTCGTCCGGGCCGCCTGGCTTCTCTTCCGGACCCGCCGTGTCGTGTACGAGTACTACCGCCTCCGCGCGGTCTTCTACGCGATCATGTACCCCATCCACGAGCACGCTGTACACGAGACCCTTGAGCGACTCTCGGTGGACGAGGAGATTTCCGCAGCGCTCCGTGAGAACGTTTCGCAGGCTGATGCGGAAGTCAGGGCTCGGTGGAACGACGTGGCTTCCCCGGTCGTTCTGGCGATGATCCTGCTGTGCAGCCCGATATTTCGGCTGCTCGGTCGGATCGTCGCACGGCACTTCACGGTGGTCTCGCAGGAATACGATGATGGTCAGCTCTGGGAGTGCAACCACGCGTTGAGCGGCATTGTCAACGACCTCTACGCTGACCGGCCGTCGGCAGCACCGCTGCCTATTCGGCGGCTGTTGCGATCACTCCGTCCCGAGAGCGTTATTCCGAACACGATGCAGACCGACTGACAGTGGATGATGACCAAGTTCATCGCGGAGCGGGACTGCTGGCCACACGTTGAGCGCTCCTCAGCTGCCGCCCCGACCTTCGAGGAGTACTGCGCGGAGGTGCTTTCGTTCGTTGGGGAGTGGGTTCACCTGCACCGTGCTCAGCCAATCGCGGAGATCAGCGCTGAGATAGGTGCAACGCCATCAATCGCGAGATTCCGTCAGGCTCCAAAGACGTGGGAACGTGATCCGCGCGTCAGAAAACTCGTCAACTTCTTCTATCTGCATGGGAACTAAGGAATGTACTTTACGAAGTTGGTGCGACTGCGCAGACTCGATGACTTCGACTGGAACCTGCTCGCGGCATACGAATGGCTGGTCATCGTCAACCTCGGCGAGTATGAGACGAGGGCAGCACCCTCGACGATCCATGCGCTGAGGGCAATTGCAGGCCATTCGCGCGACGCGCTCTTCGTCTTCTGCGAGCCAAATGGAAGAACCGCAACGGAAGAGGTCGCCGTTCTCCGCCGCATCGGTGCCGTTTTCAAGGATCGCATCGATGTTGATCGTCCGCTTCTCCTGCTCCTGGCGACTCGGGCATTCGCTCGGAAGGACGATATGCTTGAGTATGACGTCGTGTACATCGACGACTACGCTCAGCACGGCAACGCGGAGAACGACTGTCCCGACGATACCCTCCTGGCGGCCTTCGACAACATGTTGCAGCGAGTGCAGGACTCAGCAACCACATCGAAGCGTGTCGACCAGGGGAAGGTGGCGCTCTTCGAGATTCTCAAGGGCCTCTGGCAGGAGATCCTCCAACTCCTGATGAGCGCGGCGACCTGAGCCGACACCGAAACACATTTAAGGCGGGCAGTGCGTCAGGTCCTGATGCTGCTGCGAGGGACACTCCACGCGCTGATTCGTCTCCTCGAACGCGCCAAGCCCGGTGCCGGCATTCAAGGCATGCGTCGAGGGATTGAGGAGGCCCTGCGCAAGTCCGGAGGCGGCTACGATGCGGCGCGCGCTCTCCTCGAGGACCTTGCGAGAGCCGAGCGGAGCCTCCTCCGGATCGCGGAGCGTTACGTCGAGGACGTGGACCAGGGGCGCGTGCGTACAGCGAAGGATGCCGAGCGCTACATCGATGAGTTGTGGACCGCGTATAACCACGAGGTGCGGCCGCGGCGTGACCGTTTGATCAAGCTGCTTCGGACCGTATAGGCCGTACTCTGTTCGCTGCACGATCGAGAGTGCCTACGTTCGCCCGGCGAGTTGAGAGGTTTGTGTTCTGGGAACGTGATCCGTCGGAGTCCATGGGTGGAAGCTGACCATGGACGACTGTCTCAACTCCTCGGCGTGCTCCTAGCTGCCCCGGCACACGAGCGAGAGCGCGCTGAAATGCCGCTTTGGCTGGAAGCGCTCCGAGATGATCCACGACGACATCGAGTTCCTCGGCATGCAGGACACGATCACCGAGGAAGCCCTCGGCACGGTGCCTGACCGGAGCGCGATCGAGCAGCGGCTCGCCGAGACTGAGGAGGAGAAGCGCGTGCTCGACGAACAGCTGCACTCATTGCACGCTCAGATGGACGAGATGCTCTGCGCCGTACGGGGTCTCGTAGAGAAGAGTTAATGGAAGTACCGACGGAGTCCCCAGTCGACGGATAGAGATTCACTGCCGACAGAACGCTGATGGTTGCTCCTGTCCGCTTCGACTCAACGGTTCGGTCTCGCTCGTCCAATCGCGTCCGCGATTGTCTGCTCCGGGTCGTAGGCGGTCCAAAAGAGTGGGCAGCCGCCTAGGCACGATTGCCAATCGTCGCAGTCAGTGCACCACGATGCTGGGTAGGTCCACAGCCTCTCCCGGAACGACGCGCCTTGAGTGTTCCAGTTGGTGAGAAACCAGTCTGGATCTTCGATGACGTCGCCTTGCTGGTCAAACAGAGGAAACAGTCCGGCGCCGGCGAAGTGGGTGCAGGGAATCACCGTGCCATCCACGTCAATTGTCAGTCCCTCGCCGTGGTACATCTGGCAGATTCCGAATGGAGGCGTGGTGTTGGATACCGCTTTCAGCAGGCAGATGGGGAAGGGGGTCACAACGGAGAGAGCGGTTCCCTTCGGCACGTGCTCAAGGAGGTCGGTGATTGTCGTCGCGAATGCCATCGGCGGCAGAACGTCGCCGACGTCCCTCGACGGGTCGATTGAAGGTGTGCAGAGGTTCAGAACCCCGTGCTCGAGTCCAAGTGAACCGAGAAGAGCGATGACGTCACGGATTTCGCCAGCATTTGACCTGCAAACAGTCGTGATCACGTCGACTGGGAACCCCAGGCTGAGTAGATTCTGCAAACCGCGTAAGCTCTCGGAAAACGACCCCGTACGGTGAGTAATCTGATCGTGTGTCTCCGCCGATGCTCCCTCGAGAGATATGGAGATCTTCTTCGTACCGGCGTCCAGGACACGCTTGCAGTAGTCCAGGTCAGAGAATTGCCGGCCATTGGTCACTACTCCCATCGTGAGGTTGCGGGATGTTCCATACCTAATCGTTTCGCAAAGCCACGGGGATAGGGTTGGCTCTCCACCGATGAGAGCGCAGTCGTCCACTCCAAGACTGCTCAGCAACCGGAGGATGCCTTTAGCGTTCCGCTCGTTGAGGTGCGGGGACGAGGACGAAAGTCGGTGCGCGTAGTAACAGTGGCTGCACCGGTTATTGCACTCTGCTGTGACGTTGAGCCATGCTTGCTGGATGCCGTGCGATGGCGGTGGGGGCATCTACTCGCGGTTGTCCCATGGTAAGTTGCAGCGAACGCAGCAATCGCATCGTGTGCAATCGCACGCGGGGCTGCATCTGACACAGCAATCCTGCACTGCGTTCCCCTGACTAGAGGAACATCGCTGGGAGCGCCGTCGATGCTCAGCAACACGAATCCCGGACGTACCCAGCCGTGAGAAGAAGAGTTCAAGCAACGAATCGGGGCAGCCAACGCGGTCGTATGGGGGATCAATGCTCTTGATGAGTTCCATAGTCACCGCCGTGAAGAACATCGTGATCTTGGGCCGCGTCATTGTCAAGGGTTGGCTGGGCTCGGAGCGGACGAGAGCAGAGTGCACGAAGGCGTGGTATAGCCTCTGTTGCCGCCTGCACGTTTCCACGGCTGCGATTCCTCGCATTCTCGCTGGCTGAGTACCGTGCCCGCTGCGTCCTCCGGCGGACCATGTTTAGATTATCGCCTGCCTTGCCGTCGGCTAGTTCGCAGGGTCTGGGAGGGCGAGCACACGCGAATCAGCTGTCTGACGTGTTGTTCGAGCTGGTCCAGGTATGTTGAACCACCGTCGGCTATCAGAAACACACGGTGCGCCCCGTAAACGAGCAGGACGTCGACTGCGCCAGAACTGCAGTTCTCCCAGAAGTCGCTCTGTCGCCTCAGATCGAACGGTGGAAGGCCGGCTCTTGTGCGGTTCGAGGGAAGGTTGGGAGGGAGTCGGTCTTGTGCGAACCCAACAGCGCTGAGAAACTCCTCAATCCTAACTTGGGCTGTGGCTGTCTTGGGCAAGGAACAGATGATCCTCCCTGGATATCGAGCTTCGATCCGGGACTCCATCGACTGGAGAGAGACTGTCTGCTTCAAGTGCTTTTCGCGTTTCGAATATCGATGATGCGGTGGCTGCCACGACGCACTAAACGCTAGCCACGGCGAAAGAGCAGGTCTCACGGTTGGTACGCTGCTCGTCGGTACGTGACACAGACGCCTACTATGAGAGACGCGTCTGTGTGTGGATGGACAGGTTGAGCTTGCCCTGCACGTCATCGAGGTGGACGTGCTTTGTTGTCGTGCGTAGCTCTGCGAGCAATTGCGCAGCTCTACGATCCCCTCGCCGTCGAGGCGCGCCTCGATCACTTCTCCCATCGCAGATCGGAACGCGGCAGTGCGTTGTGGCTCTTTCGGTCGACGACCGCTGATTGGCGGTCATCGAGGCGCTCCTCCAAGATGCGGAGCAGGGTCAGGATCTCTGTTCCGGTATCGGTTGTGGACACCATCGTGCTTCATCCTGGCGGTCGCGGGTGTTTGGAGTGGGTGCTCCTCACCACGGCCGCACCTGTCGAATGGACGCGTAGTGCGGCGCCTCTCCGAGCACGATGTGGTCAAGCACGGAGATGCCGACGATCTCGCCGGCACTGACGAGCCGCCGTGTGAGGGCTATGTCATCGCTGCTTGGCGTTGGGTCGCCGCTGGGATGATTGTGGAAGACGATCACGCCCGTTGCGTTAGCGAGAAGCGCCGGCACCAAGAGGCCCCTCGGTTCAACCAGCGCCTGTGTGAGTGTGCCGATGTACGCGATGGTATGGCCGATGGCGTCATGGCGGTGGTTGAGGTAGAGGCCACCCACGACCTCGCGGTCGTACGTTGCGAGGATCCGATGGAGGAACGGCGCTGCGCTCTCCGGCCGGTCGCACCGGGCGGAGGTTCCGTAGGGCACCTCACCTTCGTGGACAAGGCCGAGGCGATAGCGAGCGATCGTCTGCATCGCGGCCTGCTCGGCGGCGTCACTGTGGCGTGCATTCAGGTTCTTGGAAGGAGTGGCTCCACGCGCGTGAGCGGCGACGGCGCCGGGCAGGGCAAGCGTATCGCACGGCTGGTAGCTGGCTCCCGCTGTCACAGAGGGAGCACCGCTGTAGTCAGGGTAGCTGGTCACGTGTCAGCACCTCGATTGGTGGCAGGACCGCAACGACCGTTCCAGCGCGAGCCGTTCAAGCTGGACTTTGGGCTGTGCCCGCGAGAGCCGCGGAACGTTCCATCCTGCCCTGGGCGGCCCCTGCCATGTGCGCGTCAGGGGACGCGTGGCGGGAGCTTCGGCGTGCCGTTGAAGTAGTGGCAGAGGCACTCCTCGCTGCACAAGACCACGAGGTCGTCAAGGGGTATGAACCGTTGGTGGCCGAGGACGCCGTGGTGGGCGCCAAGCACGTCCTGTCCGATGTCGAGCGTCTTCCTGCAATACGCGCATTGCCGTCTGGTCGTTGCCATGGGCCGCTTGGAGACTGTGCTGGCATTTCTGCCTTGAACTGATTTCGTCAGTGCTACCGGTTTCTGGTTCGCCCGGAGGGCGCTCATTTGTTACTACTGCGCAGGGACGAAAAACGGAAACCTTTATAAAGGAAGGGGTGTTACCTGCAGCGCTGACGATAGAGCGTCACCATTCAGTAGGAGTAGCAGACCGCGATTGGTGTGGGAGGCCTGCAACAGGGAAGGTCACGTGGAGGCGACGCTCACGCAAATCAGTTCAAGCAATTAGAGCCGGACCATCAGCTCCCTCAGAACACCAATTGGGAGTCACGGGAGGGCACACAAGCTGCCCTCACCGGGAGGACAACAGCCGGCTAGCACGCCAACATGCGCACGAACGATGTACAGCACTGGCTCTCGCAGGACGAGAGACGCCTTGCAACACTCCGCACCCTCACCCAACCACTAACGGCAAGCCACCTCGCACAACGAACACAGCGCCCTCGAAGCGCCTGCAGCGCGCTGCTCAGGCAGCTCGCCAGCCGCAGGCTCGTCCGCTGCCTCAACAACAGTGCGCGGCGAAGCAGAGTCTATGGGCTCACTCTCAAGGGACACGCCTGCCTCGGCGCGATGGGCAGCCAGAACGCAGAACCAAGAAGAACGCCCGAGGTGGACTGGGCGATCTACGGCTGGATCTGCTTCAGCCAGCGATCAGCCGTACTTAAAGCACTCACCGAACCGCTGCAACCGGCGACGATCAAGCGCCGGGCCCTCCGCCACGACCCGACCCTGACGATGAGCGCAAACAACGTCCGAGACGTGATCAGGCTCTTCCTCGCCAAGGGACTGGTCTCCCGGGTGCACCGACGCGCGGCGCTGCATCCCCAGTACGCGCTCACCGCCCTCGGGCGCAGCCTCCACGAGCTGCTGATGACCGCTGACACCACACGGATCGCTGACAATGAAACACGAACACACGCACGCTGACATGGCCGGAGCCTTGGAACAACGCGCCCGCGCCATCTCCGCCAAGGAGGAGGCGTGGCGAGCGTCGCCGAGCGATACACTCAGGCGCGACATCGCACTCACGCTCGAGGCGATCACCCAGCTCCGCGCACTCCACCGCGAACTCGCGGAAGGTCTCCTCGCAGCACAGTGTAGCGTCGACACCGAACTCCTCAGGGACCACGAACCCGCACAGAGAACGAGGCTGCAGGCCCAGGTGCACAGCCTCGAGGCCGAAAGCAGGCGAAACGCGCTCAGCAAGCACGATACCCTGCGCGCACTGCATCAACGACTGCTGGGCCTCATCGAGAAACACGCGTACTTCGGCGATGATGACCGTGGAGCACCTCCTCAAGAAACTCGCGCCCCTCATCCCTGAACAGGTCGCGCAGTGGCGGCACGCGCTGGACCTCGCCGACCATGAGCTTCGCGAACTCCTGGAGAAGCAGATCGTCGCCGCAGCACACCAACAACTCGGCGACCTCACGAACCGGCTGCTCCTCTCGCTGCCTCCGAAGAACCCGGCACGGGGCGCGATCGACCTCGGCACCGTCCTCTACGAGGCGCCCAAATGGCCAGCCGGCATCAGCCATGCAGAGCTGATGCAGAACCTCGCCATCTTCGGCCGTAGCGGCGCGGGAAAGACCAACCTCGCATTCCACCTGCTCGAGCAACTCCTCAGCCAGAGGATCCCGTTTCTGTTTCTCGACTGGAAACGCACGGCACGGCACCTGCTCCCCCACCTCAAGCCAGGCGTGCGCCTCTATACTGCGGGCCGCACGCTCTCCCCGTTTCCGTTCAACCCCTTCATGCCGCCACCCGGCGTCGAGCCAGCGGTCTACGCCAACCACGTCGTGGACGTCATGGGCGACGCCTACACGCTTGGTGACGCCGCACGCAGCGTCCTGCACAAAGCGATCACCACAACCTACCAGGCGGGAACTTACAACCCGAGCGTGACCGAGATCCTGGAACGCGTGCACACCGTCCCCAACACCGAGCGCGTCCGAGGATGGAAAGCCTCAGCAATCAGAGCACTCGAGACCATGGAGTCGCTTGCACTCGCAGGAGACACAAGAACCCAGCACGACGCAGTCGGATCAATCCTCCGGCAGAGCGCGATCATCGAACTCGACGCGCTCGCAGCCGCGAACAAGGCATTCCTGCTGCCGCTCCTCTGCTTCTGGGTGTACGCGATGAAACTCCCAGAGCGACACCGAGAGAAGCTCGGCCTGGTCATCTTCGTCGAAGAGGCACATCACCTCCTCTACCGACGAGAAGCACACCGAGAATCGCTGATGGAGATGCTGCTCCGCCAGTGCCGCGAGATCGGAATCGGCATCATCGTCATCGATCAGCACCCGCACCTGATGTCAAGCGCCGCACTCGGCAATACGTACACGAGCATCTGTCTCAACCTTAAGGACCCGCGCGATCTCGCCAAGGCAGCAGCACTCTCGCTCATGGATGAAAAGGAGAAGGGGCACCTCAGCATGCTGCCCGTCGGGCACGGCGTCGTGAAGCTCCAAGACCGGTGGAAGCAGCCCTTTGTCATCCAAATCCCGTCGGTCAGCTGCGACAAGGGCCGCGTCACCGACGAGGTCGTGCGCGCCTATCTCCGGCCGGACGGGACACTCTCGGGCCTCCGAGGGCCTGAGGTGCGCACGGCGTGGGGGGAGGAGCGCTCTCGGATCGGGGAAGAGGCCGTTAGCGAGGAGGAACTCACGTTCCTGCATGATGTGCTCACACATCAGGATGGGGGCGTGGATACGCGCTATAAGCGGCTTGGGATCAGCGCAGACAAAGGCAACCGGCTGAAGAATGCGCTCATCAGGGTTGGCCTCATCGAGGAACAACGAGTTTCCATTGGGAGGACACGGCGCACGCTCCTCCGGATCACTCCGCGCGCCCGAGACAAACTGGGTGTGGCTCGAGCAGCCGACCGCGGCTCCCTCGCGCACGAGTACTGGAAGCGATGGTACGCGGCGCAACTCGCCGAACGAGGATTCACCGTCATCGTCGAGGCACCCCGGAACAGCGGCCGCGTCGACGTGCTGGCACGACGTGGACACGCAACAGTCGCAGTCGAGATCGAAACCGGGAAGAGCGACGTCGTCACCAACGTGCGCGAAGACCTCCTCTCAGGATTCCGCACAATCATGGTGGTGGCGACGGACGAGCGCGCGAAAGCGCAGGTCGAAGCGCAACTCGCACACGAGGGTCTCGTGATGGAGAGGATCATCGTCGTGCTTCGAGGAGCACTCGACCCTGGCTGGCTGATGCGTTGACAGGAGTCGAGAGTGCCCGAGAGTGAGCGCGCCGACAAGAGAAGGTGATCAACATTCCGGTGATCATGCAGCCCGCCGTACGCGCTGGGCTGCGGAGGCGACACCAATGAACAACCACACCACGAAGGAACTGGAATTCGCGCCGGCCGAATCGGCTCAGCGGGAGCGCGCGACATACGCGTTCCACCAACCCCCGGCGCAACCCGGCAACGAGGGATGCACTGCGTGCTACGGGCTTGGTTGGAGACTCGCGCACGAGCACATCGAGCGATGTGCGCCGTGCGACGTCTACCCCGACAACCACACAGCGGCGCGCGCAGCAGCCGAGACGCTGGCGGACATGTACGTGCTGCTCCATCCCGGCGAGCACCTCGCACGGGGCTACGGGTTCCGGCCGTTCGTGCTCCACCCCCTCGCCGACCCGACAGATGTGTGCCCGGATTGCGGAGCAGGACTCACGTCGGTCGAGGCAGGATATGACCGCTACGGCACCGTCACGCTCGAGGCACGCATCCTCAGGATCGACGACGAGCGCTTCTCCGACGACGGCAACGGTCCGCACTACCTATGGTGCGGCGACTGCGAACGCGCCTACCTCGCACCCGGCGGGATCCTCGACCACCGCTGAGCAGGTTCATGTGTCCAGGCAGCCGGCCACCAACAGGGGGTCAGCGCACTCCAGTTCAAGATTGATCAAGTCGTTGCTGCCACTCCCGTTCCATGGGAGTGGTGGAGGGCCCCGGCCAAGAAGTCAGCGAACGCCAACGTCGGCCGAGTGGTCCTCCCACCGTTCCACCAGGACGTGGCACGCCAGGCATCACCGTGGCCCACGCGTGGCGGATTGTCGGTGGCCTGTCGCGCACCACCAAGATGCCCTGCCATAGTTGGGGGCTGCCGGCCAGCGCCTGCAAGACAGGCGCAGCACTCGTTGACCTCGAAGGCTCGATCTGCCACGGCTGCTACGCTCGGAACCACAACTACAGGTGGGCACGCGTCCGACGGGCGAACGTACAACGGCTTGCCAACGCGGAACACCCTGACTGGCCAGGCGCGATGGAGCTGCTCGTCGACTGGCAGGCACAACGCAACGAAGAACCGTATTTCCGGTGGTTCGACAGCGGCGACCTCCAATCCGCTGACATGCTCGAACGCATCGTGGCGGTGGCGCGCGCGACTCCCTATGTCCATCACTGGCTGCCCACGAGAGAGTACGCGCTCGTCGGCGAGTACCTCGGTGCCGCTCAACCACCCGAGAACCTGGTCGTTCGTCTCTCGGCACCCATGGTGGATGGCGAACCGCCCGACATCTTGGGCTTGCCGACCAGCACGGTTCACAGCAGGGAAGCGCCGCGCGGGTACGCGTGTCCTGCGTATGACTGCCGGCCGGCAACCTGCGGACCGTGCCGCGCATGCTGGGACCCTACCGTACCGAACGTGTCGTACCGCCGCCACTGACCAAGAGAAGCCGACACCGAGGTGTAGACCGAACACCAGAAACCTGCACAGAACGAGGTCACGATGGGAGGCACCCACGATCGCATTGTCAATGAAATCATCGCCCGGATCGAGCGGGGCGTGGACCAATGGCACAAACCCTGGAACGGCCAGCCTCGCAACCTGATATCGCGCAAGCGGTACCAAGGGGTCAACATGCGCTCGCTCACCGCCCAGGAGTACGCGCAGCCCTGGTGGCTCACCTCCCGTCAGGCGCGGCACCTCGGAGGGCGTATTCGTGAGGGAGAGCACGGCATCCCAGTCATTTACTACCAGCGTGGCGTTCAGAGCCGGCTTGTGCGCGTCTATACGGTCTTCAATGTGGCGCAATGCGAGGGCATCCAGCCGCCCCCGGATGCGCCCCAGGGCCGGCCCGACTTGGATGCCATCCTCGAACGGACGCCCCAGCCACCACGGCTCGTGCACGGAGGGGCGAACCCGATCTACCACTCCGAAACCGATACGATCACGATGCCGCGAGCAACCGACTTCGACTCAACAATCGCGTACTACGCTGCGCTCTATCACGAACTCGTCCATAGCACCGGCCACAAGACCAGGCTCAACCGACGGAGCATCATGAGGCACCCAGGATTCGGCACGCCAGTCTACGTGCGAGAGGACCTCACAGCGGAGCTCGGCGCCGCCTTCCTCTGCGCACACGCGGGGATTTCGTCGGTCACGCTCGACGACAGCGCCGCATACATCGCCCAATGGCTCGACGCTCCCAGCAAGCAGACACCGTTACTCCTCAAGGCAAAAAGTGATGCCCAGCACGCCACCGACTACATCCTCGGCGGCGAGCCGAGACCAAAGGCCACGAAGTACACATGAGCAACACCTGTTCACATCCAGACGGCGGCCTTCGAGAGGCCGCGGAGGCATGACCGATGAGAACGCAAACAAGAAGCAGACAGCCAATGCATCGTGAGCAGCGGCCGGGGTGATGCAGCATGGGAGAATACCTCGAACTCGTCACCACGCTCAGCAACCATGACCTTGGCGCCCTGCTCGAGCAGGAACTTGGCCAGCATCCTCGACTGCTCAAGCGGCTCCAACTCACGGACGGCACGGTGACTACCAAGCTCGCCACCTGCAACGATGTCTTTCTCACGTTTGACGACATGGTCGCGCTCTACTGGTTGATCCGCAGTCACCACGACGTGCTGCGCTACGGGCCGACGCACGCACACAACAGCACGCCAGAGGAGATCCTGAGAGATCGGACGAGCCTGTACCTCGGGCCGTGGGAAGAACGCGGAAAGACGCGAAAACGCGTCACTGTGCCCGTCAGTCTTTCCGGGCTCATCGAGCACCGCAACGTCTGGTGCCCGACCATGAAGACCCTGAGCAAGAACGGCACCGTGTACGACCGCACGATCAGACGTGACGAGACGAGAGGCGTCTCCACGAACCCCGCTGGATACTACGCACCGTGTCCAAAACGGGAGAAGCGGTTCACCGCATACGAAGTCGGCTTCGCATGGGACGCCAGCACGAACAACGGCAGGACAATCTACCAATGCCCACCGTGCGGCACGCTCTTCAACATGGGAGAACGCGAGACCCCAGAGTACGAGAACCTCGCGAGAGCGCTGACGGCAGGATACGCGTACAAGTGAAAGAGGCTCCCGAGACCGTAAGGCACCGCGACTCGTGGCAGGGGCCGGGGACCGAGCCAAGACCACTGGAGGTCTCAAGCGCACGCCACGTCATGCCTCCACTTCCGCCCGACCATCTGCTGTTGTGTCACTTTGGGGCGACCGCAGCTGCCACCGCGGGTCTGCGCTCCTGGCGCGGCACTGAGGGTGCAGCGCTTTCTTTCGCCATCTTCGAAGCTGCCGAGTATTGCCGTGACCGCTCCGGTAAACCACCGGCCCCTCGCTCACCACCGGACGTCGCTCGCATCGACCCCTGCCAACCAGCGCCGTCACCTCCTCCTCCAACAACTCCTGCACAAACCCCTGAATCCTCTGCCGCGCCATCTCCTCCAAGGTCTCCCAGATTCCCCTTGACCCAAATGGCTCCGCGGTGCTCTTCTTCTCCATGGCGGCGTCTCCTTCCTTCACGGGCCTCGCCCGTGGGTCTTCCTCGACCGGAAGGCTACGCCGCCTTCTCCTCGTTTACACACCCGCTGAGGCTACCTCGACAGCACGCGCGCTCCCAAGAAAAGCCCCGTGGCGGCCGGGGGCAACCGTTCGCGAGGTCCGATCGATATCTCCGTTTCTTGTCTTCCGACGAAGGTGGACATAGACTGTGCGAAAGGCTCGGGCAGCTGAAGTTGAATCCGCCTCCCCTGCTGCATCGCCCGTGGGCGCTTCCGCGTCGCGTGGAGAGTCCGCCCCTGCAAGGAACACTGGCCTGTCCGCGAACAGTGGACAGTTGGCTTCTGACGGTGAACGGACCACTGCATCCGGATCGCCGGCGGAGCACCCGGCTATCAGGATCCCAAACAGGAGAGTGACCATGACGGACAACAGCGACGCTCGTTTTCTCGTGCGCCTCCAGCGGCAGGCGGTGAAAGCAGTCAGGGAGACCAAGAGTCTCCAACTCTCTGGGGCGACACTCGACCTCGAACCACTGTTCGAGCATCACCGGCTCGGTGCGTCGTTCTCGTTCCAGCCGCTCGCCCAGTGGTTCCTCGCAACGCCAAGGGCCTCGACGGAGGGGACCGGTGCGTGGGAACTCGCGCACCAGTCGGCCGCCATCGAAATCGCCGGCGCCATGGGAACCGTTTACATCGAGCCCGACCTCATTCACGAGTGGCCTTACGTGAACGCAACGCCGATGCTCGAGGAGGGTCTCGCCGGTCGAGGGGACGTCCAGCTGTGTCAGTTCAACGACCAGGACCCCGCGCTCCCCATCGGACCAGAGTTCGCGTGGCATCTGCGCGACGACTTTTCCCAGCTTCGAGCGGCTCGCGCCGCTGCGCGTGCGTCGCCGGATCCGTACCGGGTGCGGATTGCCCATATCGACACGGGCTACGACCCGACCCATCAGAGCAAGCCACGCCATCTGCGTCTGTCACTCCAGCGCAGTTTCGTCGACGGCGAGCCATCGGACAACGCCGCGGATCCAGCCAAGCGTGGTTTCCTCAAGAACCCCGGTCACGGCACCGGGACCTTGAGCATCCTCGCCGGCAACAAGGTCGCGCCTTTCGGTGACTACCTTGGTGGCGCGCCCGAGGCGGACGTCATCCCCATCCGCATCGCGAAATCCGTCGTCCTCATCCGCACGAGTGCCCTGGCACGTGCCCTCGACTACATCCTCGCTCCGGGCGGCGATCCGGCGAACCGCGTTGACGTCGTCTCCCTCAGCATGGGCGGCCTTGCCTCCCGAGCGTGGACCGAAGCGGTCAACCGCGCGTACGAGGCCGGCATCTGCATCGTCGCCGCCGCTGGCAACAACTTTTCGGGCCTCCCTACCCGTTTCATCGTCTACCCGGCGCGCTATCGCCGCGTCATCGCCGCGTGTGGCGTCATGGCAAACGGTCGTCCGTATTACGGCCTGCCGGCCGGCACCATGCAGGGAAACTACGGCCCGAGGAGCAAGATGGCGACCGCAATCGCCGCCTACACGCCAAACATGGCATGGGCCGAGCTCGGTTGTCCCGGCATCGTTGACCACGACGGGCAGGGCACCTCGTCCGCGACGCCCCAGGTCGCCGCAGCTGCCGCCCTCTGGCTTTCGAAGTACAATCCGACTCACCCCAACGAACCATGGCAGCGCGTCGAGGCCGTGCGGCATGCCATGTTCACCTCGGCGCACCGGGCCGGGAAGGACATCGACGAGTACTTCGGCAACGGCATCCTGCGCGCCCGCGACGCCCTCGACGTCGCACCGCCAGCCGAGCTGCAGGAGACCCCACGCGATACGGCGTGGTTCCCCTTCCTGCGGGTCCTCACGGGGTTGGGGTTAGCGGAGGACCCGGCGCGCAGCTCAATGTTCGCCGTGGAAGCCACCCAACTCGCCCAGAGGATCCAGGCCGTCGAAAGCCTCTTGCCAGATCCCGACCTCCCGGCGGACCTCATCCCGCGTCCGCAGCTCCTCAAAGTCCTCGATGCGATCATCGGACACGAGAACGCGTCGCCCGCGTTGAAGACGTACCTCAAGGCCCAGGCACGGGACAGCTCACGGGTCTTCGTGCCGTCGCCACCATCGCCCAGACCGACCAAGCCCACCCAACCGTCGCGTCCGCGAGCGGCGCCACCGGCAGGTCGATCGCAGCACCCGCCGCCACCAAAGCGGCTCCTCCGTGGGTACGCGTTCGACCCTGCACTATCGCTGCGCTTCGACACCGCCGTCATGAACCAAGCCACCTTTGCACTGCCGTGGGAGCCCCTCGAGCCCGGGCCCGTCGGCGAGTACATCGAGGTCGTCGACTACGACCCGGCGAGTCAATGCTTCTATCCGCCGGTGGATCTCGACGACCCGCACGTCCTCGCCCAGAACGGGCTCCCACCTTCGGACGGGAATCCCCAGTTCCACCAGCAGATGACCTATGCCGTCGCGATGCTTACCGTTCGCCACTTCGAGCGCGCCCTCGGTCGCCTCGCCTTCTGGGCACCTGGTCCCGGAGAGGACGAGTTCGACGACTCGCACTACGTGCGCCGCTTGCGCATCTACCCGCATGCGCTGCGGCAAGCGAACGCGTACTACAGTCCGGCCAAGAAGGCCCTCCTGTTCGGTTACTTCCCGGCTGTCGCGACGAACGAGGAGCACCTCCCCGGCGGGACCGTCTTCACCTGCCTCTCTCATGACATCGTCGCACACGAGACGACCCACGCCCTCCTCGACGGCATGCACCGCCGTTTCTCCCGCCCGACCAACCCTGACGTCCTCGCCTTCCACGAGGCGTTCGCCGATCTCGTCGCCCTCTTCCAGCACTTCACCTTCTCCGAGACCCTCCGGCACCAGATCGCGCAGACCCGGGGCAACCTCCGCGCCGAGAGCTTCCTCGGTCAGTTGGCGTGGGAATTCGGTCGTGCGATCGGCAACCGCGACGCTTTGCGGAGCGCCATCGGCACCAAGAAGAAAGACGGCACCTGGGAAATCACGAAGCCCGATCCTTCCGCTCTGGAATCGACGGAGGAGTGTCACGACCGTGGCGCGATCCTTGTCGCGGCGGTGTTCGACGCGTTCGTATCGATCTATGAGAGCCGTGTGGCCGACCTCTACCGTCTCGCCACCGGCGGCACAGGCGAATTGCCCGCCGGCGCTATCCATCCCGACCTCGTCAACCGCCTCGCAGACGAGGCGAGCAAGTCGGCGAGCCACGTCCTCACCATGTGTATCCGTGCACTCGACTACTGTCCGCCACTCGATCTCACCTTTGGCGAGTACCTACGGGCGTTGATCACGGCCGACCACGACCTCGTCGCCGACGATGACCGCGGCTACAGGATCGCCTTCATCGAGGCGTTCCGCAGACGAGGGATCTACCCGCTCGGCGTGCGGACGCTGTCGATCGACAGCCTGCTGTGGCGTCCGCCCGACCAGGACGAGACGGGTCGACGCCCGCAATTGGGTGGAGTCTTGAGCAAGCTCCGGACGTTCGCCCACGAGCATGCATACACGACGAGCCGCGAGCGACTCTTCTTCCTCACCCGCAACGCCCGGGCGAACCTGCACGACTGGCTCATGGCGCATTTCGAGAAGTCACGGTCGGGCGCGGCGGACGCGAAGTGTCTGGGCCTCGACCCCGCGATCCACTTCGAGGTACACTCCCTGCGGCTCTCGCACCGCGTCGGTCCCGACGGCAACTCCCTCCCGCAGGTCCTTGTCGAGCTGACCCAGTCCAAGGACCTTGAGATCCAGCCCGACGGTGGGGGATCCGGTCCCCCGGAGGTCATGCGCTTTGAGGGCGGGTGCACGATGATCGTCGATCTCCTCTCGTTCGAGATTCGCTACTGTATCCGCAAGGACATCAACAGCGACACGCGGGCGACTCGCCAGCAGGCGTTCCAGAGCCGGCCGGGGCTGCGCCCGTTGCGAGGGACCTATTTCTCATCCGCACGTTGGGGAGGGCTGCGCGAACCGTTCGCACTCCTTCACGGACGCAACGAGAGGACGGACGACCATGAGTGACCGGATCAAGGTCCGTGTCCGCATGTACCGCCAGGGACTGGGCGACTGCTTCCTGCTTCGCTTCACCGCAGGGACCAACACGACGCATATGCTCATCGACTGTGGTTTGCTCCAGCAGACTCCCGACGAAAAGAAGAAGATCAAGAGCGTCGTCGAGGACGTCTTCACCGAGACCGGCGGCGACCACGACACGAATGCCAAAGGCACGCTCGACGTGTTGCTCGTCACTCACGAGCACTGGGACCACGTATCCGGCTTCAAGTACGCCAAGGACATCTTCGACGACATCGACGTCAAGCAAGTTTGGCTCGCCTGGACGGAGAACCCAAAGGACTCGTTCACCAAGACGCTCAAGAAGGAACGCGGCCTCGCACTGAACGTCATCAAGTCCGCCGCGGACGCATTCTCGAAGAACGGTGCCCTCGACGAGGGGGAACGCCTGGCACTTGAGGGAGAGGGGCGGGGCATCGCCGGCATCCTCTCGTTCCTCAACCTCCAGGAGCAAGGCCCGATGCAGTTCTCGAGGGGGACCGACGAGGCGATGGACTACGCCTCCGCAAAGGGACCGAGGGAGTACTGCAAACCAGGCGGCAAGCCCCTTAAGATACCAACGCTGCCGGGTGTGCGGTTCTACGTACTCGGTCCACCGCGGAACAAGAAACTCCTCATGATGATGGACCCCGCAGGAGGGTTAGCCGAGACGTACGATCTCTTCTCGGGCCTCAACGCCGACAGTGCGTTCCTCCTCGCCGCCCAGATGCACGACACGGCCCTCAGCCTCTTCCCGGTCTCCGAGGCGAGACGCCTGAGCGTCCGATACCCGTTCCGCGAGGGCGAGCGCCTTCCAGCCGACGGAGGCGCGGCACGGGGAGCGTACGCATCGACGTACTTCGCCGAGGATAAGGCTTGGCGCCGGATCGACTACGATTGGCTCTCGGCGGCGTCGGATCTCGCCCTCCAACTCGACGGCGCCGTGAACAACACTAGCCTGGCCCTCGCCATCGAGTTGGTCGACTCCGGACGCGTGTTGCTCTTCCCTGGCGATGCACAGGTCGGCAACTGGCTCTCATGGCACAAGTGCACGTGGACGATCGAGGACGAGGACGGTAGCCCGCGCGAGGTTAAGGCGAAGGATCTGCTCGAGCGGACCGTGCTCTACAAAGTCGGTCACCACGGCAGCCACAATGCGACGCTGCAAGAGAAGGGCCTCGAGATGATGACGAGTCGTGACCTCGTCGCGATGCTGCCGGTCGACGAAGTCCAAGCGCACCAACCGAAGGGCAGGGACAAAGACGGCTGGGAGATGCCGTCCGAGGCGCTGTACCGGCGTCTCATGGAGAAGACGCGCGGGCGGGTCCTGCGACTCGACAAGGGCTGGCCGAAGAAGACCGAGACGCAGCGGCCGGCGGACCTTTCGCAACAGGAGTGGAAGGACTTCAAGAACGCGACGACGGTCGATCGCTGGTACATCGACTTCGAGTTGAGCTGACACGGTACGTCTGATCGACGTCGATTCCCGAGACTGGGACCGGCCCCCTCGCCCTGCAGTACAGCAGGGACGGGCTGCGGCGAGCTCGTACTCAGGTTCTACTCTCTCGGCCCGCCTGCTCACAGGGGGAGCACGATCACCGCATGGTCTACCCTGGGGCCCTATGCGCCCTCCGGTGCACCATCATCAACGAAGTACTTGGTCACCTTGCTCGTGCCGCCGGGCGGCAGGATGGAGACAATCAGGGCCGACTTGCGACGGGCGCGGCCGACCGTAGCGGCGCGCACCAGGCGATCGAAGACCACGAAGAAGGCGTTGATGCTCTGGCCGCCGTGGGAGAAGCGCTCCAGCTTCGCGTTCATCTTTGCCCAGCTCAAGGCTGCGCGCTGGATGGCCTCCACCGGGACCGGCTCAGCGTGCTTCCTCATCTGGTCGACGAGGGCGTCGAACGCCTCCAGGCGACTGACGAAGGTCTCCTCGATCGCAAACAGAGTGCGGACGAGGAGCTTCTGGTCCTTGCGGACCACGACCGCGGCGAGACCGGGCTTGCGGAGATCCGGCGTCACCTGGACGGTGATGGAGGCGTCGCCGAGAAAGGCATCCCGGTTCCCGGAGAGGTAGCCGATGCCCACCGAATAGAGGGGGTGGCCCGGTCCGCCAGCGAGGAACGATCGCCCAACCACCTGGCGCGCGACCGAACGGGCGAGGGCGAGCTGGGTGAGGTTGTCCGCGATGAAGACGCTCATAACACCCTCAGGCTCGTAGCGGACTGCGTAGCTCACCTCGACCTCGCCCAGGGCCTCTGGGTGCTGCGGGAACTCATCGAGCAGGCGCTCGAGGACTTGGTCGACGTCGCGGACGAGCCCCAGCTCCCGCGCAAGGTCGAGGTAGCCTCGCATCTCGCGGAAGGTCGTGCGCCGGTCGGTCTGGGTCATGTCATACGTGACCGCCATCTTGCGAATCGTGTCGGCGAGGAAGCGCCCCCTCGCGTCCACCGGCGCACTGGTGCCGACCCTCTGCAGGCTTGAGCCCACGAACTGGAGCAGGAGAGAGCTGTGCTGCGTCTCCCGGAAGCTCCGTTTGGTGACGTCGACCTTGGTGTCGACGGCGTACACGTGGACCAGGCCGCCGGGATCGGTCTCGGTGTAGTGGTCGAGGTCTTGCACGATGTCGACGGCACGGCTGTAATTGAGCCCGACCACGTTGACCAGGAGGGTGCTCGACGCCTGCAGGTGTCGGGTCATGCGGGTTCCGCGGTTGACTCGGACCAGGGCAGGGTCGTAGGCGGTGAGGACGCCGGCAAAGTCCCCGACAGCTGCACGCTGGGCGAGACTGGCGCCGCGCTCGTCGTTGAGGTTGACCTCGACGTCGACGAGACTCTCTCCGCGGGCTGTTCGGGCGTAGTTGTAGGCGACCTGCATGCTGATCGACTGCTGTGCTGCGCCTTTCAGCTTTTCGTACCACTTGATCTTGAATCCCTCCACCTCTTTGAGGAAGGCCTGGATCTTCTCGAACGCTGCCTCGAGTTCCTTCCCCTTGAGCTTCCGAAAGCCTATGCCGAGCACGCGGTCGACGAAGGCGTGGAGCCGGGCGTCAGCGGCATCCTGGAGCTTCTTGGCGGTGTCGTACTGGGCGAGGTCCTTGATGAAGCTGGACAGGTTGAGCTGCTCCTTCGCCGCGCTGACGAACTGCCGGATGCGCTCCTGCGCTCCCCCTGTGAGGAAGGTCTGTGCTTGCAGCACGAAGTCGTGGAAGGCGGCGAACGCGTCGTTGTCCAGGAGCAGGTCGAAGAACTCGTCGCCCCACTCGTCTCTGACGAGATGCCATGCCTGATTGTCCACGACGCCGTTTGGCGCCATCCCCTCGACCCAGTCGAGGAGCCTCTCCCTGCTGGTCAGCTTCGCTAGGTCGTCGATTCTGCTGGTCAACGCGGCCAGCGCGTCGAGGTTGCGTTGGTACAGGTCGACGAGCCTCTGGTCGAGCGTCTCGTAGGCGGTGACCACCTCGTGCGCGACGCGAAGGAGTTCCTGCACGGTGTTGTTGTCGAGGGCCCTGCCGATCCAGGGTTGCGCCAGGTTCTCGAGGAAGCCGAAGGCGAGCGCGTCGAGCTGTGCCCTGATCTCGTCGATGGAGTCATACTCGCCCGCCTGCCGGAGCACGCCGAGGGCGGCACCGACGTCGGCTCCGAGAAGGGCGGCGAGGAACTCGTCGGGGGTCTTGGGGAGCCCTTTGAGCTCGACGCTCGCGTCGAGGCCGAGGTCGGCGGCGAAGCTCGACTCCGAGGAGTGGCTCTTCTTGACCACAAACCGCACCCAGCCGTCCGCGTGGCCATGGCGGGCCTGGATGGTGTGGGCTCCCGCAACCCTGCAGGCGACGGAAAGGCTGGCGGCGAGCTTGACCAGGTAGCTGAAGGCCAGGTCGAGGTCGCCGGGCTTGTAGGATCTCACGCCGTTGACCTGGTAGCCCCACGTCAGGGTCGCCCCCAAGTGCAGGTAGCCATCATAAGTGATGGCGAGGACCTCGCCAGGGACCGGAATGTCGTTGATGGTGTCGACGCTGCGTGGCAGCCGGGTCGTGGCGAGCAGGTCATGCACGATGTCCCGAGCCGGTTGTCTGGGGTCGTAGGGCTTGAGGTGGAGCAGCTCGGCGCGGCCCCCGGCTCCGGCCGCGAACCTGGCGCTTAACGGGCCGGTCGGGGCGTTCGCGTTGGCCGCGACGCGGGCCGATCCCCCCAGCACCAGGGCGGCGCAGAGCGGAAGCTTCCCCAGGTAGGCCGCGAGGTCGTATTCCTGGACTAGGGGGTTGTCGCTCGCCTGGTCGGGCCAGATCAGCTCGATCCTCCCCGAGGCCCGGGCACTCGCAGCGACGGACAGCTGCTGGCCGTTCGGATGGCCGAGGAGGAGTGCTGGGCTCCCTGCGCCGAGCGTGAGGTCGGCGATCCGATCGGCTTTCGGTGTGAAGGCGCCACCCGTTTTCCACAGCTCCTTCCAGGCATCCTGATCGGTCAGGAGATCGAGCCGGCCTCGGCCGTCGAGAAACGACGCGTGGAACGTCTTCTTGTCGATGGGGAGATGCAGCATGGGGTCCTCCTTCTGGCGCGCGGTTCGCTCAGGCCCAGCACGAACCGCGGAGGGGCGCTTAGGTGGGCAACGCCCGTTGGAACAGAGGCGCGAGTAGTCCGAGCAGGGTCGACGTCACGAGCAGGACGATTGCCGCCAGCGCGGTCGAGATGTACTCCGGGGTGAACGGCGATAGAGGAAGAGCGATCGCCCACGCGCAGAAGGCGAACGCCGCAGCGGTCATCTCCCAGACCGGCCACTTCTTGAAGGACAGGGGAAGCGGCTTCCCGGCGCTCTTCAGCTTCGCTGCAAAGGTCACCCAGCACACCAGGGGGGTGGCAACAAGAAACGCGAGGAACACCTGCCATGCGGCGGGCCTGCCTTCACCGAGCGCGCCGAGGACCGCGACGTACAGGGTGAGCACCTCGGTCGGGATGTAGGCGGCGATGACTTGAAGGGCTGAGATCGCGTTGTTTGAAGCAGCGATTCCAGCCGGTGGTAGCTGGGGTGTCGCCCCCTGCGGAGGGAGCGTGTCGCGGACTCCCGTGACCTTCGCGATCTGTCCCATGCCGTGCGGCGGCGGGCCGACAGGTTCGAAGTCGGGTCGACGCGCGAGGGCGGCGTTGGTCATTGAACTGATGCTCATGGGATCCTCCAATCCGTTTGCGGGCTATAGCGGCGCGGGTGCAGAACCGTGAGCGAGCCGTGCGGGCCGAAAGGTGATCGGCCGTCGTCTGGACTTCTCACAGCGATCCGAGCGGGTGATCCCTCAAGAATCGTCGCGCTGTGATGGGCGTTGGAACTGACGCCCACCGTTCGTTGGCGATGCCAACCGTCGTTCTGCCGGCGGCAGGCGTTCGAGTCTGGCATCCGGTGGGCAGCGTCGCTGGCGACGTTGCTGTCTGGCTCGCGCCTGTCAGGAGTTCTGCCTGTGAGGTCAGGCCGGCCCTGCGTTCTGGGCGGTGCCCGGGGTCGCCAAGCGGCCTCTCCAAGAGACTCTCCCGTCGGAGGTCGATGGAAAGCTCTGCTCATCGGTTGAACCGTGCACCTGTTTCTAATGCCACGGTCTGTGATTGTCAAGGGGCGTTCTGCTTGACAATGACATTCCCCCTGAGACAGGTCGCACCAGGGGAGAGTGTCCTTGTACACTGTGCGGGATCTCGGGAAGCTGATATCTTTGGTGAAGATCTAACGTGTTCGGACTGTGTGGGTGAGGAGGGCAAACTCCGTATCCCGCGAGGAGTGTCCCTCCCGCCTACCGCGTGCGAGGAGGTGCCCATGAGTTTCCCGACTTGGACCCGGACGATCGCCGCCCTCGTCAGCCTGGCGGCGCTCCAGACCGGCTGCTGCCACCTGTGCCCACCGGAGCCGTATAACCCCGCTCGCAACCTGATCGTCGAGGACGCCCACGGGCGAGGCCTCGACCGCATCGAGGTTGGGGAGACCCTCAACGTCGGCCTTCGCGGTCTGGAGCCGGAGCGGAGCTACCGCGTGGAACTGCTGGACCACCGGGGGCGAGTGGTCTCGTTTTATCAGTTGACCACCGACCGTCTCGGCGCGATCCCACCAGCGCCGGTCTGGTACCACTCCGGCGTCATCGGGTGTGGCCGGCTCGAGGCCGAGCGCGAGAGCGTGAACCCGTACCGCTTCCGGACCTTCGAGGAAGCTCGGAAGGTGCTAGCGGGACGCGTCTTCACCCTGACTTTGCGGGACCAGCAAGGGGCCGTGCTCGCCCACCAACGGCTGCCCGTCGCCCAGGAGGATGGGACCCGGCCGCGGATCTACTTCAGTAACTCGGACGGCTGCCTGGTCAATAGCTTCATCGAGGGTGGTGACTCCGCCGTCTATCTCACCGGTCAGAATCTCCCGCCGGGCGCTGACCTGCAGATCTTTCTGGTCCCCAACCAGTATGGCTGGCGGCGCAGCGCGCGGCTGAACGACGTCCGGCCCCGCTACCGGAACCAGGCTCAGACCGTCACCTTGCGGCAGGGCGAGACCGACTTTACCGAGCTCCTGTGGATAGCGGAGGAGCTGGATCGGGGAGCTTACGACGCCGTGCTGCGGATCAACCGCGAGGAGCGCGCTCACCAGCTGCTCGATGACGACCTGGTGACCTACGTCCAGGACACCGGGATGATCGTCCAGCTCCTCTCCTACGATCCTCCCTGGGCGCCGGGGGATTTCGACATCGCCGGGCGGCTAGATAAGAACTGGGGATACCCGTACTTCGAGTTCCACGACACCTTTGAGGTGGGGGAGGAGATGTGGGGGGCCGTGGACCCCGCCATCGTCCCCGCTACCCATCCCGGGGGCGATTACGCAGCCTACTACGTCATCGACCACGGGAGCGCCTCCTCCGGTCTCACCGACAAGAGCGGCACGCCGGAAGTGATGCCGGTCAAGGGGAGCTGCGTCAACGGCAGCATGATCCCCATCTGGAGCAACCCCACCAAGGGCGAATACGACATCGTGGTCGACTTCGGCTCCACCAGCGCCAGCACGCCCGGGGGTTGGGTGAGTGACGGCACCTTCGATGCCGGCAAGGACTTCGTCGACCGCGCGACCCGCGTGGGGGCCTACGTGGTGCCGGATCCCGCCGTCAACGGCACCACCTACACCACCACGGCCTACTCCTACCAGCCGGCGACCACATCGCCCAGCGATCCCCTGCGCACAGACATCTCGAGCTACTTCAACTCACCGTCGCCCGCGGTGACCGAGAACATGAACAACGTGCCCCTGCGTGCCGAAGGGTACTACCCCAACGGGAGCGGCCCATTCCCGCTTGTGCTCATCGTCCATGGGAACCACGGCCCGACCTACCCGAGCCACACCGGGTACGGCTACCTGTGCAGCCTGCTCGCCAGCCATGGGATCATTTGCATGTCTGTGGACGAGAACTTCCTCAACGGAAGCGTCTCGGGTGAGATGGACGCCCGAGCCATCGTGCTCCTGCGCCACCTGCAGCGCTGGCGGCAGTGGAACGCCACCCCTGGCCACACCTTCCACAACAAGGTGGACATGACCAAGATCGGCCTGGCGGGCCACTCCCGGGGCGGTGAAGCAATCACTGTCGCTCACCTATTCAACACCAGCCTCCACAACGCCAGCGATCCCGATCACAACTTCAACTTCGACCTCGAGGCGCTGTTCGCCATCGCGCCCGTGGACGGACAGATCGGCACGTCCTACAGCGGCACGCCCATCGTTCCGAACGGCGCCGACTTCTTCATCATGCACGGCAGCCACGACGGCGACGTGTTCACCTTCGGTGGCCAGAAAACCTACGACCGCGCATTCCCCACTGCAGCGACGGCCGCGGGAAGCAAGGGATTGGTCTTCGTCCAGCGTGCCAACCACAACTACTGGAACACCAACTGGGCCGGGCACTCCAACGACGCCACCTCCATCACCTCGCCGTCGAGCCAGCTGTCAGCAGCCGACCAACAGGCCATCGGCAAAGTCTACGTGAGCGGCTTCTTCCAGTTCAGTCTGCTGGGCGAGGAGGCGTATGAGGCCCTGCTCACCGGCGACGTGACCTTCAGCAGCATCCCGACCGGAACCGAGCTCGTCCACCAATACAGCTCAAAGAGCCGCATCGACCTCAACAACTACGAGGAAGACCACGCCTCCACCACGGGGTCCTACACTGGCGTCACCAACATGGCCAGCGGCGTGAGCCCACTGCTCGACCAAGACATCACCGGCGGCTTCTCCTCCTCCGGGGGCGCCTGCGTGGTGACTAGCCCGTACTACTTCTGGCACCAGACCAGCGGTCTGGTCGCGGGCTGGAGCTCCACCTCGGCGACCTATGATGTCAACCTGCCGGCGACCATCGGCACCCTGGTGGATACATATCCCTACCTCGCCCTGCGGGTCGGTCAGATCTACGAGGACCCCGCGTCCTCCAACACCGCCGGCGTCGACCAGGATCTGTCCATCGAGCTCCAGCTCGGCACCACGACGGCACATTCATTGAAGGTGTCGAACTTCGACAGCCTGCCGTATCCACTAAAGACCGTCATCTACCTCGGCTGGTGCACGACCGCAAACAAGAATCGGGACGTCACCAAGTCGATCCCCAAGACGGTGCGCATCCCCCTGCGCAGCTTCATCGTTAACCGTGGGGATTGGCAGCTCAGCAACGTGTCGAGAATTCGGCTCAAATTCGACCGTCCAGGCACAGGGCTGGTGGTCATCGATGACATCCAGCTGAGTAAGTAGAATGGAAGGGGGAATCATCATGACCATTACGCACAGAATCCGCTGCGCGACGTTCGCCGCCGCCCTCAGCGTGCTCCTGCTGCCAGACGCAGGACTGGCCCAACAAGAGTACGGCACTGCGGCCCGCAGCCCGCGGATCGACGCGTATCAGATCTTCCAGGAGGACCTTGCCAAGCCAATGGTGCGGATCGATGAGACAGGCGTTCTGCGCAGCTACAGCCGCGCGTACGTGGTGCGCCTGGACGGCGACTTCGGGGAACCGCGGGCCATTCCGCTGGACGTGTTCATCGGCGACTACAAGGTCCCCGAATACGGCGGCAACGAGACTACCCTCTACTTCCGGATCTACGACGAGGCGCTGCTGAGGGAGCTCGAGGGCCAGCCTTTCGGCTTCGGCTTCGAGGGAGAGAAGGTGCGGACCTTCGACCTGCGTTTCTCGCCGGACGAGCGGCGGCCCTTCGGCAGATTCGATGCGAAGGCGGTGCGGGCATCGCCGGAGGACTGACCTGCCCCCCTGAAACCGGTCCACACCCGGCCCTCGTCGCATGGCGATGCGCACGGGGTGAGCGAAGTGCGCCTGGGGTTGCTCGTCGATGAAGAGCAGCCAGCACGGGTTGGCGCACACGACTCCTGAGTCCTCGTCTGAGAACGCGGGCCGGATCCTCGTGCCCCTGGGCAGGAGCTTGCCGTACTGATGGGCGCGAAGACCCTTCTTCGGGTCTGCCCTTCGCTCCAGCTCCTGCACCACGTCGGAGAGGATCTGTTCCGTCGACTCTTCGTTGTCGATTGCCTCGGGACGCGGACACGGACGGCAGGCGGCGCCCATAAACCCACAGGCGATGAGTAAGGCACTCACCACCGGCTGTAACTTGGACACCCCCACCCGCGGGATTCCCACAGCGCCCACAGGCGCGACGGCGGGCACATCGTGGTTTCTCTTCGGAAGGAAAAAGAAACACCAACGGCCGCGTCCAGTAGGTCGTCACCGCCCAGCCACGTTCAACGGAAGGGGGAAGGGGCCCACGACACCCGCCGCCGGCGCCAGGGCAGCCCCGGCATAATCACGGCACGTTGGCTGCCCTCATGGATGCACAGGTGTAATTGTCGTCAATGCACGCGTGTAGTTCACGCCGGGCACGCCGACCCGCTGGGCGGGCTATCGGCTATTCTGAGTTCCTCCGAGTTCCGCGCGCAACAGCCAGCCAATGTGGCTCGTGTGGGGAGCACTACTGGTTGGCCTGTGACGTCTGACCCGTCCTCACCAACGCGCCCTCGGAGAACCTCGCGATGGACTTATGGACTAGTGACAATCGCAAACGGAATGCCGTAGGTCTCCATTAGGTAGTTTTCCGTCACGGCGAGCAGTTGCAGTTGATCAAGGGTGACATTGCTCGCCAAAAGGCCTGGTTGCACAATGAAGACCCTGAACCTGACCTGGCACCTGCGGCTCATCTCTCTATACCGAAGCAAGTTCTCCCTGTTGCCATGTTCAAAGCGGGTTGTTTTCCCGTCGTCTTGGCGCTTGGCCTCACGCCGTAGAAGGTGGGTGAACAGGTCGATGTGTCGTTCGGTCGAGGACATCCATGAGATGCTCTTCTGTGCCTGACCGCAGACTTCGTAGAGATCCTCGATCCGATTGCCCGGCGCGACCTTGGAGTACTTGCAGTGGAAGAAGTCAACTCTCAGGATCCTAGGTCCACCGTCTGGATCGGTGTCGGCAATCGCAACGATGTCGGCTGCTTCGCCCGAGCCATCGTCGTCAAAAATGACGGTGTAGTTCTCCTTCTTCAGGTCAGAGATGACGCGGAACTGGATGGACCTCGGGTCCTTCTGCGTGCCCTGAGACTCTCGCCGTAGGTCAGTGCCGGTCCAGTCCCATGTCTGAATCCGGTTTGCATCATAAGGAGGGCAAGTCGTCTTGAGACGGGTGTATTGGTTCCCTTCCAGGGATGACCCGTCGGCAAACCAGACCACCGGAGGTTCCTCGCCAAAGAACCCGGTGATGGGAACCGGTCCTCCTCGATCGCCGTGCTGGAGAAGCACGTCAGTACCGTCACGCACGATGAAGCGGTAGTCAGGGATCCCTGTGCGCTTGAATAGCTGGAGTTCCATTTCGAACCGGTGCTTTTCGGCTGTTACAGCGATGATGATCGGGCCTCCAGGGGTTGGGTCCACCAGTTCAATGGAGGTGGACCAGAGAGGGAGGGCAGCGCCTTCAGGTAGACGAATCGTCCAAGTGGCTTCTGGCGTTCGGTACATCTCCTCTGGCCAGTCGATCCCAATGGGCATCACAAGAGGAATAGCAGTGATGACCTCGGACTCGAGCGTTCCTCTCAGAATCTCGTCTGGGTCGATCCTGTCATCAAGGAGCTTTCCCCCAATCATCCTGCACCACCGCACAAACCCAGCCAGGCGCTCGCGCTTGAAGGACCAGACACGACCTTTTCGAGATGACCCTACAGTCGTCTTCCGACCACTCTCAAACCCGGTGCCCGCGATGACTGCCTTTCTGGTGGTCCGGCGCTGGGCATTCGTGACCTTTGAGGCGACATCCGAGCCCATCCTCCCTGTGTACCGCACGAGCCGGCCGAGCTGTTCCGTTAGACCAACATTCTGGAGACGGAGCCGACTGACACCTGCAAAGACACGAAAAACATTCTCACCTTGGATAAGCTCAGCGTTCTCGCCTGCGATAGCGTGGGCGAGCGAACGGTACTCCCCGGCATTGCTCGAGCTATTGATGAAGAGGAGGTCTAGCTCGGGAAGCCAGACCACCACGAAGAGCTCCCACTCCCAGTTGAACAGGTTCTCGAGATCACTCCACGCCAGCGGGAGCTTCCGTGCAGTCACGATCACGAGGGTGTGCTCCTGTTCGTTGATTGCAGAATGGACCCGGGCACAGGATTCCAGGTTTGGTATTCCTTTCTTGAAGTTCTCTGGATTCCACGAGGCGCAGCGGGTCCTGTAGACGACGGCGCTTGCTGCTGCGCGGATTCTCCTGAGAGGCACCTCCATCGGAAAGTCAGTGAACCCGTTTAGGAACTCCTGGAGCGACATCTGGGATTCCACTGCCTCGTCGCTGAGCTCGGGCAGAAGTTGATTCCAGTCAGGGTCGCGGGTGTAGAGCTTTCTTAGCTCGTCTCTGACGCTGACATCGGCTATGTTCGCAACGAAGGTCGCATGGCCTAGATCCGGCCTTGTCCGGGTGAATCGTCCGGCCAACTGGAGAGTCACCGCAAGCGTTTTCCTAATGTCGTGGAAGGCAGCGATCTTGAGCTCGGGAAGGTCGAAGCCTTCCCCAAGCATGTCGACGCACACGACGATTCTCGACTCGCCTCGAAGCACCGCCTCGCGGTTATCCTTGCGCTTCTTCGCTCCTAGGCCTGTGTGCAACTGGACTGGATGGAACTGGGGATACTGTTCATAGAGCTCAAACACCTCTCGTGCTCGTGCAATGGAGTCGACTCGAGCCATCAGGACGTGTCCTCGAGCGACCTCTGCCGAAAGTTGCTGAACAGCCCGCTCCGCGATAGCTCGGTCCGCCTTTGCGGGATTGAACTCCTCAACCTCCGCAAAGCGGATTGGCTGAAAGTAGCCTTCTCTCTGTGCCTTAGCCAGCGGGTACTTGAAGATAATCTTCGCGCCCAGGTCCTTGCCGTCCTCTCGAAAAGGAGTCGCCGTGAACTGGAGAATCCTCCTCCCGGCGAACTTCTGCTTGAACGCGGCCCAGGTAGGTGCTTCGATGTGGTGGGCCTCGTCAATGAACAGATACTCGCAGTGCTTTGCCATCGCCCTCTGGACCGGGTCGGCAGACTGGCCTGCAATGCTACTGGTCGTCACAACAACGTGACAACGCCGGAATAGCTCTTCCACAGCCTTCTGACTTCTTGGTTTGTGGCGGAGTATTCCGACGATCGGGTAGAGGCAGGAAGGGTTCAAGACGCGACAGTCTATCTCCTTGAGAACTCCGATGGTGAGGAACTTGCGCGCAATCTGTGTGCGGAGTGCATCTGTCGGAACCACGACAAGAAGCTTGGCACAGGGTTTCGAGAGCAGGATCGCGAGCATAGTCTCTGTCTTCCCGGTCCCGGTCGGCATCACGATCGTGGCGGGGTCATCGGAGACTGACCAGTGTGCGTGAACCGCGTGGAGCGCGCCGATCTGGGGCGAGCGCAGGCCCTTCTGGCCTTCAGTTGGAGTCTCCTCGACAAACGAGAACGAGCCGTTCCAGGAGTCGAGAACCCGGCCCAGCTCATCCTCGCTTCCAGACGTCCCAGGTTGTAAGGGCGCACACTCAGGGTGTTTGACCCACTTCCCCGCCGTGAGATCGAGCTTCTCTCCGGAGGGCACGACTTCGGCGCGTAGGACTCGCACCTTGAAGACCTTCGCGGGCTTCTCAACCACTAGGACTTCGTCTTCACCGTCCTGCGGGCTGATCAGGAAACGCCTCTGCGGATCGGGCCCCAATGGGGTGACCTTCGCTTGGAAGGGAAAGTACCGTTTAGCCACCTGCTGTATCTGGTTGTCATCGAGGGTTTCGTCGATGGACAAGACATCAGGAAAACTCACCAACATGGTTGCTCCCTTCGGACACGTATCTACAATCCTGTGAGGCCTACCTGCCTCCTGTGCAGTGATCCAAGTCCGCTGGCCTGACACTTGTACCCTGCGCCAGACCGGCCAAAACTGTAGGTCTATGTGACTCTGCTGACGCACGCCTCACGAGTTTCTCGCAGCTGAAAACTGGGTCGCCCAATCCTGCCGCCTGCGAACTCTCACGGTGTCGCCAGAAGCTCT
>Ga0209201_1000927_pt1 | contig 37134 bp, 34 predicted proteins | sample AD_UKC055_MetaG_FD_184411 | JGI IMG/M metagenome (GOLD analysis project Ga0209201, IMG submission 184411) | Active sludge microbial communities of municipal wastewater-treating anaerobic digesters from USA - AD_UKC055_MetaG (SPAdes) (version 2) | ecosystem: Engineered > Bioreactor > Anaerobic >... | reverse complement strand
TTGCACTAAATATTAGTATATATTAGTGCAAAGATAGAAAGAACATTTGACAAAAAAAAGAGTTTTAACCAAAACTCTATCAAATAATTGTAAAAAAAATCTAGGCTAACGAAGTGTCAAACTCCCGGGTCTTAAGAAATACTTTTATCATTGTTTTTGTAAACCAAAAAAGGCTATCTTTGTACTCGATTAGCGTTTCATGCAATGAAAATGAGATGTATAATCTCAGGAACCCCGAAACGCACCTATGGATGTAGGCGGCATTGGTGTGCGGAAGTTGTGAATTAAGCCGCCGGTTCCGAAAAATAGTGTCCATTTTTTAACAATGGCAGGAGTGAGAAATATGTTTTAGAGTCAACGGTCTTATGGATAATGGTTCGATACATTGGTTTGCGCTTAAAACCTTTTATAACAAACTTTTTTATGTAAAAAAAGAGTTAGACGAGGCAGGATGGAAGACTTATGTTGCCATGACACAGGTTGAAAAGTTCAATAAAAGCGGCAAACTTGAGTATGTTGAGAAGCCGTTGATAGGACAAATCATGTTTGTACAGTGCAGTCGCAGTTATCTGGTTGATTTTAAGGACAAACACGAGAAGGATATGATGTTTTACCGCGACCTGTCAACCGGTCTGCCGGCTCCGATTGACGATGTAGAGATGCGAAGTTTCATAATCCTGACCTCGGCTCCGGGCCGCCGAATAGAATTGCTTGATATGGATATGCCAACCTACAGGAAAGGTCAGCGCGTCAGGGTAATAAACGGTATTTATAAGGGGGCCGAAGGCTATATCAAAAAAATCAAGAGTGACCGTAAACTGCTAGTGGCCTTAAATGGTGTGGCGGTGGTGGCGGTATCCTATATTCCCTCGGCTTATCTTGAGTCGTTAGAGGAGGAATGTGATATTTACAATTTTCAAAATAGAGTATAATACAATGAGTAACAATATATTAAAGAAAAAAGGATTCTTTAGCAATCTTTTCTCACGGTATTTGAGCAAACGATATCTGAGTATCAGAGTTGTATTTATACTGGATCTGTTTCTTTCCACGCTCTCATCGCTGCTTGTTTTGTTTTTGGCAGAGTCCGTTTTGAAAATTCAATACGAATCAAATTCGTTTATTCTGCTTTGTTGTATATTATCCTTTGTCTTTTTTGGAATAGCCTCCTATATAACGAAGAGCTATAAAGTCATTATACGGCATTCCACCCTGTTTGATATGTTCAAAATTCTCTTTAGTGTCATTCTAAAGGAGTTGTTGTTCGTTCTGTTCCTTCTATTGGTACCCAATAATCTGGGCTTCTTAGTCAATTTATATCTTGTTGTTTTTGACTTTCTTTTTACGTTCATAATTCTTTTGACGACAAGGATGCTGATGCTTGTCGTATATTATTTTGTAAGGGAACATTTGGGTGAAAAAAAGGACTGTATCAATATATTGGTTTATGGAACATCAGACAGATCCATAGCAACGTTAACCCGCCTAGGCGATTCGACCCTTTACAAAGTAGTAGGTTTCGTCAGTCCGAATGATTTTGACCTTGACAAAAGAATATCGTCTCATAAGATATATCATTTTCGCTCGCAGCAAGAGTTCAATAACACCGTCATTAAGCTTGGTTTGGGAGGAATCCTTTTTACCAGTGAGATTGAAGCCCAAAAAGAACAGAACGGCCTTATCCACATGGTTTCCGAGGTGGGAGTAAAGGCGCTTTTGATACCCTCGATTGATACAATCGAAGGGTCTAATTTGTTGCATTACCGGGTCCGTGAAATAAAAATTGAGGATCTTTTGGGCAGGTCCGAAATAAAGATATCGCTTGATAAAATTAAGGAGAACCTGCACGGCCGGTGTATATTGGTTACCGGCGCTGCAGGCTCAATAGGTTCCGAATTGTGCCGTCAGTTGTTAGGATACGGAGTTAGCCGGATCATACTTTTTGATAATGCCGAGACTCCCGTACACAATCTCCGTTTGGAATTGGAGGACAGTTGCCCGGGTCTGAATTTTATTCCGCTTATAGGCGATGTGCGTAATACCAAACGCCTGGATTACGTTTTCCGTAAGTATAGACCGTCAATTGTGTTCCATGCGGCTGCCTATAAGCATGTGCCGCTCATGGAGGAGAACCCATGTGAGGCAATTCTGGTCAACGTTATAGGTTCGAAGAAGGTGGCCGATAAATGTATTGAGTACGGTGTTGAGAAAATGGTCATGATAAGCACCGACAAGGCTGTAAACCCCACAAGTATTATGGGCTGCTCAAAGCGTCTTGCCGAGATTTACATACAATCATTGGGGTTGGCAATTAATAATGGAACGGTAAATGGGCACACTAAGTTTATCACTACAAGATTCGGCAATGTATTGGGATCAAACGGCTCGGTTATTCCGCGTTTCACTGCTCAGATTGAGCGTGGCGGCCCTGTAACGGTAACCGACCCGCGTATAACCCGTTACTTTATGACCATTCCCGAGGCTTGTCGCCTTGTAATGGAGGCTTCGGCCATTTCGGAAGGCAATCAGATAGTGGTGTTCGACATGGGAAAGCCGGTCAAGATAGTTGATTTGGCACGTAACATGATAGAACTTGCCGGCTTTGTGCCCGATAAGGATATCAAGATAGTTTTTACGGGTTTGAGACCCGGTGAAAAACTTTATGAAGAGATTCTATCAACAGCCGAGAACACCATTCCCACCAGCCATGAACTGATAAAAGTGGCCCGTGTCCGTCAGTATGACTATAACGATGTCAACACCGTTTTCGAACAAATAAAGAGTTTGGCTAATGACGTTAATATACCGGAACTGGTCAAATTGATGAAACAGACCGTTCCTGAATTTAAGTCTAACAATTCCGATTTTGAGATTTACTGTTAATAATACGTCAGTTAGCAAGCTAACTTCCTCACCTTCAATTCAATACGCGATTACTGTAACATCAATCGCTCAACCAGTTGCACATAGCCCCAAAATTGGACAACATTGGACACTATTGCAACGCAGCCGCCAGACATTTTAAAGACCTATCCGTTGTGCGTGTTTCATTGCCCGGTTGTGCAAGAAACCAAGCCATTACGCTCCAAAACCAACCGCAAGATACGAATATTTTTTCAGCCATAAAAGGCCTGTTTCAAAGAAATCGCTGAAATTTCCAAGAAACCGAACGCAATCGAACATTAACGTCCTCCTTCACGGACACCCTATATACACCGGAAGTAAAAGACTTGAACACCCTTCGCGACCACTTCCAAGATGAGTTCCAACGCTCGCCAAATAAATACAAGAAAATTCGTTCAAAAACTATCATATTAATTCCGCGAATATAAATTGTAACAATTCGCACTGCAAAGATAAGAGGTATAAGTCAATTCTCCAATAGCTCGTAAACATATATGCTTACCCCCGACATCGTTTTCATAGATACCAGCGTCTTCATAGCGGAGAACTACTTCGCTCCAGGCAATCGTATCCATACCTTGATGCGACTGGCCGAGGAAGGCAAAATCAACTTGGTACTCTCTGAGATTACGGTGCAGGAGGTCCGCAAGCATATCATATCCTCCACCCGTGACGCATGGAAGCAGTTCGACAAAGTCTGCAAGGTCTTCAGGAATAGAGAAGAAATAGATAAATGGCGCAAGAGCACCAATGACAAAAAGGAGATCAATTATTACCTTTCCAAGCTGGACGCTTTTGTCAAGTCCCCCAACATTAAGATCCTGGATTACTCCTATTGCTCTGACACTGCCCAAGTTTTCACTGCGTACTTCAATCGCCAGAAACCCTTCGGTGAAGGAATGAAGAAAGACGAGTTCCCAGATGCTTTTGCCCTTGCGGCGCTGGAAAAGTACGCCGGCGAGATTAAGCATAGCATTATCGTCCTCTCGCAGGATCCGGATATGGCAGGTTACGAGAGTGACGCTTTATCTTGTCAGGATTGCGGAGAGTATGTAAGCAAGAAATTGGCCGAGGGTTACGCCCTATCTGCTCTTGATGAGAAACTTTCAGAAGAGAAGACATCGCTCAAAGAAGATATAAAGAAGCAAGTAGCCGATTATCTGGATGATTTCAGGCTCTATTTGACTTGCCTTCGGTTGATGGATGTCTCTGATCACTCGGTTGGGGAAGTTGAGGTTGAACTGGATACTGACAATTATGAAGTCCTTAGAATCGATGACGAATGCATTGAATTGGAACTCCACCCCGAAGTGGCTTTCACCGTCGATGTCGATTATGTCGATTATGACTATGCCCAGTACGATAGGGAAGACGGGGTATGGTATGGAACGGAGAACGGCGTATATGAGGTAAATGGTTCAACAGAGATTCGTCTAGTTTTGAGGTACCACTATCAAGGAAATGATGAAACGGAGCCAGAACTTGAAATCGCAGATCTGGATATGGCCGCTTTAATGGATGTTATAGAATAAGCAATATATATCAAATAGTTATGTCAATCTTCAAAGACAAAGTCCTCCTCATCAGTGGAGGCACAGGATCCTTCGGAAACGCTGTCTTGAAGCGCTTCCTCCGTACAGATATTGGTGAAATCCGCATCTTCTCCCGTGATGAGAAGAAGCAAGACGATATGCGTCACGAGTACCAGGCCAACTATCCGGATGTGGCTCACAAGATTAAATTCTACATTGGAGATGTGCGTGACCTAGAGTCTTGCCGTGCCGCTATGCCTGGTGTAAATTTCATTTTTCATGCGGCCGCCCTTAAGCAGGTGCCTAGTTGTGAGTTTTTCCCCATGCAGGCGGTCTATACCAACGTAATTGGAACCGACAATGTGCTGACTGCTGCTATTGAGGCCAAGGTTGAGGCTGTGATTTGCCTCTCTACCGACAAAGCAGCTTATCCTATCAATGCGATGGGCATCACCAAGGCTATTGAGGAAAAAGTTGCCGTGGCCAAATCTCGCCAGACCAATACCACCAAAATCTGTTGCACCCGTTATGGCAATGTTATGTGCAGCCGCGGTTCAGTCATTCCTCTTTGGATCGACCAGATTCGCAGTGGTAACCCCATTACTCTTACCGAGCCCAGCATGACTCGTTTCATTATGAGCTTGGATGAAGCTGTGGATCTTGTGCTGTTTGCATTCGAGAATGGCCAAAACGGTGATATCCTCGTCCAGAAAGCTCCGGCTTGCACCATCCAGACTCAGGCGGAGGCTGTCTGCGAACTCTTCGGCGGCAAGAAAGAAGATATCAAAGTAATTGGTATCCGCCACGGGGAGAAGATGTATGAGACGCTGCTCACCAAAGAGGAGTGCGCAAAGGCTGTCGATATGGGAGATTTCTACAGGGTTCCGGCCGATAACCGTGACCTCAACTATGACAAGTACTTCAAGGAGGGTGATGTGAAGCGTGTTACCATTGAGGAGTTCAACTCTAATAACACCAAGCGCCTCAATCTGGAAGAGACCAAGGCAAAGATTGCTGGGCTGGAGTATATCCAGAATGAGTTGAAGGGGATACCTAATGTAGCGAAGTAGACTAAAAGTAGTATCATGAAAATCGCAGTAGCCGGTACCGGATACGTCGGATTATCCATAGCAACACTCCTGGCACAGCATCACCAGGTTACGGCTGTTGATGTTATCCCGGAGAAAGTAGAAAAGATTAACAAGAAGCAGAGCCCCATCCAGGACGAGTACATCGAGAAGTATCTTGCAGAGAAATCGCTGAATCTGGTTGCAACCCTGGACGGCAAATCCGCCTACAAAGATGCAGACTTCGTAGTAATTGCTGCCCCCACCAACTATGACCCTAAGAAGAATTTCTTTGACACCACTCACGTTGAGGAAGTCATCGAACTTGTTCTGGAGGTGAACCCGGACGCCGTGATGGTCATCAAATCCACCATTCCCGTTGGTTACACCAAATCCGCAAGAGAGAAGTTCAGCTATCGCGAACGTCAGGCCGACGGCTCTTTCAAGGTGGTTGTCCCCAACATCATCTTTGCCCCTGAGTTCCTCCGTGAGAGCAAGGCTCTGTATGATAACCTTTATCCTTCACGTATCATTGTTGGTTACGATGAACCCGCCCTTGAGGAGGCCGCCCATGCATTTGCCGGCATCATCAAGGAAGGCGCCATCAAACAGGATGTGCCTGTTCTCTTTATGGGAACAACTGAGGCCGAGGCCGTGAAACTCTTCGCCAACACTTACCTGGCTCTTCGCGTTTCTTTCTTCAATGAACTGGATACTTATGCAGAGATGAAGGGTCTGGATACTCGGTCTATCATTAATGGCGTTGGACTTGATCCAAGGATTGGGTCTCATTATAATAATCCTTCATTTGGTTATGGCGGATACTGCCTTCCTAAGGACACAAAGCAGCTGCTCGCTAACTTCAATGATGTGCCGGAGAACCTCATCAAGGCCATCGTTGATAGCAACCGTACCCGCAAAGACTATATTGCAGACCGTGTTCTGGAAATCGCCGGTTACTATACTGCCTCCAGTGCTTATGATACAGCCAAGGAGAAGGAGGTCACCATAGGAGTTTTCCGTCTCACCATGAAGTCCAATTCCGATAATTTCCGCCAGAGCGCCATCCAGGGCATAATGAAGCGAATCAAGGCCAAAGGTGCAAAGGTCATCATTTACGAGCCCACGTTGGAGAATGGGACTACGTTCTTTGGATCAGAAGTCGTTAATGACCTCAACACCTTCAAGGCAAAGAGTCAGGCTATTATCGCTAACCGCTATGACACGGCTCTGGACGATGTCAAGGACAAAGTTTATACTAGAGATATTTTTAAGAGAGATTAGATATGAAAACTGTAATGCTAGTATTTGGGACCCGTCCGGAAGAAATACGAACAATGTTCACCAAAATATTGGATCAACAGGCTCCCATTGCTAACGTTCTTTCACGTACAAGATGGAAGCATGTGTGCCCGGTAAAAGTTCCGGACGGTTTATATAAAGTTTAACATTTAAAACAAAGTTGGTTCGGTAGAACCATCCAGTTCATTGACAATATTGTAGTTAGGTTTCCTAAAGAGTTTATCAAGAGGCTTACACTCTGCTAATGAGGCACTTGCGAGTTGTAGCATCTCATAGATAGGCCTGTTGATTCCCATCTTTTTCTGCACGATTGCCATCATACAGTAGGCGGTTATCGCAGTGTAGATTTGGATTCTCACGGCGTTCTCGGATTCACCCCAGAACTTTTTTATCTTCAGATGTTGCTTCAACCACTTGAAGAAATTATGAGAAGCTTTACATAATTTCTTTTATGACAAGCATATCATTATGCAAAGTAATCTTTCTGTAAACTTAGCAACTGCTTGATAATTTAAAAATTGAAAACCACACTTATCATAAATACTTCTCATAATATTATATTAGGCGTAAGGCATAAGCCCCGTTTAATATCAACTATTATGAAAAATGAAGACATTCAAAAACTGATTTGTCAATGCCTGGACTTCTTTCAAGAGAACAACTATACTCCTAATCGGATAGGGGTATATAAGACCTTGTGGAAGCATGGCATTGTCCAGTACATGGAGGCGAAAGGCCTCACAGTTTACACACCTGAGATTGGTGCAGCGTTCACATCTACTTGCCACCTCAATGGGACAGTACGTCCCCAAGAGCGAGAGAAGATAAGGAGCATACAAGTTCTCGATGACATGCTAAATCTTGGCCATATCCGTAAACGTTGTTTTACACCTGTCTATCATCGTTTGGATGGAGAACTTGGTCTCGAAATGGAAAAACTTGTAACTCATATAACAAATCTCAGAAGAAGCGCCACAACCATAGGAGACTACCGCTTGTACCTGAATGAGTTTCTTCAGCATATTGAGAATAGTGGCATACACCACCTTAGTGAAATAGCGGAACATCATATTGTGTCTTTTGTTCTTGCCCACCCTACAAACAAGATTAATATTGTATCAGTTTTGCGCGTTCTTTTCCGCTTCTGGAAAGAGGAACACATACTGGTTAAGGATTTTAGTAAGTTCTTTGAAACATTCAAAGTTCGTAAAACAGAGCGTCTTCCTTCTTTTTATACAGCTAATGAGGTGATGCAAGTTGAGCAATCCATCTCCAGAAGCAGCCGTGTGGGGAAGCGAAACTACGCCATGGTATTGCTGGCTTCCAGACTTGGACTTCGAGCTTCGGATATCGCTAAACTTCAGCTTGAGGACGTTGATTGGGATGAAAACCACATCACCATCAAGATGCAAAAAACACAGAAGGAGATCCGATTGCCGCTTCTCGCTGAAGTGGGAAATGCCCTAATTGATTACCTCAAAAATGGGCGCCCAGTATCATCGTTAAAGTGTATTTTTTTGTCTAGCCGAGCTCCATATGTTGGAGCCACAAAGGCGTGTGTATGTGCTGCAATCAATACTATTATTACAAACTCAGGTGTAGACGTAAATTTAAAACATCATGGTCCCCATTCTTTACGTCATTCACTTGCCAGTGCAATGATGCAGCGAGGAGCATCACTACCGACAATATCAGAGGCACTGGGACACAAGCATACAGATACGACAATGGTATATTTAAAGGTAGACATCCAGTCATTGTTGAAATGCGCCTTGCCAGTACCGATGGTCTATGATGGCTTTTATTCACAAAGAGGAGGAGCGTTCTATGTGTGAGCAGTTCAATTACAGGAGCATACTCGCTCCATACATGCGCAATCTCCTTGAGATGAAAGCGTCTGCAGGTATCAGTGGACATCGGATGAAATGGATATTAAAAGAGTTCGATGATTTTGCCGAAGCGACAAATCTTGCTGATACATATATTACATCAGATTTCATTGCTTCTTGGCATAAAACCCGTAAAGCAGATTGTGAACAAACAATGTATGCAAAATACTCGGTTTGGCATCAACTTACAACCTTAATGTCGAGAACCGGATGTCCATGTTTTATCCCAAAACTCCCCAAGATGCCTCAGGCAGGCTTTACTCCATACATCTTTACGGTAGAACAAATCAAGAACATCCTAAATGCTTGTGACCGCTATCGTCTTTATGATGTTAGGATGGGTACTTCTTTGTTTGCCATGCCTGCAATCCTTAGATTGTTATATAGCACTGGAGTGCGAATCTCAGAGGCCCTTTCGATACTGAATGAAGATGTTCATTTGAATGAGCATTACATATATCTCCGTAAAACGAAAAATGGGACAGAACGTATCATCCCGGTATGTGAATCACTCTCCTCCGTTTTTACAGAATATATTGCTAATCGCAATAAGATGCCTGTTCCAGGTATTGACTCTTCAAAACATAGTTTCTTTACAAAACCAGATGGAACCGTTATACGCGCTTGCTCTGTTTATCAACATCTCAGGAAACTGCTTGTGGCGTGTGGAATCCCATATATCGGGAACCATCACGGGCCAAGAGTTCATGACCTCAGGCATACCTTCGCGGTACACTCACTTGTTCAAATGAGCCGAAGTGGGATGGATCTTTATACTGGCCTGCCAATATTGTCCACCAGCCTTGGCCATCACTCGTTGAAGGCAACAGAGCAATACGTCCGTTTGACCTTTGCCATGTATCCGGAACTGGAGCAACAATGTTCCGCCGTAAATGCTTTTGTTTACCCCAAAGTATCTCTGGCCTATGACGACAACGACAGACTTTGCTAAGCACCTTAGCCGCTTTCTTACAGAGTACCTGCCACACGAGAGAAACATGAGCAACAACACATTATCTTCATATAGAGACACCTTTGTTCAGTACATAGACTTCATGAAGAATGAAAAGAACATACCGATAGACCGCTTGTCATTAAAACATCTGACAAGGGATAATGCCCTGCACTTTATGAAGTGGATACTCGATGACAGGGGCTGTTCTCCGGCAACCAGAAACTACAGGCTTGCTGCAATACACTCTTTTGTATCATACCTGCAATATGAAGTTATTGACAACGCGGAAGAATGGCAGAAAGTATTATCCATAAAAGCTATGCGCTCAGAATCAAAGGCTTTAACATATCTATCCACAGAGGGAATAAGACTTCTTCTTGCTCAGCCTGACACTATGACCAGTCAAGGCCGTAGGCACTTGGCAATATTATCTCTCATGTATGACACAGGAGCCAGAGTACAAGAGATTGCCGACCTTACTGTGGAGTCCGTCAGAATCGATTATGAGCCATACTCAATACGACTCTTTGGTAAGGGTAGAAAATCCCGTATTGTTCCAATGGTCAAGGAACAAACTGAAATACTGAGGCAGTATATGGCTGAGAACCATCTGAACGATAGTAATGTGTACGCATCTCCTTTGTTCTTCAACAATAGACACGAGAAGCTCACGCGTGAAGGAATCTCGTACATTCTTAAAACGTATGCCGACCTGGCGAGGAAGGAATCACCGGAGTTAATCCCTCAAAAAATCAGTTGCCACTCATTGAGGCACAGTAAGGCCATGCATCTTCTTCAATCAGGCATCAATCTCGTGTATATCAGAGACATTCTTGGACATGTATCTATACAAACAACAGACATTTATGCAAGAGCAGACTCAAAAGCAAAACGTGAGGCATTGGAAAAGGCTTACACGAATCTTAATCCGAGCACCACTTCAACAAGGGAGTGGGAGCGTAACAAAAACCTACGCGAATGGTTGAAAGGCCTCAATTGATATTATCGTTATGCAAAGTTGAGATGAGAAGTACTGTTGATAACAAGTTGATTATCAGACGTAGTCTTGCTTCGACTTTGCATAATGATATGCTTGTCATAAAAAAAGAGCTCAATCTGCCAACGGTTATGATAGAGTTCAGCTACCATCATTGGGCTGATATCCAGCGCGTTAGTGAAGAATATGAACTTCCGTTGCTCCTCTTCGTTCCAATAGGTAATGCGTCTGATCTTCTCGGGATACTTCCATCTGGTCAGTTCGCTGTTCATATAACCGAGGGCATCGGATAGGATGCCGGAACCAGGAGGAAAACGCCTCGTCCATTTCATCGGTTTGAAGTCATTGTTCTTCTTGCCGCGGACGACGAAGTAGGCTCCAATGACATTGATCCGATACAGTCTTTCGAAGTCGTTGTAACCGCGGTCGAAGATGTAGAACGAGTCCTCTTCATACGGAATGACGTCCATGGCGTTCATGTCATTCACACGGGCTTCCGTGATGTGGAAGAATGTTGGAATGGAAGTCTCAAGGTCGTACAGTGTATGTACTTTGACGCCCCCTTTTCGCTGATTCTTTCGGTAGATGGCCCATTTGAATGTCTCCAGGCAAAGCTCGATAGTCGTTGAGTCAAAGGCATATACGTTGCCCCCAAGCTTGAAGATATCGCTTGCTCGACACTCCCTGGCTTCAGCTACTGTATGATACGCAAACTGCTCAAAGATGTGGTAATCTCGCTTGTTATTGGCATCGGCAAGGGTGCTTTTCGACACATTCTTTCCAAAGCCGAGGCGGTATGCTTTATCTTCCAGAGCTTGCGCTGCGAACACAACATCGCGGAGACTTTCACGGTTGGAAAGCTGTCCATACATGAGGACGGCGAGCTGGTTATAGCAGGTGAAGTTCTTGACATACTTGTCGCCATCATACTTCCTCACTAGGTAGTTAAAATGGTTGCGATCAAGGAAGTCTAAAAGCTGTGAGTAGACCAATTTTCCATTACTCATGTGCCATTCTACGTTAGTCTGGCAAAGATGGTATTGTTAATAAAATGATCTGGAAGAAATAGTTGTTAAATCAATTAATAGCATAATGTTAAAGACAGCAGTAATTATGGCAGCCGGAATGGGAACCCGGTTTGGCCATTATACAGATTTAATTCCCAAAGGTTTTATTCCATATAAGGATAAGCCTATGGTAATCCGTAGCATTGAAACGCTCATTGACTGCGGTATAGAGAAGATAATCATTGGTACCGGTTACCATAAGGAGCATTATGAGGCTCTGATGGATAAATACCCTCAAGTGCAATGTGTGTTCAGCCCTCGCTTTGCTGAAACCAATAGCATGTATACGCTTTGGAACTGTCGTGAGGCAATAGGGGATGATAGTTTCATTCTTCTTGAATCAGACTTGGTGTTTGAGAAGTTGGCTATCACTTCGCTTTTGGAGTGCCCCTTTGATTCTGCTATGCTGATAACTCCTGTCACTAAGTTCCAGGATCAGTATTATGTGCAGATGAACGAGAAGTGCGAACTGATTAACTGTTCTGTGAATAAAGATGAAATCAAACCCTCTGGAGAGTTGGTTGGTATCCATAAGATTGGCAATTCTTTTTATAAGATACTCTGTTCAGAGTATGAAAAGATTGTAGATGAAAAACCGAAACTGGGATATGAATTCCAGTTGCTGGATGTATCTCAGAGGATTACTCCTATGCATGTTCTCAAATTGGAGAACCTTCAATGGTATGAAATTGATGACGAACAAGATTTAAAATATGCTGAAGATAATATTAAGATAAATTAAAATCACGCAATTATGGCAAAGACCGTTTACTTAGGCATGATTGGCGATATCATGCATCCAGGATTAATTAACATCATCAACGAAGGCGCTAAATATGGTGACGTGATGATTGGATTGTTCACCGATAAAGCTATCGCAACACATAAGCGCTTGCCTTATTTGACCTACGAGCAGCGCAAGAACGTGATAGAGAATATTAAGGGCGTAAGCAGCATTGTTCCTCAGGACGATTGGAGCTATGTGCCTAACCTGGTGAAATATAAGCCAGACTACATCATCCACGGAGATGATTGGCAGTATGGACCGGATAAATACATCCGCGACGAAGTGTTTAAGGTTATGGAGGCAATGGGGGGCAAAGTAATTGAGATACCATACACAAAAGGAATCTCTGCTTCTGGTTTGAAGGAGGCTATAGATTCTCTGGGTGTAACCCCTCAGGCCCGCTTGGCATCTCTGAGAAGGCTCATTTCTGCTAAACCCATAGTACGTATTATGGAGTCTCACTGCGGTTTAACAGGTCTTATCATTGAGCATACCAAGGTTGAGGTGGGTAATGAAATCCGTGAATATGATGGTATGTGGGCTAGCTCTCTTACGGACTCTACCAGTAAGGGTAAGCCAGATATTGAGGCTGTTGACCTGACTACACGTCTTCACGACCTGAATGACTCGCTGGAAGTAACCACAAAGCCGGTCATCTATGATGGTGATACAGGTGGAAAGACCGAGCACTTTGTGTTTACGGTTCGAACTCTCGAACGTCTGGGCGTTTCTGCTGTTATCATTGAGGACAAAGTAGGTCTGAAGCAGAATTCTCTCTTTGGTACCGATGCAGTTCAGACTCAGGACACTATTGAAGGCTTCTGTTCTAAGATTCAGGCTGGTAAGGAAGCACAGGTTACCCGTGATTTCATGATTATTGCTCGTTGTGAGTCTTTGATTGCAGGCAAGCCCGTTGAGGATGCTCTGGAGCGTTGTCACGCATACGTGGCAGCTGGTGCAGATGGAATCATGATTCACTCTAAGAACAAGGACGGTCAGGACATCAAGGAGTTCTGCCAGCGTTTCCGTGAGGCGGATAATCATACTCCTATTGTGGCTGTTCCTACTACCTACGGACAGTTCACCGAAGCAGAACTTGCAGAGTGGGGTATAAACATTGTGATTTATGCTAACCACATGTTGCGTTCCGCTTATCCCGCAATGGTGAAGTGTGCAGAACGTATTCTGGAAACCACCCGTTGTCAGGAGGCTTCGGAGGAATTCTGCATGCCTATCAAACAGATATTGAACCTTATTCCCGGTACCAAAAAGAAGTAAGCCATGGTTAGACCTGAATTCTTTATAGAGAAACTGAGAGAGAACGGCATTGACTGCTTTGCAGGTGTGCCGGACAGTCTGCTGAAGAATATCTGTGCATACATCACTGACCATTGTGATGCAGAGCATAATATCATTGCAGCCAACGAAGGTGCAGCTGTAGGTCTTGCAGCCGGTCATTATCTGGCTACTGGTCAGCCCGCTTGTGTGTATATGCAGAACAGTGGTGAGGGTAATATCATCAATCCGCTGGCGTCCTTGACAGATTCTGAGGTGTATAATATTCCTGTTCTTCTGCTTATTGGTTGGCGTGGCCGCCCTGGAGTACACGATGAGCCCCAGCATGTAAAGCAGGGTAAGGTGACAACCGGCCTGCTGAACACCATGGGTATCAACTTCGATGTTCTGAGCAAAGAGGAAGACAAGGTAGAGAAACAGATTGCCAAAGCAATTGTTGCCTTGAAGAACAAAGATGTCTATGCACTGGTGATTGAGAAGGACACATTTGAGGACTACAAGCTCCAAAACGTGGAGAAGAATGACCTTACGATGAGCCGTGAAGAGGCTATCCAGACTGTTGCTGCTGCCCTTGGTGAGAAGGATTGCATAGTATCTACCACTGGTATGATTAGCCGTGAGCTCTTTGAGTACCGTGCAGCTATGAACCAAGGTCATGAGCGTGATTTCTTGACCGTTGGTTCTATGGGTCACGCATCCCAGATAGCTCTGGGTATTGCCATGGCCAAGCCCGACCGTAAGGTGTGGTGCTTTGATGGTGATGGAGCTGCCATTATGCACATGGGTTCTATGGCTATTGTTGCCAACAAGGCTCCCAAGAACTATGTTCATGTGGTGTTCAATAATGGTGCACACGACTCTGTTGGTGGACAGCCTACGGTAGGTTTGAAGATTGACCTTCCTGCTGTTGCTAAGGCTGTCGGTTACAAGGCTACTATCTCAGTTGATAATAAGGAAGATCTGGGTGCTACATTGAAGAACCTTTCTGAAGGACCTGTACTTGTAGAAGTCAAGGTTAAGAAAGGCAACCGCAAAGATTTGGGCCGCCCGACAACCACACCTATTCAGAATAAAGAAGCATTAATGGATTTCCTCAAGAAATAAGACATGGAATTGAAAGATATTAAGATTAAGCGTAATGTGTTGTTGAACCCGGGGCCGGCTACGACCACGGATAGTGTGAAACTCGCACAGGTTGTTCCTGACATTTGCCCTCGCGAGAAAGAGTTTGCAGGATTGATGAAGGGATTACGTAGTGATTTATGCAAAGTGGCACATGCGCCCGAACCGGAGTATACCTCTGTACTGTTCTGCGGCTCTGGAACCATCAATATTGACATCTGCATTAACTCTCTCGTCCCAGAAGGAAAGAAGATTTTGGTAGTAAACAACGGTGCCTATAACTCACGAGCCGTTGAGGTGTGCCAGATGTATCATATTCCTCACATTGATCTGAAAAGTAGTGTGTTTGAGCAGCCCAATCTGGCAGATGTTGAGAAAACTCTAAAAGATAATCCTGATGTCGCCGTGGTTTATTGCTGCCATCACGAGACAGGTACAGGTGTGCTAAATCCTATTCGTGAGATTGGAGCTTTAGCTCATAAGTATGGTGCCATCTTCATCAGCGACACCACATCTAGCCTTGGTATGATTCCGTTTGACATAGTGAAGGATAATGTGGATTTCTGCATGGCCTCTGCTCAAAAAGGCTTGATGGCGATGTCGGGTCTCTCGTTTGTCATAGGACGTAGAGATATCATTGAAGCATCCAAGAACTATCCGACACGCTCTTACTACTGCAATCTCTATATGCAGTATGAGTGCTTTGAGAAGACAGGTGAAATGCATTTTACTCCTCCTGTTCAGACAATATATGCTGCCATTCAGGCCTTGAAAGAATACTTTGAGGTTGGAGAGGAAGCAAAGTGGGCACGTCATCGCAGGGTATATGAAGCGATTCGAAATGGCGTGAAAGAACTTGGTTTTGAGACAGTAATTGATCCTAAAATTGAATCAGGACTTGTGGTGTCTGTGAAATATCCTAATGATTCAAACTGGGACTTTGAGAAAATACACGACTATTGCTACGAACGTGGTTTTACTATCTATCCTGGTAAGATTACTACGACCAATACCTTCCGTCTTTGTTCTTTAGGGACTATTGATGTGAAAGATATTGAGGATTTCTTTGTAGTCCTTAAAGAAGGTTTAAAATATTACAAAATCAATTTAACTAACTGATTATGAGGATTTTAGTGGCGGGGCAATTTGGGTCACACATCTGCAGCTGTTCTGTCCAACAGAGAAGGTGTGATTGTAGATTTGCTGACCCATAACCCTGAAAAATGGAATAAAGAATATCTTGTCAATTTACCTAGTGGTGAAAGAATCACAGGAAAATTGAACATGATTTCATGCAACCCCGAGGCGCTGGTTCCGAATGCAGATTGGATTTTTCTTTGCCTACCCGCTACTCAAGTAGAAAAAGAATTATTACGAATAAAACCTTATTTGACACCCGAAACAATAGTAGGTTCGGTTGTCGGGAATACAGGATTCTTTATCTATTGTCACAAGCATTTAAAAGCAAATAGCAAATTATTTAGCTTTCAACGTGTGCCTTATATATCAAGAATTGTAGAGTATGGAAAAGAGGCGAATTTATTAGGATATCGCGATAGGCTTATCATGGCAATTGAGAATATTGAAGATAGAGATTCCTTTAGGAAACAAGTTGAATTTTTATTTGGTGAGGAAACAGTTCTTGCTGACAGTTTTTATGAAGTAACATTAAGCAACAGCAATCCAATACTACATACTGGACGTGTTTATACGATGTGGAAAGATTGGGATGGAAAACCATATGAACGTTGCAGTTTGTTTTACAAGGAATGGACTAAAGAGGCTTCAGAGCTGGAGATAGAGATGGACAAAGAGTTCTTTATGTTGTTGGAGAAACTTAACGTGAGCACAGAACACATAGAAACTCTGTTAGACCATTATGAATCAACAGACGCAGAAGGGATGACTAACAAGATTCGAAGTATTGAATCATTATCAACCATTCTTTCTCCAATGAAACAGGTGGAAGGTGGATGGGTGCCAGATTTTGAGAGCAGGTATTTTACGGAAGATTTCTCATTTGGATTAAGAAATATAATTAACCTTGCAATAAAAAAGAATGTGAAATGCTCCAGTTTATTAAAAGTATATAAATGGGGAGAAAAGTTGGTTAAAGAATGAAAGTATTAAGAAGAATACTGGGCAGATTGTATTACCATACAAAGCTCAATATTTATTGGCTTACTGTTCCGAGAAAAGTGAGAGCCATACAAAAAAAACAAAAAATAACAGTATTATATATTGTTTCTGAAGTTGCTTCTTGGAAATCGGAGCTTCTTTATCAGACAATGCTCAAGCATCCAAGATTTAACCCGATTATAGGTGTCAGTACTTCTAGAGCGCCTTGGGGGGCAAAAGAACCCTTGATAGCCTATTTAAAGAGTCGGCATTATAATTTCTATGATTTAGATAATAGAGCTTATAGCATAGAAAGCATTAATCCTGATATTATTTTTTATTATAAACCATATGATCTTTGTTATTCTGAAGGGCACTTTTTTAATAAGCATCTCAAATACATTTTTTGTGGGATGGATTACTGCTTTCCTATTACAAAGCATGTGGTTCATGTAGAAAAAGAATTATTTGATTATTGTTGGCAGTTTTATGTGGAAAACCAAGAAATTGCAAGTCAAAGAAGAGAAATAATAGGTTATAGATCAAGAAATACTAGATATACCGGTGTACCCATGCAAGATATACTTTTGCGACATAAATCGCAGTTCCTTGATCCTTGGAAAGATCATACTGGGAAAAAAAGGATTATCTACGCTCCTCATCATTCTATAAAAGGAACAAATGGTGCCGGGATAGAATTTGCCACATTCCTTGATTTTGGTGAGTCAATCCTTGAATTCGCAAAGTTATATAATGATAAAATAACTATTGCATTCAAACCGCATCCAAATCTTTATATGAAATTAATAAATATTTGGGGTCAGGAAAAGACTGATAATTACTACAAAGAATGGAACTCCTTGTCAAATACACAACTTGAAACGGGGGAATATGTTGGACTTTTCAAATATTCTGATGCTATAATCCACGATAGCGCTTCTTTCATTGTCGAGTATCTGTATATGGACAACCCGTCCATGTATCTTGTGGCAGAGACAAACAATTTAGAAGACATGTTTGATTTTGTACAAGAGGGTTATCAATGTTATGAACATGGTTACAGCGTGCATGATATCGAAGTTTTTATCAAAAATGTCATTTCAGGTCATGACAACAAACAAGGTTTGAGGAAAGATTACTTTCAGAAACATTTATTGCCACCAAACGGAAAGACGGCCTGTGATAATATTGTAAACGCGATTCTTGGTGATAATTAATGGAACAGCAACATATCAGTGATAATAAACGTATGGCAAAGAATACCGTGTATATGTATGCACGGATGTTTGTCACTATGCTTATTGGTCTATACACTTCAAGAGTTGTTCTTGCTTCTTTGGGCTTTGAGGATTATGGTCTCTATAATGTAGTTGGTGGTATTATCGCAATGTTTGGATTCCTTAACGGGGCTATGACGAACACTACTTCCAGATACATTACTTTTTATTTAGGGAAAAATAATTTAAAGCGATTGCAGGATGTATTTTCGACAGCGTTTTATATACATCTTCTTATTGCTGTCATAATAGTTGTTCTAGGGGAAACTATTGGTCTGTGGTATGTATTTGAAAAATTAGTTGTTCCCGAAGGACGTTTTATGGCGGCTATGTGGCTATACCAGTTTACAATCATCACAGCAGCTGCAAATATTATCAGTGTCCCATTCAACGCATCAATCATAGCACATGAAAAGATGTCCACATATGCCATTTTGGCTATCATTGACTCAGTTTCAAAATTAGTGATAGCCATATCCATTGTACATGTACCATTTGATAGGTTGATATATTATGGTTTGATGATAATGCTTGTCCAATTGATGAATAATGCTATTTGCTGGGTTTATTGTACCAAGAGGTTTGAGGGTGTAAGGATAAAAATACTATTCGATAGACCGTTGTTTAAAGAGATGTTTGGTTTTACGGGTTGGAATCTTTTTGGAAACTTCTCTCATGTATTCTTTACTCAAGGATTGAATTTGATATTAAACTTTTTTTGTGGTACTGCGGTCAATGCGGCTCGAGGTATTGCAGTACAGGTAGAAGGGGTTGTAAGACAATTCGCCACCAATATACAAACGGCAATTAACCCGCAAATTATTAAATCATATGCTCAGTCAGAGAATGACCGTTTTTTTTCGCTGATTTTTGCTAGCTCTCGATACTGTTTTTATCTGTTGTTTTTACTGGCTCTTCCTATAATATTGGAAGCCGATTTTCTTTTGACATTATGGCTGGGCGTATTTCCTGAACATACCATTAATTTTTTGAGGATTACACTTGCTACTGTAACTTTGGAGGCGCTGGTGACTCCGATGTTTATGGCAAATCTTGCATCAGGAAAGGTTAAAATCTATCAGATTGTAATGTGTGTAATATCCGTTTTATTCATTCCAATTACATTCTATGCAATTAAAATTACCAAGGTGCCAGAGACAGTATTCATTTGTATGTTACTAATGACCATTGTAGAGATTATTGCCCGTATCTTTATTGTCCATTATCAAGTAGATCTTCCTAAGGGACAATATTTTAAAAAAGTCATTCTAAATGTTTTTTTGGTCGCTGTTTGCTCTTCGGTTTTGCCAGTTTTAATTCATATACAAATGCCTTTTTCGGGTTGGTTAAGATTTATTGTTGTAGGTATTGTAAGTTTTTTATCTGTTGGTTTGGTTTCATTCTATATAGGCGCCAACAAACATGAGAGATTAATTGTAAAATCATATGTATTAGCCCGGATTAAATCATATGTAACACATAACAAACAATAATACTTTGCCGTTCCCATCTTTTACAACTACTTAATTATTGTGTATATTAATTATTATTGAGTATACAAGGAGATAACGGCTTTTCGTACTTCTTTGCTATGAATACATAACTTTTAGTTATTATACAGAATAGCAAAACATTAAAACTATAAATTCATAATAATTTAATTACTAATCATTAGATAAGAAATAATATTCTATATGCGCGTTTTGTGGATAGCCCCGAATGGTGGTGGGTATAAGAACAATATTATTAAGGGTACAGGCGGATGGATAGTCTCATTGCAGGAAGAGTTGATAAAAAAATATAATAATCTTGAATTGGGGATAACATTCCCTAGTACTGAGAATAATAAAATTCAGGAGGGAAATGTTACATATTTTCCTGTAAAAATTTATAGTAATAAAGGACGGTTAGTAAAAATTACAAAAACACTCTTTTATAGCATAAGGAAGGAAGAAGAGATTCTAAAAGCCGGGATGCTCAAGGTAATCGAGGAGTATCATCCTGATATAGTTCATGTATGGGGCCTTGAAAACAATTACTCCAGTATTATTCCGGAGATTAGCTGTCCTTTTGTTGTACATATTCAAGGTTTTATTACGCCAATTTTCAATAGCTATTTTTCTCCTGGTTTTTCGATTCTAAATGTTAAGCAAATGGATTCTTTATGGAATCCAATTAATATATTATATAGACTATTTAATCTTTCCCAAATAAGCGAATATAAACGCTTTAAAAGGCGTTCTATGATTGAAAGAAGAGTCTCTCCTTATATTAAGTTCTGGATGGGTCGCACAGAATGGGATCGTGATATATCTAAACTCTTATCGCCACAAAGTAGTTATTTCCATTGTGATGAAATAATAAGGAATGATTTTGATGAATGCAAGTGGTCATATCATTATAATGGCGTCCTTCATATTCATTCATCAATAAGTCAATATTGGTACAAGGGGATAGATGTAATACTGAAAACGGCCGCTACACTAAAAGAATTAGGAGAGATTATTGAGTGGAATGTGTATGGAGTGAAACCAGGACATCGCATGGTAACTTATTTTGAAAAATATTTAGGCATTAAAGCATCTGAGGTAGGGGTTATATTTCATGGTTATGTAGATGCTTCAAAAATAAAGGAGTCTTTATTGGAAAGTGATGTATATGTCCATCCATCAAATATTGAAAATAGCAGCAATGCTATAGCAGAAGCCATGATGCTTGGTGTCCCTGTTGTTGCACAGTATGTAGGAGGCAATCCGTCAATGTTAAAAAATGGAAGTGGTATTTTAGTGTCTCAGGGCGAACCTTTGATTATGTCTGCAGCAATAATTAAGTTGAGGAATAAGGAGAGCGCTGATGCTATTTCAAACAAAGCTTTAGAAATTTCTAATTCAAGACAAAATAACGGTCGTACTGTAGAAGATTTAGTCCGTATCTATTCTACTATAAGTAAACGCGAGATATAATATTGACAAGAACACAAGATTATTACTTATCCAAACCATTCAAGTTTTTTGGTGGTGGAGAGGTAAAATATTATTTGTAAAATGGTAATTGTAACAATCATCATCATCATAGCAATACTGTTGGCTTATGCTGAAGATAAGGACATAATTAAAAATGGTAGGCTATTATCGTTTCTACTTGTAGTTGTTACCTTTTCTTTAAGATATGGTTACGGAAATGATTTCTATAGTTATCAACAGTTCTTTTATGACCAGGATAAATATTCCTCTTTTATGGAAGCAGTCCGCCAACAACCTGGTGAAGATGTTGGATGGCTAACTATAAATTATTTTTTACAACCGTTTGGTTTTCAATTTGTTCTTTTTATTTCAACACTTTTTCTTTGCTATATTTATTATCTTTTGATTGGTAAATACGCACCAAAACCATATAGGTGGATAGGTGTTCTTCTTTTTTTAATGTATCCAAACTTGTTCCTTCTTGATTTGTCCATGATAAGGCAAGGTTTGGCTGGCGCTTTGTTTTTGTTTTCGTTCTCCAAGGCTTATGAGAATAAATATATTCAATCACTAGTCCTATGTGCTATTGCTTTTTCGATTCATAGGATGGCAATAATATGTATTCCATTTGTTTTGATAGTAAATTTAAGACAATATATTAAACCTGCATATGTTGCAATAGGCCTCTTGGTTGCCTTTGTTTATCTAATGGTGAACCCGGGGTTTATCGAAAGGACTTTTGAACAGGTAATGTCCTCTGAGTTCTCTTCTGAGTATACCAGTTATCTATATATGGGAGGAACAGAAAGTATTGGGCTCGGTTTGTTCTCTCGTATAGTTGTAATCGTTCCTAGCCTGTTGTGGTTTAAGTCGTTGAAAGAATTTGACAAGTATCTTTCATTGCTTTTTTTTATATCTGCATTCACGATTTTACTGTCAATACAAAATGTTCTAATTTTGAGACTAGAGTGTTTTTTCTTACCATTCTCGGTACTAATATTTCCAAGGCTTGTTTCCAAGGAGTGTGTTTTTGAAAAGTATCCCCATAATTTGAAAATATCAAGACTTTTGATGATAGTCGCTTCTTTCGGTTGGTGTTTGTTTTCCGTTAGATCATTCTTCCATTTTTTCTCTGAGCCCACATATGTAAAAGATTATGCGACTTTTCATACAGTCCTTTCTTTAATATTTTGATACTCAACATGAATAAAAAAAAACTAAAGGATATATTAGTCGTAAATCCTTCTTTGTTAGCCAGGTGTTATAATATATTTAGCCACAATAAAAGGACAATAAAAGGAACTGGCAATGTTATATATGGACAATCCGTTTTTATGAAGAATTGTCGATTCAATATAATAGGCGATAATAATAAATTGGTCCTCTTAAACCAAGCGGGGGGGGGTAATTTATATAATAGATTAGAGAATTGTTCCTTCATCATCCTAGGTTCGAATAACTTAATAATGATTGGCGCTAATTCTATACTTCAAGGCGTTTCTTTTTGTATGGAAAAAGACAATAATGAGATACGAATTGGGGATAACTTTAATTGTCATGGAAACACAGAATTGGCAGCTTTGGAGGGTACTAAAATACTTATAGGCAATGATGCACTTTTTTCTGCTAATATTAAATACCGAACTGGAGATAGTCATAGTATTCTAGATGTAGTAACGGGAGCCAGAACAAACCCATCAAAGGATATTATAATAGGTAATCATGTATGGGTGGGTAATTCTGTTTGTGTGTTGAAAGGGGCAGTTATAGGAAGCCATAGTATCGTCGGTATAGGGTCTGTGGTTACTGGAAAATCGTTCCCGGACAATAGTATCCTTGGAGGTAACCCAGCTAGACTAATTAAGAGTAATGTTGATTGGTGCTTTAACCAAATATAAATAAGAATAAGTAATTTGATGAATAAACTGTATTTCGTGGCTCCATATGTTAGTGAATTTGCAGGACGTAATTTGTCTTGTACTCCATCAAGTATTACATATAGTAATTACTTCATAAATTCATTCTCTCAAATAAAAGACAAGGAGCTTATTGTACTTTCTTTGTGTGCATCTAAAAAACGAACGTATTTTTCTAAGAAAAAGGTTAATTTGAATAACCATACCGAAGTTTATTTCCGTTCGCTTTCAACTGGCTGGGGTACGCTAATAACTAGAATTACACAGATTTGGTTATATCTTCAGGTGTTTTTCTATCTTTTTGTGCATTCAAAAAAACAAGATACAATTGTTATATATCATGATTATGGCCTGTCTTATTTCTATCGTTTCTTTAGATTTTTTTTACGAAGCAGGATTGTATATTTAGTGGGCGAAATATTTAACGCAGTATATGATAGAGGTGAGTCATCAATTAATAAGGAGTGTCAAAGACTGATAAATGCAGATGCCTACATTTATGTGAATGATATTATGCCTAGATTATTTAATAACACTAAGGATTTTGCGGTGTGCTATGGTAACTATTCTTATTGTGGACGACAGAAACTGAAAGATGGTACTACTCATATCCTTTTCGCAGGGAAGATATCAACTGGCATTATTAATGATGCATTCATTGCTTTAGATGTGATAAAGTATCTTCCCAGCGATTACTTCCTTCATGTTGCAGGTTATGGTGAAGATAAGGATATCGAGGAATTGCAGAGAAGGGTTGGAGTTATTAATTCAGAAGCAGGAATAAAAAGAGTCACATACGAAGGGAACTTGAGTGGAAGAGAATATGAAGATCTTCTAGCGAAATGCCAAATAGGTTTGTGTACGAGGACTCTACGGAATGAACTATCTAACTATTGTTTCCCTTCGAAGACCATGGTCTATCTGACACACAATATTTTACCTATTTGTCCTCGAATTGATATTCTTGTCTCGTCGAGAGTGTCATCTCAACTGGCATTTGTTAAAGGCGATTTGACACCAGAAGGAATAGCAAATACAATCCTTGAGGAAAACGGACGAATTAATGGATATAACAATAAAGAGCTATTAGAATCCATTGATAAAGCATTTAGAGATAAAATTAAAAATATAATAAATTGCTAATTATTCATTATATGGAGAATAAAGGTATAAATAATTATGAGGAGCGCAACAAGGAACTCCACATGCTACTGATTGAATTAGGAATAATATTACGAGACGTATGTGAGGAAGAGGGGATATGGTACTCTTTGGCGTTCGGGACTCTTTTAGGAGCAGTTCGGGACAAAAAAATTATTCCTTGGGATGATGATATAGATATCTATATCCTTTACAAGGATCAGGATAAGTTGAGAAAAGCGTTTGAAAAGCGACATTATGAAGGAATAGTGTATCGCAATCATAATACAGCACCGAGGTGTTTGCAATCACATGATACTTTATATTCCTTGAAATCAGAAAAGTTCCATGACGTTCATTTAGATATCTACCCAATTATTGGAGCGCCAAGTGACAAAAAGAAACAAAATAGGCTTGCCTATAAGTGGTTCTATTTGGACCCAATTATGCGCTCAAAATACGTTAACATCCGGGATTGTTATAGAAAAGTAAAAGCATCCATAGCTAAAGTGCTGGACCATTGCATACCTGATGCCGTTTTTAAAAGCATAATCACTAGAGCGGAGAATAAATATGATATGAACGAAACTGGTTATTGGATGACTTTAATCTGCTATGGCCCCAATCGTTCTTGCTTTCCAGTAAGTTTTTTGGATGGTGTGGAAAAACAAGAACTAAATGGAGAAAAATTCCAGGTATTTAAAGAGTGGGACAAGTATTTGACCATAGTTTTTGGTGATTATATGACCCCAGTAAAATACAATCAATATATATGAGAATCTTATTGTTCGGAAATCTGACTAGCACCCATTTTGCCAAATGGGCTAATAGTTTGGCCAAAAGAGGTCATGGCGTGATGGTCGTTGGCTCCCCGGAACCAATGAAATCGAGTATAAGATTTAATGAGTCTGTAAAAATACATCAATTAAAAATAGCCGGAAAAAAAGGCTATTATTTGAATGTGTTTGAAGTAAAAAAGATTATTAAACTGTTTAAACCGGATGTTGTTAATGCACAATATGCATCGGGCATGGGTACCCTTTGCAGACTAGCTGGTATTCATCCTCTTGTTATATCGTGTTATGGATCTGATGTGTTTGAATACCCATTCCAGAACAAGTATAACATGTATAATATCCGTAAGAACTTACTATATGCTGATGCAATAGGTAGTACAAGCAATGCGATGGCTCAACAGGTAAGATTATTGTTAAATAATCCTCAAATGGAGGTTACGGTAACACCATTTGGAGTAGATGTTGAAAGATTTTCTCCCGCAAGAATAAAGAGAGAAAAAATACAACCAGTTATAGGGATAGTAAAATATCTTGAGCCTATTTATGATATACCATTATTATTAAATGCTTTCAGTATAGTCTATAATCGGTTAGAAGTTAAACCTATTTTAAGAATCTATGGTGATGGTTACCTGAAGGAAGAACTTGAATCGTTAGCAAAAAGGTTGAACATTGCCTCTTCAGTATGCTTTTATGGTCTTATTTCAAATGACGAGGTGCCGAATGTAATAAAAGAAATGGATATTTTCGTAAACTCCTCTGTTAAGGAAAGCTTTGGAGTAAATATGGTTGAGGCAATGGCTTGTGGCGTTCCCGTTGTTGCTACAGATACTGCAGGTGCAAATGAAGTTATTGAAGCTGATGTGACTGGTGTAATCCTAAAGGATAGAAATCCGGAAACGATGGCGAATGCTTTTGAAGACTTGCTAGTTGATGATAATAAAAGAGCATTAATGGGAAAAGCTGGAAGAGAAAGGGTGCTGGAATTGTATAATTGGGATAGAAATGTGATTACAATGGAGCAATTATATCAATCAGTTATGAGGTGAATATGAATTATTTTCGAAAAATCCTGTGCCTAATTAAAGATATACGGAATTTCCCTCATTTCATATATCATATTTATCATTATGCCAATAGATATGTTCCATTAAGAATCGCCCATAGAATATCGAAGCAAAACAGGAAAGAGCAGAGAGAGCAGGGAATAGTTGATGTCTATGTGCCAACAAATGATGGTTCAAATCAAGCAGTACATCCTGATTTTGACCTATATAATGGTAAAGTATTGCTGGTTTGTACACCATATCCATATGGAATGGAAGAGTATGAGAATCCATGTCTCTACATGGGCCAGGATATAGACAATCTCCAGCCTTTGCTTTGCCCCCTTGATACTCAAAGTAAGCATATGCAAGGTATTCACCTGTCTGACCCTTGTATTGCTGTTATTCAAAATGAGATTATATGTATTTATCGGGATACAAGATATAAGGAGGATACTATTTATTTAAAGAAACTGCATATTGATGAGACGGGAGATTTACATGATTCAGATAGACAACTGATATTGCATAGTAACGATGAATTTGTTTTATCCCCAGCATTGCTATTAAGTAAAGAAGGCCTCTGGCTATATTCTGTCAAGATGAAAGAAAATAATTCTAAACTAGTATTAGATATTTTCCACGATAATGATTTCAGTTTAAAATCAACGCAAGAAGTCAAAGTTCTAAATGAGCCTGATCAGTATTATCTATGGCATATTGGTATAACGACTGCTGATGATTACATAAAAGTAATTGATGTTAATCAAAAACTGGTAGGACTGTTTTTGTATATAAATCATAATGACACGAATGATTTGAGACTCTATTTAGCCGAAGGGAGTGTTAACAATCCTCTTGAATGGAGTTTAGATAAGGAAGTATATATTCCAGATGAGATAAAAAAGGTAATGTGGTTTCCTTATAAATCTTGTTTTAACCCGTTAAGCAAAAACATTTTACTAAGTTTTAGAGACTATAAAAAACGTAATAGATTAGTAGAAATTGAAACTATATAATATGACAAGTATGAATGAAAATGATTTGGTTTCAATTATAACGCCTTGTTATAATTGTTCAAGATACATTTCTCAGATGATAGAGTCTGTTTTAGCTCAAACATATTTTAACTGGGAATTGCTAATCACAGACGACTGTTCCACAGACAATAGCCGCGAAATAGTACAGTCTTATTGTGCTAAAGATTCCCGCATAAAACTCCTACAGTTAGAGAATAATTCCGGAGCCGGAGTGGCGCGTAACAAATCTATTGAAGAAGCTAAAGGGCGTTTCATCGCTTTTTGTGATAGCGATGACTTGTGGACACCTGATAAATTGGAAAAACAAATCCGTTTTATTGAAGATAATGGATATAAGTTTGTATTCTGTCAAGCCCTAGTTATCGATACTGATAACAATGTGGTAGGATTCAATAAGAGAAAGCCAAGAGTGTCGTTCACTAGCACCAAAATAATTAATTATATTGGTACGTCTGGAGTAATGTACGACACAAAGGATATTGGTAAATTTTACATGAAACCCATTAGGCGTAGGCAGGACTGGGTTTTATGGATGGATCTTCTAAGGGTTACAAAATATGCATACTGCCAACAAGAACCATTAGGTATTGTAAGAACTAATAACACACAGTCATTATCAGGAAAAAAAAGTAAACTACCTGCATACCATATAGAAGTGTATAATAAGTATTTAGGGTATCCCAAACTACTAGCATTTTTATTCTTTTATTGTGTGTCTTTGCCATGTTTTATGGTGAAGAAATTAAGATATAAAAGAGAGTACGCTCAATTTAGAAAAGAATACGCAAAAACACATCATGGAAATAAAATCGAAAGTTAAATATGACCGCCCATCTAAATGGTATTATTTGGGTCAGATTGTTCTGTCTATCGTAACACTTAGATTCATAGTTGATTGGGCGAAGTCTTTTGCCTATTATCAAGTTAATCACTCCTTGGGTGTAAAGAAGGCTAAGATTGGCAAGGACACAAAGATTCACTCAACTGCATTTATACGTCATGGTGAACGTGTTGAAATTGGGCATGGCTGCTTAATAAACCACAACAACGTTATTCAAGGTGGAAAATCTACAGCATGGGTGCGAATTGGTAATTATGTTCAATGTGGGCCTAATGTATTAATTTTTGCTTTTAACCACTCTACGGATGTTTGTGATACACCAATGATCCTTCAAGATTATTATGATGCAGATGTCATTATTGAAGATGATGTTTGGATTGGAGCTGGAAGTATCATAACAGCTGGTGTACATATAGGTAGAGGCTGTGTTATAGGGGCTGGCAGTGTTGTAACTAAAGATATGCCATCAAACACAATTTGTGGTGGTATTCCATGTAAACCAATAAAGAAGCGTGAATAAAGAATCATCAAAAAAAGTACTGCTATTAGAAGGTTATCTTATTCAGACGCAGTCAATCGCAAAATCCCTTTCTTTGCTAGGTTACTATGTGGTAATCTTTAGTGAAGAGAAAATGTCTTATGGATACCATACAAAGTATGCAAAAGAAAGGTATCTAACAGAGTCGTGTGAGAAAGAACCCATTAAATATTATGAGAGGATTCTAGATTACATAAAAAAGAACGATGTATCTGCAATAATTCCAATGAGTGATGAATCCGCAAAGATTCTAGCGGAACATCAAAAAGATATATCGCTTTTTTCAGCAGTATCTGCGCCAGATATTGAATCATTCCAAAAAGGCTATGATAAGAATAAACTAATGAAGGTTTGTTCAGAACTTGGAATTGACCATCCATTTACTGTAGACCTTGTTGGTGATTATGATATAGAAGGGTTGAGGTTTCCTGTTATTATTAAACCGAACATCACCTCTGGTGGAAGAGGTATGTGTATAGTTCATTCACCAGAAGAACTGAAAACTAAGGCCCAGACAGTAATCAAGGAATATGGTCCTGCTCATGCGCAAGAATTTATTCCTTCTGGTGGAAGGCAAATAAAAGTACAAGTCCTTGTTAATAATGTGGGGGAAATGGTCTGCTCATCTGTAATGTGTAAGACACGCTGGTATCCTGTAAATGGTGGAAGCAGTTGTTGTAATATTACTATTGAGGAGCCGGTGCTTGTTGAACGTTGTCACAAATTACTCCGTGCTATTTCATGGAAAGGATTCGCAGATTTTGACGTGATTGAAGACCCTCGGGATAAATCGCTCAAAATAATGGAAATTAATCCGAGAGTACCGGCTTGTATTAAAAGCGCCATCGTTTCCGGTGTAAACTGGGGCGAAGTAATAGTAAACAATATTATAGAGGCGCCTCAAAAACAATATAAGTATTCTCCTGGAAAAGCTCTGAGATTTTTAGGTTTTGATATTCTATGGTTTATAAAATCACCCAATCGTTTTAGGGCTAAACCAAGTTGGTTTAAGTTTTTTGGGAAAAATGTTTTTTATCAAGACTTAGATTGGACTGATTTTGGTTCTTTTTTCTGGGGAACTTTAGGTAATATAAAAAAATTGATGTCCTCCGAGACAAGGAAATCTAAAGCAGGATTAAACTGATATGAATATTCTTTCTTTTGACATTGAAGACTGGTATAATCACGATGATTATTCCAGAGACTTTCACTGGGAAAAACATGAAGTCCGCATATATGAGGGGACTGAAAAGATTCTTTCTGCACTTTCTGAAAGAAATTTGAAAGGCACTTTCTTTTGTGTTGGTTGGATAGCAGAACACCATCCACAAGTAATAAAGGATATAGCATCTGCTGGTCATCATCTAGGGTGTCACTCTTATCAGCATGAACTCGCATCACGATTTACCCCAAAAGAGTTTAAAGCGGATACGTACAAGGCAAAATGTTTAATTGAGGATGTTGCGGGATGCGAAGTTAATGCATTCAGAGTGCCATCTTTTTCCATTACTAAAGATAATCTTTGGACATTTGATGTTTTGGCAGAACTGGGTTTTAAGTACGATAGTTCGATATTTCCTTCTCATCATGAGTTTGGTGGAATACCATCATTTCCTGCAGAACCAACTATATTGAATACACATAATGGCGATTTGAAAGAGTTTCCTATCTGCTTAGGACATCTGTTTGGTCGTGAAATTGTTTATTCAGGAGGAGGTTATTTCCGAGTTATGCCATATTTCTTGTTGAGGAAGTGGACAAAACAGGATTCATACGTATTATCTTATTTTCATCCCTCTGACTTTGACCCAGGGCAGCCTCAAATGCCACAATTAACAAAGATGCGACAATTTAAGAATAGAGTGGGGCTGAAAGGAGCATACAATAAATTTAAGAAATATATAACAGAGTTTGATTTCTTAGATATGGAGTCTGCTTCTAAAATGATCGATTGGAATAACGCTACTATTATTAGTGTTGATACTATTAAAGCTTTATAAGAAGAGCCTCTTAATTATATTATATGATATTAAAAATAAGACTCCTTACAATAACTATAACTGTATTGACAGCTCTAGTTTCTCATGATGTCCATGCTTTTTGTTTGGGTCAAAAAACTGGGATGGGGTATCGAATACTTAAAAATAGTGTGTCTCTTTCAAAGCAAATTAATCAGGCTAATACAATTTACGTGATTAAATATGATTACGATTTGCAAAACACTTCACTTACCGTCCCTACTAATTGTGTATTAGAGTTTGAGGGTGGTAGTATTAGTAATGGAACCATTATTGCCAATAATACAGTAATCGAAGCTTCGGCTGTGAGGATTTTTAATTTAGAAACTTATCTGGAGGGGACTTGGAATGTTACTTATTGGTATCCCGAGTGGTTTGGCGCAATAGGTGATGGCGTAACTGATGATACTCATGCGTTGCAGAAACTCAATGGGAAAAGTATTTTGTTGTCCAACAAAACCTATTTATGCTCTAATTTGGTATTTGGTAGTTATACCTGCATATTTGGAATTAATAAATTTAATAGTTGTCTCAAACAAAAAGACTTTTCATCAGGCGATTTTATACGATTAGAGGACTGGTTTGGCGGGACGATTTCGGATATTAGGATTGAAGGGGGCTCAAGCATTAAACCGGACAAGTCATTATGGATGCAGGCCCTACTTAAATTAGTTAATTATACTTATAAACACAATCCTCAAGCCCCAGGAGAGTATAATGGACAAGACATTTTGACTTATTACTCCTCAATCAATAATGTGGTAATAAGACGTTCATCTTTCTCGGGATTGTCTGTCCTTGGGTATGGGAATACAGATAAGGGTAAGTCTGTTGAGCATAATTGGATTCACAAAATAACCAATATATGGATTGAACAATGTGCGGAGTATGGTATTTATGATTGTGCTACAGATAATCAATGGTCAAACATAAATGTTTCCAGATGCGGCTATTCAAACCTTTATATTGCTGGCTCCACAGAACTCTTTAGCAATGTTAAGCTAGATGGCGAGAGTGGATATAAACTAGAAGGACAAAGTTCGGAGAAGATTCTAAGAGATAGATATAATGGAGCAGGGCTTGTTTTGATAGGTGGAAATAATACTATAACAGGCTTAGATATACAATCAATTCTTTACAAGGGTCTTGTCATTGATTCTTCAAGAAATCTTCTTATTGGTTCAATTAATAACATCGGGCTGGGATTTAGCAATTCTGCAAAAGATCAACGTAATTGTCCAGCGATATATTTTTATGGTCAAAAAGATATAGATTCGAATACCCTTATATTAAATGTCTACAATAATTCAGATTCTGTAGGAACTTGTGTGATTAGACATTCTACTGATATGAGTAAAATAAATAATAATAATATTAATATTTCATTTAAACCACATAATAACAATTATAAAAGCGCTTATTACAAGGCTTTTGTAGAGGATATGAAAGAATTGAAATTGAAAGATAATATAGTGACTTTACCGAGTAACATAAAATAGTTTGTATATGAACATGAAATTGAAGAATATCCCTTTCTCTCCGCCGGATATGACGGAGGCAGAGGCAAAAGAAGTGCGTGAAGCTATCCTCTCTGGATGGATTACAACAGGTCCCAGAACTAAGAAGCTGGAGCAGCAGATCTCGGCGTTTGTGCATACGGACAAAACTGTATGCTTGAACTCTGCAACGGCTGCTATGGAAATGGTGCTTCATCTGCTGGATCTGAAACCTGATGATGAGGTGATTGTACCGGCATATACTTATACCGCTACAGCCTCTGTAACCCAGCATGTGGGTTGTAAGCTGGTGATGGTTGATAGCCAGAAAGATTCTGTTGAGATGGATTATGATCAGCTGGAGAAAGCCATTACCGAGAAGACAAAGGTAATTGCGCCTGTGGATATAGCCGGTGTTGTGGCTGACTATGACAAGGTGTTTGAGATAGTTGAGCGCAAGAAGGCTCTCTTCCGTCCCAACAATGCTTTGCAGGCAAAGATAGGTCGTATCATCGTTTCTTCTGATTGTGCGCACTCGTTTGGTGCTAGCCGCAAAGGCAAGATGGCTGGAGAGATTGGAGACTTCTCTTCTTTCAGCTTCCATGCTGTGAAGAACTTTACAACAGCTGAGGGTGGTGCAATGACTTGGAAACTTCCTTTCGGAAATGAAGTGGTTCCTACGGATATAGATTACATGCCAACAGTACCTAAGAAGGAAGGTGAAACCTGGAATGAGTTGTTGTATCGTTTAGGTCAGTTGTTCTCACTTCATGGCCAGAACAAGGATGCGCTTGCAAAAACCAAATTAGGCGCTTGGGAGTATGACATCATTGGCCCTTGGTATAAGTGCAACATGACGGATATCATGGCTGCACTTGGTTTGGTTCAGATGGAACGTTATCCGAAGTTGCTTGAAAGAAGGCATGAGATAGTTGCTAAATACAATGCAGCTTTGAAAGATTGCAATGTGGCAGTACTGAATCACAAAGATGCAGATCATTGTAGCTCGCATCACCTGTATCTGGTACGCCTGCTGGGTAAGACTCGTGAAGAGACCAATAAGGTGATTGAGAAGATGGCAGAAAGAGGCATTGCAACCAATGTACATTACAAGCCGCTTCCTATGATGACAGCTTATAAGGCCCTTGGTTTTGATATTAAGAACTATCCCAATGCTTATCATCTGTTTGAGAATGAAGTGACACTTCCTCTGCATACTTGCCTCTCTGACGAGGATGTAGAATATGTGATTAGCAACTTTGTTGATATAATTTCTAAACTTTAACGTTGACATTGACCTTAACTGATGGGGCCAAGGAATTTCAGAGAATATCCAGTTTGGAATGAGGCGGTAGATTATGCGACCTTATGTTTATGAGGTTACGAGTCAGATGCCTTGGTTTGAGAAGAAAGGTCTATGTGACCAGCTTCAGAGAGCAGCAGTCTCTATTAGCTCAAACATAGCTGAAGGAGCAGCACGTTCTTCTGATGCTGATTTTGCTCACTTCCTGGATTTTGCTTTGGGTTCAGCGTTTGAGGTTTGAAACTCAGTTGAAGATTGCGAAGAACGTAGGGTATTTTAAAAACCTTGACACTGACCTTGACATTAACTTTCAGGAGTCAATGAATAGGATTCACAGTATTGAAAGGCAATTAAACGCGTTAATATCTTCTATTCGTAAAGGTTAAAGTCAAAGTGAAGGCTGAAAACAGTTAACGTTAAGGTTAAAGTAAAGGCGTTTATATGAAACGTATATTTGACATTGTGGCAAGTGGATTAGGATTAGTTGTTTTAAGTCCACTATTCCTAATCATTGCCATTTGGATTAAGCTGGATTCAAAAGGACCAGTGTTTTACCGCCAAGTTAGAGTAGGCCGTTATAATAAGGATTTCCGCATCTTTAAGTTCCGCTCAATGAGAGTAGGAGCAGATAAGGGAAGCCTTGTGACTATTGGTGGACGAGACCCAAGAGTCACCCGTTCTGGTTATTGGATTAGAAAGTTCAAACTGGATGAACTTCCCCAGCTTATTAACGTTTTCATTGGTGATATGAGCCTTGTTGGCCCGCGTCCTGAGGTGCGCCATTATGTGGACTACTGGACGCCCGAGCAGATGCACGTGCTGGATGTGCGCCCAGGAATTACTGATCCTGCATCTATCAAGTTCCGCAATGAGAACGAATTGATGGAGAAGGCTGAAGATCCGGAAAAGTATTACATTGAGGTCATTATGCAGGAGAAAATCAAACTTTATCTGGAATATGTGGAAAAGCAGAACTTTTTCTATGATATAGGTTTGATATTTAAGACGTTTTGGGTGATAGTTAAAGAGAGATAAAGAGGTGGATAAAAAACTACAGGCATTCTTCGCATTGATAAAAGCAGGTTTGTGGGGAGAGGATCTATTACTATCACAGTATGGATATTTAGATTATGATAAAATCTATCACCTTGCTGAAGAACAATCTGTAATAGGACTCGTTGCCGCGGGCATTGATCATACTGTAGATGTCAAGGTACTTCAAGAGGTAGCCCTTACTTTTGTAGGAAGTGCCTTGCAATTAGAGCAACGTAATCTGGCCATGAATAAGTTTCTAGAAAAACTTATAGAACAATTACGCCAGAAAGATGTCTATACTTTGCTTGTGAAAGGACAGGGAATAGCACAATGCTATGAACGCCCGTTATGGAGATCAAGCGGGGATGTTGATTTATTATTAAGCGAGGTTAATTACAACAACGCCAAAAATATTCTCATTCCATTAGCATCAAAAGTTGAAGAAGAAAATCCTAAGATACTTCATCAAGGAATGACTATTGACTCATGGGAAGTGGAATTGCATGGGACATTATGTAGCCGCTTATGGAAGAGTGTTAATAATGGTATTAACGAAGCAAAGGATACTGTTTTTTATGAAGGTAAGGTTCGCACTTGGATGAATGGACAAACTCAGGTGTTCTTACCACATGCAGACGAGGATGTCGTTTTTGTATTCACCCATATATTGCAACATTTCTATCACGAAGGTATAGGGCTTAGGCAAATATGTGATTTGACAAGGCTACTTTGGACTTATAGTGACACGATAAACAAGAACCTCTTGGAAAAACGTCTAAGAAAAATGAAATTGATGAGTGAATGGAAAGCATTCGGTGCGCTTGCAGTGAATTACTTGGGGATGCCTCAAGAAAAGATGCCTTTCTATTCACCATCTACCAAATGGAAAAGAAAAGCAAATAAGTTGGTATCTTTTATTATAGAGACTGGTAACTTTGGACATAATAGGAGTTTTAGCTATTATTCCAACAAGCCTTATTTCGTGAGGAAAGCTATATCGTTGAAACGTCACATGAGTGATCTTGCGAAACAATTCACAATATTTCCCTTAGACACTATAAAAGTGTGGAACAGAATGATAATAGAAGGAATAGGTGAAGTTGTTAAGGGGAGATAATGTTTTTTAAATTACAAAACAATAGTATCTGATATGATTGGCCAGCTGTATGATTTTCTTGAGAATGAAGCAAAATCTTGCTCTATGGACTTTGGATGTATCACACCATTGTATGTCTATAGAATGTGGGGTGGTACTGTACCATACGATGAGATAGAAGAAGCATTACCGGTAGTTAAGAGTAGAATATGGTCATAAATAAGAAGATTCTTGATAGTTTAACACAACAGGCTAAGGATTCGCCCAGATTACGTGTGGCTTTTGACTTGCGTAACACGGTAGAGGATAAGTCTCAACGTATGCTGAATGCCTTGGAACCAGGGACTATTATGCCCATTCATAGGCATAAGGAAACGAGCGAGACCTGTGTTTGTATTCGTGGACGCTTCGAAGAGTATTTCTATGATGAGAATGGTAACCTCACGGATATCATAGATATGGTGCCAGGTGGAGTGGTACTGAATATCGAAAAAGGGCAGTGGCATAGCTTGAAATGTCTTGAGAGCGGAACGGTACTGTTTGAGGCGAAGGATGGGCCGTATCATCCACTGGAGGAGGATGAAGTATGGAACGGGTGAAAGAGATCCTGAAAGGGATTTGGGCGTTCTGCTCTTTTGTGTTCGTACCTCAGAGAAGACCGAAAGATGTATGACGTAAGAAGGAAGAGGTAAGATGAAGGGTGGGGAGATTGTAGTCAGTTTAATGGTATAAGAAGTTTAATAGTTTAAGATATATTTAATGAAGATTTTAGTAACTGGTGCCAAGGGGTTTGTTGGAAAGAACCTCTGCTGGGCGCTGAAGAACATCAAGGATGGTAAGGATAAGCGGTTCCCAGAGCTGGCTATCGAGGCTGTATATGAATACGATATTGACAATACTGCAGAAGAACTTGACATGTGGTGTAGTGAGTGTGATTTCGTATTCAATCTTGCAGGTGTGAATCGCCCGAAAGAGCAGTCTGAATTTATGGCTGGTAATTTTGGATTTGCTTCTACGCTTCTGGATACTCTCAAAAAGCACGGGAACACATGTCCGGTGATGTTGAGCAGTAGCATACAAGCCACGCTTGCAGGCCGGTTTGGTACTTCTGAATATGGCAGGAGCAAAAAGGCGGGTGAGGAACTGTTCTTTGACTATAGCAAAGAGACAGGAGCCAAGGTTCTGGTTTATCGATTCCCGAATCTGTTTGGCAAGTGGTGTCGGCCTAATTATAACTCGGCCGTGGCAACGTTCTGCAATGCATTTGCGAATGATTTGCCTTATACGGTGAATGACCCGTCGGTGGAGCTGGAATTGCTGTACATTGATGACCTGGTGGATGAGATGATATCGGCCCTGAAGGGGGAGGAGCATCACTGCGAGTTTGACGGGGTGGAGACGGTCTTGCGTGAGGATGGGCGCTACTGCGCTGCGACTGTAACGCATAAAGTTACTTTGGGAGAGATTGTTGAGTTGCTTAAGAGTTTTGCTGATCAGCCGCGGACGCTGATGATTCCGGAGATTCCTTCTGGTTCGTTTGCTAAGAAATTGTATAGCACGTATCTTTCGTATTTGCCGTATGAGAAGGCGGC
>Ga0209201_1000924_pt1 | contig 37225 bp, 33 predicted proteins | sample AD_UKC055_MetaG_FD_184411 | JGI IMG/M metagenome (GOLD analysis project Ga0209201, IMG submission 184411) | Active sludge microbial communities of municipal wastewater-treating anaerobic digesters from USA - AD_UKC055_MetaG (SPAdes) (version 2) | ecosystem: Engineered > Bioreactor > Anaerobic >... | reverse complement strand
TTTGTCCCGCGTTTCGTCGTCTGTCGCGATGAAAGAAGCCCGCACGAAACTCCGGCCCCCAGAAATGGGTAGAGTCGACACGATTCGCGCGAAGATGTCGAACGGCTCCTGATCGTCCAGTTCCAGTGCGATTCGAAGTAAGACCTGCCCGGGAATCGGTTGTTGCACCACGAGCGCGCATCCGCCCGCGCTCAGGTTGGTGATGCGTCCTCGCAGCTTCGTCACCAGCGGCCGCTCCGCCAGCCGTTCCAGTTCCTGATCATCCAGCGGCTTGCTGATCACGCCGATCGATGTCGTCTGTTCGTGCCGCATCCGGTAGTCCCGGCGGGTTTGCAGACGGTCCAAGGAAGTGCTGTGGAGAAAAACGAACGCGGGCGGTTCCTCGCGCAATCCCGCGCACTCGAGCGTGAACACGTAACGGGCATCGTCTTCCCGCCACAGACGAGCGCGCACCCCAGCACCGGCCCGGAGTTCCTTCAGCGAGGGCACCTCGAGGTCATCCAGCGAAATGTAGAGATACGCTTCATCCACGGATTCTACGCGCCCCATATGCCACCGGGGCATCGTATCCGAAGTCAATGCCAACGATACTATCTGGCTCGGTGACAACTCCCGGGTAGACTGTATGCGCTGTCCCAGCGGAACGTAATCCAGCGCCAGCGCCACGCGCACATCGTGCAACAGCGCCCCCATCTGGGAGTACTGCCCGCGATCCCGGGATGCGAGCAGCTCCCCCATGACTTGTTCCACGCATTGCTCGAAATGCTGGCGGACGGTGACGGCTCGCAGGGGCTCCTTGGGAGACTGTTTCCGGATCAGCGCGCGCAAGGCCTTTTGTTCCTCGGGCGTCAGTTCCTTGTCGCGAATGATGCTTTCGACGGTTTCCCATTCGTTAGCGCGCTGCAGACGGGTGCGTTTTCGCTGCCGAAGACGTTCGACAGAGAACGCCACAATAATCAAACCGGCGAAGAGACCCAGCCCCCAGAGCAATTGAGCGAGGGTGGCTTGGGGAAAATCGATCATGGACGGGTCCTTCCTGCAAAAGCTGCCGATTCCCTGCGGCGCTGATTATAGGGCGGCTTATGGCCAGATGCAATCATTGCCGGGAGTGAAGAAGACAAATACGGAGGCTGCGCCGGGCGAACGAAACCAATGGGCAAACGGTCTTCGCTCTTCCTACGCCATCACGTCCTCGTCGCCGACCGAACTCACCAGGATCGTTGTGGTTCTGTCAAGCAGCATGTTCTGGTATTGGCTGAACCATGCCCGCTCATGGCCCACGGGAGGCACTTCGAACCCCAGAAAGACGCAGTCCGCGTCGGAGGAATGCTGCCGCAAGACATCCGCGAACGGCTCCTCGCTCACGACCACCTCGACCTGTGCTTCCATCCGCGCATCCTGCAACAACTGATAGAGATCCTCGCGGGCCGACTCGCGTCCGGCCTCGTTGCCGATCTGCCGGAGGAGGCGGATCTCGGTCTGCGCCCATTCCCAATTACGCGTCAACAGGTGCGCGAGGATGACCATTAATCCGCCGTTTTTGAGACCGCGCCACCAGACATCTACGCGTTTGGGCCCACTGGGACACAGAATTCTTCCCTCACGAATGACCACCACGCTCAAGCCAAGGTTTTTGGCTCGGCAGAACTCGCGCAGGTGGGTTTTGACCCGGGCCGATTCTTCTGACCATCCGAAGATGGCCACGTTCGCGCGGATCGGTCCCGTGCTGAGGGCCTGCATCACGCTCGTCATGCCGTTTTCGAGATTGTCGTCAATGACCACGATAGGAAACGCGTCGATACTGCGCTTCCGGCAGAACTCGCGTAATTGCCGGACGGCGGTACGCCGGTGCGCGGCCAATTCCTCGAAGTTACCCACCAGAACATTCGCCAGAAACACCACGCCGCGTCCGGCTTCCATCCAGATTGCCAGCGTCACGAGGACTTCGCGGCGTTCCGGACTGCTTGAGAAGACCACTGCTGTCGGACGCCAATTCCTGGGGGATTCTTCCATTTCGGCGAGTTGCAGCAGGTTGGCTCGCGCGGAACGGTATGCGAACCCGCGCCGCGCGTCGCCGAAAGTTGTATCGAGTTCCCGCCGCTCGATATGCCACACCAGTGCGCCCAGAAACAAAGTTGCCGCGACGGCTATCCACGGATTGATGAACAGCGCCGCCCCGAAACACACGACACTGCCCAGAAGCGCCGTGCTCCAGTGAAAGAACCGGAATCGTGGGCGAAACGACGGATTCCCGCTGATGCCCTGAATAAGGGCCGCTATGTTCAGCATCCCGTAGCTGTAAAGAAAAAACTCCGTAACGACCCGCGCCACCAAATCGAGGGCGCCGTCTCCTGCTGCCGTGGTAGCCCAGCAAATGACGCTGATGGTCATCAGACCGCACAGGACGATGCCGCGCCGGGGCTCGTCGTTGCCCCGCGAACCCTTCGCGAACGGCCGTAACGACGGAAGAACGCCGTCGCGCGCCGCCGCTTGGAGTACGCGCGGCGCCCCCATGAAATTCGATAGTCCGCAGGAGAGAGCCGCCGCGAATATCCCCGCCGCCACAAGGAACCCGAGTTGAAACAGGGCGTCTTCTTTCAGCGTGAGATAGGGTTCGGCCATCAGGCGCTCGCGCGCAAACGCGCCCCCCGAGATAAGAATCTGCATGAAATAGACCGCCAAACTCACCCCAATGGCCGCAAACGCGCCCCGGGGAAAACTTCTTGCGGGCTCCCGGAGGTCCCCCGATGCACCGACGCCTGTCATGATGCCCGTAACCGCGGGAAAGAAAATGGCAAACACTGCCCAGAACGAAACAGTCCCCTCGGCAGGATCGTCGTGCGAGATAGCCGTAAACCCGGGCTTGAGATTGGCCACGAAAGTGTCCGGCGAGAACCGAAGCGCCGAACCCGCCAGAAACACGAAGATGGATACCGCCAACACCGCCAGGATGCCGTACTGAGCCTTGGTGACCACCCATCCCGCGCCGACATATGTCGCCGCAAACAGGCAGGCCCCCGTAGCCAGCGCCACTGCCTGGCCATATTCCTCCAACACGGGGAACGTCCGGACAAGCGCCTCGGTGAACCCGAGCACATAGAACGCTACCGACAGGCCGTGGGCAAGAAACAACATCACTCCAATGACGCTGCCGAACTCGGGGCCCAGCACCCGGCTGATCAGGTAATACGCTCCGCCACCCCGCACCTGCCCGTTGGTGTTCACGGCGCTCGTGGACAGAGCCGTCAGCAACATGATCGATTTCGACAGGAGAAGAACGGTCACAGCCCCCAGAATGCCTGCATGGGCTACAACAAGATTGGACCGCATGAACAGGACCACGCCCAGGCTTGTCAGGAGACAGGGCGCAAGTATCCCGCCCAACGAGCCGGACTGGCCTCGGCCCGTTGCGTTCGTTTCCGCAGTGGCACTATTCTCGCTCATAAGGCTGTTCTTGTGCGCGTTCTTGGAACATTGTTGCTTTGGGACAGGTGTATCAGGCGGTCACCCCGAACACCGGCTTGCGGGTCTTCCATCTTTCGCGCGTGAAATCCGGCACGCCGACCGGCGCGCTGCCCTGTGCGATGGATTCCCCCGACAGCCCCACGACGCTGCTCATCGTGGCGGAATCGTAGACATCGAGCGGCGTTTGTTTCTTGTTGCGAACCGCATCGAGAAACAGCGACAGTTCGAGGTAATCCGTGCCGCCGTGACCGCCTTGGCCGCCGCCCTCGCTCCACCAGGCATGGTTGTACTTTTCCTGGTACGGCGGGAACGGTTCCCATTCGTGATATCGGGGGCTCTGTCCCGTGAGATACACGGCGTTGCGCTGTTCGTTGTACAGCCCCAGCGTCCCTTGGATGAGCCACCGGTTGTCGTATGGGCGCGGCAACTGCATATCGTAGTTCACGATGACCGTCTTGCCCCCGTGGGTTTTGATGGTGGTCGTGACGATGTCGCCCTGGGCAAACTCTTTCTTGGCATTGGGGTGGTCCGGCCCGAACTTCCGCGCGAAATAAGCGTTGATGCCCCGCTGCGAGGTTGCCGTCGACGCGAGAGTCGCGAAAGCATCACCGCAGTTGATGTCCATCCAGCTCAGCACCGGTCCGAGGCTGTGTGTGGGATACTGGTCGCGGTTGTACTTGATCAGAAACTCGGCGGGCCACCGGTCATTGCCTTCCGCGTCAAAAAACCAGTGGTCGATGCAATCGTGAGAGTGGGCGCAATGGCAATGAACCATCTCGCCGAGCAATCCCTGTCGGATCATATTGAGGAGGGCGAGGTTATCCTGGCGGAAACTCCAGTTTTCCAGCATCATGCACGGCACGCCGGTCTGCTCGGAGGTATTGACCAAGTCCCAGCACTGGGCCACATCGAGCGCTGCGGGCACCTCGACCCCCGCATACTTTCCGTGGCGCATCGCGCTCACCGCCATGGGCGTGTGCCACTGCCAATATGTCGCGATGATGACCGCATCCAGGTCGTCCCGCGCCATCAACTGCTCATACGCCAGATCGTCTCCGCCGTATCCCTCGGGTTTGGGTTGCCCGGCCTCCTCTATAAGCGCCTGGGCACGGGCGAGGTGCTCCGGATTGATGTCGCACACCGCCGGAATCTGCACCCCCGGTATCCCAAGCATGGTCCGGGTCAGACCTGTGCCCCGGTTACCCACGCCCACAACGCCCACGCGGACCGGTTTCGGCTGTCCCGCACCTTCTTGACCTGCCGCCGACAACACTATCCCCGCCGACGCAGCCACACCCATCCCTACAAACTCCCTGCGCGACCAGTTTCGTGTCATTTCTCGAGCCTCTCTTACGCAGCCTTCCTTCAATCCCCAACGAAGGAATTTGAGTGTAGCTATTTTCCGCCTACAGGGCAAGATCGCAGAAGACGAAAGCAAGGCGCCGGCCGGAAGCGTGCCCGAGAGTCTCCAAACGCCTGAGTTACCAATATCTTGAGTCGATCAACTAGAATGCGCCGCAAGTGCGGGTCTGAAAGTGTTTTGGAGAGGCCCTTATGAATCCATCGAAAATGCATCGAACAGCGCGGATGTGCATGGCTGTCCTTGTGCCTGTCGTGGCGTACGCGGCAGCGGGGGAATCCTCTGCGCAGACGGAAGAGTCTCTTGTCAAAGCCATTGTCGAGCCCTTGGAAGAACTTGGAGTATCGCTTAATCCGGACGGCAATATCGCCCTCAGGAATGGCCTCATCGAAGACGTGGAGACCCACACGGCGCACAAATTCCGCGACCTGATCGTCACGGACATTTTCGAAGAACGCTGGCCGGGTCCCGACGGCCAAGAACAGACGGTCGTTGTGACAGCCGAAATCTGGACAAAGGCAATCCAGGCCGCCCTCGACCAGAGCGGCTGCGCATTTGTCCCCGGCCGCCCACAACCCTATTATCTCGATAGCCCCATCATCATGCGTTCGGGATACAAGCTCATCCTCGAGCGGACGGCTGAAATTCGATTGAAACCCGGTTCGAACTGCTGCATGGTCCACAACGAGCACCTTGTTTCGGGTCAGAACGGTCCCGTTTCCACAGGCTCCGGCTCCGACTCGGACATCCTGGTCGCCGGAGGTATCTGGACCACCCTGGCGACATCCCCGGCTCAATCCAACGGCAACGTGACCGCCCGCGCTCCGGCCGTGCCGGACTTCAATTCGCACGGCGTCATAGTCCTGAGCAACGTGCGGCGGGCGCTGGTTCGAGACTTAACAGTCCGACAGTGCAGACCCCACGCCATCCAGTTGAGCAATTGCGAGGAGTGGTGCGTCGCCAATGTGCGGTTTGAAGAGCAGCGCCGGGACGGAGTCCATATCAATGGCCCTGCGCGGCACGGCGTCATCCACAACATTCGCAACGCGCGAGGTACGATGGGCGACGACATGATTGCTCTGAATGCCTGGGACTGGATGAACACAAGCATGTCATTCGGCCCGATCCACCACATTCTGGTGGACGGGGTATCGGGAGACTCGGGCGATGCGCCGCAAGCCGGCCAATGCTCGGAGATCCGCCTGCTTGCGGGGACAAAGCACTATCCCGGCGGTGCAACCCTCGCCTGCGACATCGAAAACGTCGTCATACGGAACATCCAGGGCATTCGCACGTTCAAGATGTACGATCAGCCCAATCTCGAACTCGGACGCGAAAACGATTTCGCCGACCCGATCGGCCAATTGCGAAACCTGCATTTTCGAAACATCGCCCTTGACCGCCCCTCCTCTCCCCCCCTGTTCCAAATCGCGATGAACGGTGACGGCATCTGCATTCAGAATGTGGCCCTCGGGTTCGCGCCGCCTCCGGATTTCAAACTCGTCCAGGTCGGCCCCATGTCGCAGACGTTCACATTTGGAGCAAACGACCCGGCGAAGTGGGTCGAGATCTTCTCGCCCGACAAGGACTGCACCGTGCGCGGTCTTACTATCGAGAACGTCACCGCGCCTTCCCCGGCCGAACAAAGCCCAGCCGCGATTGATCCTGGAACGCTGATCACAGTGATTCGACAGACCGTCAACGAAGACTATCCCAATTCGACGCCGCGCGGAGGCGTCGGGAAAGGAATCCTGCTGCCGTGAAAACAGCCCCAACACCATCCGTTCTACTATCAAGATGCCGCGAGCACTGCGAACAAAGTCAGATTAAGGATGCCGCTTATGGAGAAACAGTCCCTGCCCTACAACAAAATCATCTTCGTGTGCGTGAACGAGCGCGGACCCGGCGAACGGGCATGTTGCGCCAACAGCGGCGGCGCGGCGCTGCACGCAAGACTCAAGGAAATGGTCAAGGAACGCGGACTTCGCGGGCGAATTCGGGTCAGTAAGTCCGGCTGCATGAACCGATGCGAAGCCGGACCCAATATCATGGTGTTCCCCGACAACGTCTGGTATTCGCACGCCGGCGAGGGCGACGTTGAAGCCATTTTCGAGTGCCTGGTCGAATCCCTCCGCGCCGAGGGTCAGTTGCCAAAGGCCTGCGAAGGCTGATCTCCGGGCTTATTCGATCACGACGACCTCGCGCTCAAGCGACACCCCGAACCTTTCTTTCACGGCCTTCTGGCAGAGGAGCATGAGCCCCATGATGTCGTCGAAGGTCGCGCCGTCTTCGTTCATGATGAAATTCGCGTGCATCGGGCTTACGACAGCCCCGCCGAGACGCCTTCCCTTCAGGCCGCACGCTTCAATGAGCCGCCCGGCATGATCGCCCTCGGGGTTCTTGAAAACGCTTCCGCAGCAATACCCCTGGGGCTGGCTTTCGCGGCGGCGGACCATGTAATGCTCGTACACCGCCTGCTGATCCTTCGTCGACACACGGAATTGAAAGACACCCTGCAGGATGACGTGTCCGGGCGGACAAAACGTCTGGCCCCGGTAGCCGTAAAGCGACGGTTCCATAAGAACCGTACGGCTTCCCTCGGGGCCAATCACCTCGGCGCTTTCGAGCCACTGGCACGTGGTGCCGTTGATGGTGCCCGCATTCATGTACATCGCGCCGCCGACGGACCCGGGGATACCGGTGAGGCCTCCCACGCCTTCGTAGTTGTGGGGCAGCATCACGTCCTGCACCAGATCGTTCAGTTCCACGCCGCATTCCACGCGGTACCGGTCGCCGCCCAAGGCCTCGATACCGTCGAGGCCGACGGTGATGAGCGCCGCGCCATCGAAACCCTTGTCGCTGATGAGAACGTTCGAACCACCGCCAAGGATCAGCGTGCGCAAGGGTTGCCCGGCAAGCCAAAGGTAGGCGTCCTGAGCCTCCTCGAGAGTCCGCGGCAACAACGCCCACCGCGCCGCCCCTCCTACGCGGTAACGGGTCAACGGCGCCAGCGGATACTCGGCTTCTGCGAACTCGAACGGCGGTGTTTCCATGCCCTAAGAATACCGCAAAGACAGGCGCGGTTCCTATGGGGGCATCGGTCCTCCAGGACTTGTATCTTGTTCTTTACAGCAAGGCCAATGCTTCGCACGAAGAGACCGGATTGGATAGCCAACGGCGCGAGGTATGCCAACCCAGCCCGAAGACCACGAGAAGCACGCCTGCAATCCCGCTCCATGCCCAACATGCCCGGTGCGCCAACGGCGCGAGACATACCTACCCGGCCTGAAGGGCCAGGGACGCAGGCTGGGCTGCTCCTGCAGGGCTGAAAGCCCGAGACATCATGGAGTCCGAAGCTTGATGACAGCGCCTGAAATCTTTAGCATGCTTTCCGACAGCCTTAGCCGCGGGGGACGCACGAGGCCTCCAGGGGGACTGCACAGGAGATTACACATGACTCAAACCGCTTCCGGCCAGCTTATTGAGAAGGTGCAATCGCTCAAGGACAACCTCGGACAGGTGATCCAGGGCAAACCCGAGGCCATCGAACTGCTGGTGACGGCCCTCCTTGCGGGCGGCTCGGTGCTCATGGAGGACGTGCCGGGCGTCGGCAAGACCACGCTGGCGAAGGCCCTGGCGAAATCCATCGATGCGACGTTCCACCGTGTACAGTTCACGCCCGACCTGTTGCCCAGCGACATCCTGGGTTCGTCGATATATAACCCCGCGAACGGGACGTTCACCTTCCGCCAAGGACCGATCTTCAGCAATGTCCTGCTGGGCGACGAAATCAACCGCGCCTCGCCGCGCACCCAGTCGGCTCTGCTCGAGGCAATGAACGAGATGCAGGCGACCATTGAAGGCACGAGCTATCCCCTGCCCGCCCCGTTCCTCGTGATCGCCACCCAGAACCCGGTCGAGTACCACGGCACCTACCCCCTGCCCGAGGCCCAGCTCGACCGCTTCCTGGTGCAACTGGACCTGGGCTATCCCGAGGCGGACGCCGAAGTCAGCATCCTGTACGCCCAGGCGGAATCGCACCCCCTCGAACGCATCTCGTCCGTGCTTACACGCGAAGACGTCATAGCCATGCAGCGCGCCGTGCGTAAAGTCTCGGTCGAGCATAGCGTTTCGCGTTATGTGGTCGAGATCGTCCGGCGTACGCGCGAGAGCGAACTGCTCAAGCTCGGGGTGAGCCCGCGGGGCTCGCTCATGTTGTTCCGCGCGGCCCAGGCAGCCGCATTCATCGATAACCGCGGCTACGTCATCCCGGACGACGTCCAGCGTCTCGCGCCAGCGGTTCTGGCCCATCGCATGGTGCTCACGTCCAAGGCGAAATACGCCGGTACAACGAAAAAGGAAATTATTCGGGAATTGTTGGAAGAAGTCCGGGTACCGACATGAAACGGCGGCGGACCGATAGTCTGGAACGCTTCACCCGGTTTCTCTGGCTGTACAAACTGACGCCGGCCGGACGGATTCTTGTCGCCACGGGGATCATCACGGGCACCCTGGCCGCGCCGTCACTCGAGATCCCCGCGTTTCAGACGTTTCTGACCCTGTTTTGCGTGGGTTTCATCGCGTTTCTGGTGAACCTCTTCGCCCGTCCCCGCGTCGAGGTAACCGGACACTTCCCCGACAAAGCCACGGCCAAGCACCCGGTCACCGGCGCCTTCGTCGTGCGCAACAAGGGACTGTTGCCCGCCCTCCGGCTCGGCGCGGGCTATTTCGGCCTGCACCGCGCTTTGAAACAGCAACAAATCGAGCGGGAACTACCGAGCTTGGGGCGTCATGAGGCAGCCACCCTCCCCATCACCCTGGAACCCTTGCGCCGGGGGCTCTATCCTTTGCCGAAGCTGCGGGTGTTCTCGACGTTTCCGTTCAACATCTGCCGCACCGGAAAGGCCCACAACAGCAAGAGCAGCCTGCTTGTGCTGCCCGATTTCCATCCCATTGCGGGCGTTGACGTGCCCATCGGCACCCGTTACCAGCCGGGCGGCATCGCGCTGACCTCCGACGTGGGCGAATCGCCCGAGTATATCGGAAACCGCGAATACCGCGAGGGCGACCCCATCCGTCACATCGATTTCCGGGCGTGGGCGCGCATTGCGCAACCCGTCGTGCGCGAATACCAGGAAGAGTACTACTGCCGCGTCGCCCTCGTACTGGATACGTACATACCTCGAAACCGCTGGCTGCGCCCGCGCGGAGGATTCCGGGATCTCGAGGCAGCGGTAAGTCTGGCAGCGTCCGTGGCGGACGCCCTGTCGCGCGGCGAGTACATCATCGACATCTTCGCGGCGGGACCCGAGTTGTACGTGTTCCGCGCAGGCCGCCACACCGCTCACCTGGAAAACGTGCTCGAGATTCTGGCCTGTGTCGATGAGTGCCGCACCAACCCCTTCGACAAAGTCGCTCCGGCGCTGACAGACGAGCTGGGCAGCATCTCGACCGTCGTCTGCGTGCTGCTGGATTGGGACGCGTCGCGCGAGGCCCTCATGCGGGCGGCGGTCGAGGCCGGCTGCAGCACCAAGGTTATCCTTGTGCGCGACAAGCCGCCCGCCATGGATTACGGCCCTGCCGAGGATTGGCTTGGCCCCATTCTGAGCCTTTCTCCGTCCGAGGTCTTCGCTGGAGGCATCGAACAGCTATGATGTGGCGGCGGCTCATCACGTTCGGGCTCATCGCGGTGCCGGCAGCCATGACGGCGCTGTTGTCCATGCGCTACTACTTCTCGGGCGCGCTCATAGCGGTGGCGCTCGCGGGCGTGCCCGGCGCATGGCAGATCCGTATGCGGCGCGACCGGCAGGTTCTTCTGCTCGTGGCGATCATTATCGCGTTCGCGCTGAAATACCGGTTGCTTCCGCTGACCACGATCGGCAACTCCACCCTGCCCTTCTTCTCGCTGTCGCCGCTCATGGAATACTCGTTCGCACACGCCATGGCCCAGGGGCTGCTGACATTTCTGACGGCCCTGCTTTTCCTGCGCCGCGAGAAGGGCTTGCCGTTATACGTACCCCTGTTGTCGGCCAACGCCATGGTTCTTGCGGGCAACATCCCTTCTGTAGGAACAGGCGCAGGCAAGCCCACCTACCTCTGGCTGTCCCTCGTTCTGGCCAGCCTCACCGCGTTGTATTTCATGACCTTTCAGACGCGCTTCCCCAATGGCCCGGACCGCCGGTCACGCGCGACCTCTATGGCCACGCCGGTATTGCTGGCGGCAGCCCTCGCGGCGGGCGCCGTATCAAGCCAACTGCTGTACCGGTACCGTAACGACATCGATGGGTTCCTTGGACGGCTCACTTACCGTATGAACCAGGGCGACACGGTCGGTTTCTCGCGGAACGGCCGCCTGGGAAGTGTCGCGGCGATGCAGGCAGAGGGCGGCGCCGCCGTAGCCCTGCGCATCTTCTCTGACACGCCTCCCGGCTACCTGCGAGGCATGGCATTCGACACGCTCCAGGGCGCTAATTGGGATATGCGCGGCCAGACCTTTCAGGCCAGGGCCGTTGTGCCTTCCGCCCATGCCCCCAAACCCGAACCCGGCGAAGAGTCGTTCCGCCTGCGCGACACGCCATCCGAAACCGGCCCGTGGCGCACGCTTGGCATTTTCCCTTCAGGAAGAGCCCAGTATGCGGCGTTCAGCCCCCTCGGGGCCGTATATATGTATGCTCACCGAGGAAGCCTTTCAGTGGACAGCGAGGGGACGCCTGTCAGCAGTTCCATCCCGGAACGCGCTTCGTACCGGGTGGCCGTCCCCGAGAACCCGGAGTTCAGCGAACTCTCGGATGCGCGGCGGGAACAATTGACCGCCCTGCCGGAGACCACTGACCCGCGCGTGAGGGAGCTGGCGAGCCGTCTCACGCGCGAATGTCGTACCGCCCGCGAGAAGATCGAGGCCGTCACGCAGTTCTTCACGTCCAACTTCACCTATCAGCTCGGCATCGAGATCCCGGAAGACGAAGACCCCATCACCTACTTTCTGCTCAACCGGCCCCCGGCCCACTGCGAATACTTCGCGAGCGGGGCGGCCGTGTTGCTGCGTCTGGCGGGAATACCCGCGCGCTATGTCACGGGTTATATGGTGGGGGCGAAGAATACCTACGGCGGGTATTGGATCGCGCGCGACAGAGACGCCCACGCTTGGGTCGAGGCGTACGACCCCGGCCGCGGATGGGTGCTGGTCGAGGCCACGCCGCCGGGGGGACGTCCCTCGCCCGAGGGCGGACGCCTGCGCCAGCTCTGGGACTATCTCAAATACCGCCTGCAAGCGTTCCTCGAGGCCTGGGCCCAGGGCGATTTCAAGGCCATGCTCGCAGCGGCGGGCGTACTGTTGGGGGAGCTGCTCAAAGCCCTGTTGACGAGCCCCTGGACTTGGCTCGCCCTCGCCGCCGTGGCCGCCGGGCTGGTGCGGCGGCGCTGGAAACGGCGCGCGCCGGCCGCCGGCCCGCTCATCCCGCCCCAGGTCAAGACTTGCCAGAAGATGCTCGCCCGTATGGACGGCCACGTCGCCGCTATGGGCCATACCCGGCCTCCACACGAAACCCTGAACCGGTTCGCTGAACGCCTCGAAGAAGCCGAAATGCCACGGCCTGCCGGGTGGTACCACGCCTACGTCGAGGTGCGCTACCTGCAAGACATCCCCGAGAAGGCCTTGGAAAGCCTCGCAAGAGAGCTGGAGACGGTCACGTCTCAACGAAAGGCATAGCGGAAGGAGTCCTCTGGGCCGGGCGGGTATTTCAGGGTTTTGGGGAACCTACGCGTCTCATTGGTCCCATTCTGGAAGTAAGAAGCGGGGTGATTGCATCGGGGCAACCGTGACGCTATGATGGAAGTGCTGATCAGAAACAGCGCAGGGGACCCGGAATTCCGTTTGATGGGGAGAATACGTTTTTCGCGGGATTCTCGAGAGGATGCGCGTCGCAACGACGCGGCCAGAGCCGCGCGTGCAGGAAAGGTGAGATTATGCAACTGGAGTCTTTGTTCGAGCTCGTTGCCAAGCAGAACGCGTCAGATTTGCTCATCAGCGCGGGAGCGCCCCCGATGTTGCGGGTGAACGGCCGCCTGTACCGGACACGGAATGAGGCCTTGACGGCGGAAGACAGCAAGAAGCTCATCTACACCGCCCTGAGCCCGGAGCAGAGGAAGAAATTCGAAGAAGAAAAAGAACTCGACTTTTCGTTTGCCGTCGGCCGGAAACACCGGTTTCGCGTGAACATCTACTACCAGAAACAGGCCGTCACTGCGGCGTTTCGACCGATTCCCGAGAAAATCCCCTCCCTGGACAAGCTGGGGCTTCCCGAGGTGGTCGAAGCGCTGGCGCAGCGAAAACAGGGTCTGATACTGGTTACGGGCCCCACCGGACACGGGAAAACCACGACCCAGGCCTCCATTATCGACCTCATCAACAAGACCCGCGAGTGCCACATTATCACCATCGAGGACCCCATCGAGTTTGTGCACCAGCATAAAAAGAGCATCGTGGACCAGCGTGAGGTCGGCAGCGATACCAACGGGTTCATCGAGGCCCTGAAATATGTGCTGCGGCAAGACCCCGACGTCATCCTGATCGGCGAAATGCGCGACCTGGAGACTATTCAGGCGGCCTTGCGCGCAGCGGAAACGGGACACCTGGTGATGGCCACCTTGCATACGAACGACGCCATCCAGACGGTGGACCGTGTTATCGACGTGTTCCCGGCGGCCCAGCAGCAACAGATCCGGTTCATGCTCTCCATGACCCTCCTGGCGGTGGTATCTCAGCGCCTCATCGCGCGCGCCGACTCCGAAGGCCGGGTGCTGGCGGCGGAAGTGCTGCTGAACAACACCGCCGTAGCCAACCTCATCCGCGAGGGAAAGACGCATCAGGTTTACAGCATCATGGAAACCAACTACAAGGAGGGCATGAGCACGATGGACCGCGCTGTCAAGGGATTATACATGGAGGGTATCATTTCCTACGACGACGCGTGCGCTCACGTCCAGAACGCCAAGACCATCATGGACGTAAATGGCTGATACAAAAAGATTTAACGCGAACCATGGCCGGGTTGGGCCGCACACGTTTGTGACAGCCGCATGATGTGTGTATAATAGGCGTGTGTTTTGGGAAGATAAGTGGAACCTTTTTAAGGATATAGGCATATATTGCGATGTCAGACAACGGTCACAACGAAGGAAGTAACGACGCGATGGCCGAGGCCCTCCAGAAGACTTGGCAAGCCCCTCCGCAGGTTGGGCTTAGGGTCATCGGACGGGAAGGCTTTCCCTTAGCGGAGCGCTCCGACGAAGACGTGATGCTGGCGTACGGCGAAGGGTCTGAGGATGCGTTCGCGGAATTGCTCAAGAGGCATCAGCGGGGGGTGATGAATTACATCTTCCGGATGGTGCAAAACCGGCAAATCGCGGAAGAGTTGACGCAGGAAGTGTTTCTGGCGTTGGTGAAGAACGCCGAGCGCTATCAGCCCACGGCAAAATTCACCACCTACCTGTACACGATCGCGTCAAACATCGTGTCGAAAGAATGGTTGCGCCGGAAGCGGCGGCCGAAGTTCTTCAGCATGTCCTCGTTGTTCAATTGGAGCAAGGACGAGGAATTTAATGCGCTGGAGCATTTCGAGGATGAAAAGGCCGATGTGCTGACCTCGTTCCAGCGAGGCGAAGTGTCGGAAGCGGTAAACGAGGCGTTGCGGCGTTTGCCGGAACACCAGCGCGAGGTATTCGTGCTTCACCGCTTCCAGGACCTCTCGTACGACGAGATTTCGGAGGTAACGGGCGTGCCCGTTGGAACGGCAAAATCCCGCGTGGTGCGCGCGGAGCGTGCGCTGAGACCGCTGTTGGCAAAGTTTAGGGAATACCTTTAGGACGAAGGAGCAGCCTGGTCTAGCTGAATAAACGGTTATGTTTGGGCATCCTGCAAGACATGAATTGATGCATTATGCCGAAGCCCTCGTGGACGGCAAGCCGCTCTCGGCCCGTATCGGCGGGCACGTTGCATCGTGCCGGGCCTGCAAGGCAGAGGTGGAGGCGCTGCGGGAATCATTCGCCTTCCTGGCCTCGGCCCCAGCGCTCGAATGCGCGCCCGGTTCCTCGGAACAGATTCTCGCGCAGGCGCGCCAGCTGCGTACCGCTGGCAAGAAGAAAGGCCGCTTCCTGCACACGGCTTTCGTCCTGGCGAAGGGCCTGACTTGCGCCGCGAGCGTTATCATTGTGGCGGCATGGGTGTTTTCCGCCGCTCTTGGTGAGCCTGCGACAGACCAGTTCACAGCGGCAACGCCGGGAACCAGCCTTATCGCGGGGCCCCCTCCCATACCCTCTCCGGAAGAACTGCAACGCAAGGCGTCCGAGATACAGAGTCTCGCCTCGGCGGTTAACGCGCAATCCGACGCCCCGGCAAGCCTGTGGGAACGCCAGCACCGGCACATGGTCCTGGCGTTGCATGCTGATCGGACGGCGGCGCTGGCGGCGTTGAAACGCAATCCGGGCTGCGCCCGCGCAAGCCGTCTCGCCACAGCCAACCTGGAACGTGAGGCACAGGCATTGAGGACGCTCTACGTGGAACAAGGCCGGTAAACGGCCGCGAGCAATGTACAAACCCCGCTGGACACAGGTCAAGATCGCGCTCTTGACCCTTTTTTTTGTATGCGGACAAGCCTGTGCCGCCGAGGACGATCTTGTCGGACGCGTGGGCGACATTTTCGAGTCCATCGCGGGTTCCCTCCAACAGATGGGGAAGCGCAGCGAAGAGATTGTGAAGCCGCCTTTCGGGCCGTGGCGTGATTTCAATACGGGCCCCATGCCGGGAGCGGCATCCTATCCGTTCGAGGAACTGTTCCCGGTCCGTTCGCGCGCAACCATCATCATCGACAATGAATTCGGGGAGATTCGCGTGAACTCCTGGGCCGAGCAGGTGGTTCAGGTCAACGCCGATATTTCGGTAGGCGCCGAAACAGCGGAACTGGCCCATCAGATTGGCCGGTCCATCGACATCAGCGTGACGCCCCGCGAGAGCGGCCTGAGCATTCGCACAGTCTTGCCGGATACCCGCGAAATGGGACGCACCCGCGTCGAGGTCAATTACGTGTTGACCGTCCCGCGCGACGCGAACATGGTGTGCCGCAATCATTTTGGAGACACCTTGCTTCAGGGCGTGGGCGGTAATGTAGCCGTTGATTCGGCATACGGCGTCGTGGAGTTACACAATATCGGGGGCGAGGTCAACGTGCGTGCCCGTGGCGAGGCGCTCCAGGCCTATGGTCTCGCCAAAGGCGGAACGTTCGAGCTTCTGGGCTGCCAAGCCGAGTTCAGCAATGTCTCCGGAAACCTCCGGGCAACCAATTTCATGGGTTCCGTGATTCTCCGCAAACTGGGTCCGGAAGCCAACGTGGACATTACGAACGCAAACGGCCCGATTCATATGTACGTCTCGGAGTTTGACGCCCCCGATCTTCAGTGCGAAGTGCTTTTCGGAACGTTACGCTCGCATATTCCGCTCGAGCAGAACGTCGTGGGCGATTTGGCGTACGGCCGTAACCAGAACGTCGAATCGAAGCGGCGCGTAGCGCTGAGGACCTCGTTCGACGAGATCCTCATCGTGCAGGAGGGGCGCACGGAATTCGACAATCCAACGCCGGAAGACGCGAAGCTCTTCGAAAGCGTGGTCGAGAAGGCCTCGGCGTACGAACCGGGCATGGAAATTGCCGTAGACGCCATCGTGGGCACTGTGCGCGTCGAGGGTACGGACGACCAGGAAGTGCAGGTCATGGCCCGGAAACACGTGCTGCTCCAGTCCACCGAAAACGCTCCGGCGGCACTCGAAGCCCTGGGCGTCGGCGTCGAGAGACTCGATAACCGCATACACGTGCGCACAACGGCCCGGGACGATATGACTGCCTTGGGGTGCTCATACTACCGGGTTGACCTGCTGGTCCGCGCCCCGCGCACGGCCCCCCTGACCTTGCGCGCTCAGAACGGCGACACAATTGTGCGCGAGTTTAGCGGTCCGATGAATATCGTTCAGACGCAAGGGCGCGCCGTGGCCGAGAAATGCACGGGACCGGCAGAGATCGCCAACCAGGGCGGCGACATCCAGGCTTTGGATTGCGGCGGGGCCGTAACCATAACCGCGACGAAAGGCACGGTGACGACACGCTCAATCGCCGGGCCGCAGCAGATTACCTGTACGGAGGGCAAGACGGTCGCCGATGCGCCCCTGGGCCCTGTGACCATCCGCCAGCACGGCGGCGATGTGCGCATTATCGCCCTCGGAGACGGGATCCAGGGCAATTACGACGTCTCCACTGAACGGGGCGATATCAGCATTGTCGTGGCCCAAGGCTCCGATGCCTCGTTCTACGTGGAAACCGCCGGAGGGGAAGTGCATTGCGGGGCGTTTCCGCTTCAGGGCAGCATCGAGGGCAACGTCCGGAAATTCGCGGGCCGATTGAACCAGGGTCAATATACCGTCAAGCTTCAAACCAGCGAGGGTAACGTTATCATCGACTGAAAAGAGTTGGGATTCCACGGCCCTCTCCCACGTTCGACGCCGCAGGATATCGCCTCATTTCCCGGGCAACCCGATGCCTGTCACCTCCAAAGCGCAGCGGGGACAGTCCGTATAGAAACGGAACACGCCCATTGCCTGCAACTGGCGCATGCGTTCCGCGTCATTCACAGTCCACGCGCCTGGTTCGAGAGCTGCGTCCTTGATTGCCTTGACAACGTCTTCTGTAAGCGCTTCGTGATGGACCACGATACTCTCGAAACCACATTGCCGGGCGATGTCAAGGTCGCGCGCCAATTCAAAACCCCGTGACCAGTCCCAGAACACGTGCAGGGAGGACTCCAGCTCCTTCACGCGCTTCATCTTGTTCAGGTCTCCGTCGTTGAAGCCTACCCAGGCCTTGGCCTTCATGCGCTTCACTAGCTCGACCGCCTCGTCAACGATGGGGTGTTTGGGCTGGATGCTCACGCGCGTGCGATGCTGCGCCGTGATGAGCTTCAACACTTCCTCCAGCAAAGGCGCGCGCTGCGGAGGACACGCCTCAGCCGATAACTCATGCTCTGTGCGAAACGCGTGCGCGACATCGACCGTTGCCAGTTCGTCATACGTCACTTCCGCAACCGTGACCGTCCGGTCGCCAACCCGCGCCGTATCCGCATCATGGATGACAGCCAGCTTGCCGTCTTTGGTGCGGTAGACGTCCAGTTCAATCCAATCCGCGCCGAGTTTCAGCGCGCTCTCGAATGCCGGCAGCGTGTTTTCCGGATACTCGGCCGCGTTTCCGCGATGGGCCGTCACACCGTTGGTGAGGAAAGTCTTGTCCGTGCCTGCTGCGACAGTCAAAAACGCCCCCGCGAGTAGCAGTGCTTCCCGGCGCATACCATGCTCCAATCCAAGCGCCGCCTATTTCGCCAATTCCTGCTCGAGGTATTCGCGTAAGACGGCGGCGTTGCTGTGTATCTCATCTTTTGAGCCAAACACCAGGGTTACACGTTCCGTGCGCGCTTTTTCGAGAAGCAAAGCAAACGCCTGCCGGTTGCTGGACAGCTCCAGTTTATAGCGCTTCTTGAACTCCTCCCATTTGGCGGGATCATGGCCGAACCATTTGCGAAGTTCGGTGCTGGGAGCGACGTCCTTGTTCCATGCGTCCAGCTTCGCGTCCTTTTTCGAGACGCCGCGCGGCCAAACGCGGTCAATCAGCACCCGGTAACCGTCGCTTCCAGCAGGTTTGTCGTAGACGCGTCGTACCCCAATGCTCATGGCTCATCTCCTTTTGCCCGGTCATGTCCTGGTGAGGAAAAGCAGCATGCCCTTCGGCGCGCCCGCTTCGTGTCCGGTCACTCCGGTAGAGCCTGCTGCCATGCCTCGGGTAGCGTCGCCACGCACACGTCTGGGGAGCCCAGCATGTGCGACGTAAAGATAACCTGTCTCCCTGCGCGGTCCCACCCAACATGAGGATGCTCGCCCGTGCCGTAGGTGCGGTGGCCGGCCGTAAGCAGCCGCGGACGGCTGGTTTTCCCCTCGAATACCATGATGTCGCCGTGCCAGTTGTCGGCGGCGACCCAGCGGCCGTCCTCACTGCCGGACGCGTGCCACCAGTTGTGTTTGGCGATTTCCGCGTCACTGCCCTCGGGCCACCACGCGCCTTCGCCGATGATGCGGACCTCGCCCGTATGCGTGTCGAGCAGTTTGACGTGGGCGTCTTCGGTGGGTTTCGGATGCACGCCGCCGCAAAACAACATCTGATCCTTCACCCACCACGACTCGTGGGTCACCAGTTCGTCCGGCCACGCTTTGTAAGGGTTCCTCGGAATGCCCTCCCGGATGTCGATAAGCATGAGCCGCTGTGGCGCGCCCGCGTAACTCAGCACATGAGGAGCCGTCCGGCTCCATTGGACGTGCACCTGATACGCATTCGGATCGTCAAAACGGTACAACTCGCGGCTGGCCCCGCTTTCAACCTCGATGATAAGGATAGCCGGCTTATCCCCCGTGTCAGCCCCGCGCACCCCAAGGCTCAAGCGTTTCCCGTCGCAGCTCTCGTTCAACGCCGTGTTGGGCACGACCGAGGGCAACTGGCAGATCATGCGCTCGGTGACCGCAACTTCCGAAGGCTTTGCTGACGGGTTGTCAGGCACGGTGATTTCCACAGAGACTTCCAACACGTGGTTGCCGCGCATCGCGTAGAAGCGGCGTCCCGTGAGGGCCGCTGTCGCGCCGCCCAGTGCGCCATCCGCCGTCGTGAAACTCACCAGTTCGCCAGTCGCGGCAATGTACCCCATCACCCCCCCGTGCTCGCGGTTGGAAACGAACAGAATCATCGACCCGTCGGAAAGCCACGAGCGGTCGTGGAAATACAGGTTTGTGTCCGTGCTTTCGGCAGTTGTCAGGAAGGTCAATTCCGCGCCCGTTTGCGGATCGGTCAAGATTCTGTGCTCGGCAGGAAGCACGAGGGCTTCATAAGACCCTTCAGCAAAAGCCGCCAGACCGCTCACTACCATGATTCCGAACAAGACCGCATGCGTATTCATCATGGATTCCTTTTCACATCAAGCTATTCGAAGGCTACGATGATAACCAATGAGGAGAGACAATCCCAATCGCTGAGAATATTCCCTGGCGCGGCCCTTGCCCACAACCAGACTGGTATTCTTGAAAAGCCGGTTCCACACGCCGGAGAAACCAGCAGAGGCCGCGAGCAGGCGCCGTGTCCGCAACGCGATTGCGCGAAATGGTTCTTCCCTGCACTCACTCCGCGGTCCAGAAACGGGCTTTGCTGCCGCCTTTAGCAGCCTTGATTTCAAGCTTTGCGCCGCACTTGGGGCAGAAACCCGCGAATGCGGTGCCGGCAGCGTTGAGGTAGATGCGCATATAGACATGGCAACATTTGAAGAGAACGCCGAGGTAAGGCCGCTTCTGTCTATTGGGCGGCATCAGACATCTCCGTTCGGGGCATTCACTTCGAGTCTTCCGGCTCTTCAGGGTCCTCTTTCTTCGGGACCGCCACGGAGCGGCCCGAGAACGCCTCGAGCAGGTCCCAGCCGAACCACACAAATCCGGCCGCCGTCAACCCTACAAGGACCGATATGATAAGTACGATATTCATGGATAATCCTCTTTCATCTGTCCCGTGTAAGGAACGAGGGGAGGCACGGGAAGGTCGGGCCAGGAATGGCCGGACGCGCGGGGCGTCTGCCGGCTTTCTCCCGGCTCTTGAAGCCGCACGGCCTGAATCTCGTCCCGCAAGCGCTGCACTTCCGCCTGGAGCGCGCTTATCTGCGCGAGGAGAGAGGTGTTGAGTTCCCGAAGCGTGCGGTTCGCTTCGGTCAACGCTTGACGGGAAGCCCGCAGTTCCTCGAGAGAGGCATTTTCTTTCGCTGAAGCCGGATGTTCCGCTCTCGCTGCCGGCGCCGGCATTTGGGCTTTCTCCGCGGGCTTCGCCGTCTCAAAGATGCTGCCGGCCTTGGTCTGGAGCACATCCTCGACGGATACGCCGTCGAACCACGCGGTTCCTTCGCCGAGCAGTACGCAGCGGAGCATGACGAAGTCGGTTTCGTTCGGCACGGGAACCTGCATCTCGACCTCGGTCCAGTCGGTATCGCCATAAACGGGTGTAGGGTTTCCGGTCGAGTTGAAGGCGAGTATGCGAAGGGGACTGCGCTGAAAACATTGCAGCCACAGGGCGGCCTCGGTGGCGGCCTCGGTCTTGATCCAACCCTTCACTCGCAATTCCTTGTTGCGCAGATTGGTTGTGATGCTCTGGCTCCAGTTGTTGGCCGGTTCCTTTTCGTAAGCCGTTTCGTTGTGCAATTTGACGGAGCGGCGGCCTTCATTGTGGACATTCTCGTCAGCCTCGCCATAGCACCCTTCCTGAGCCATGACAAAAAGGTCCCACCTTACAGGCATGTTGCCAATGACAGCCTCGAATCCGGGATTCACGAGCAGGTTCCCGGACGCAGCAACCACAGCCATCAAACACAGCGACATCATTTCCATGAAAGAAGTCTAAGTTGGCAAGCGACGGAGAGTCAACGGAGCCATGCTCACCAGGGACTCTTTGCAACGGCGCCCCAACCATGACTGGGCTTGTCACCGAGCGTCAGTTCAAGGATTCCGCCCGAAACGACTTGTTCATGACTCAGCCAAGGGGCCGAAACGGTTTTCCCGTTGAGTTTGGCGGCGTGAACATACCACGCGTCGGGCCCCCACTCGCGGCACACTATGCGGAATTGTGTTCCGGCGGCGGTTTCCAGGGTCATTTCCTCGAACAACGGCGCGCCAAGGAGGTAGAGCGGCCGGCCCACGCACAAGGGGAAGAGGCCGATGCTCGAGAGAACATACCATGCCGCCATACACCCGTCATCATCGTCCATTTCGGGGATAAGACCGTCGGGCCTGTTGCGAAAGGCCGGGCCTTCGTAGGGTCCGGGCAGGGCGTTGTGGGTGCCGTAACAATGGCGCATCGGTTCGGTCAGTATGCGCCGCACCCAGCGCTGGCTGAGCCAGGGCGTCCCCGCCGCGGCAAACATCCACGGCGCATGGATGCCGGGTTGGTTGCCATGGTTGTGGAGGTCGTGCGCAAAGAAGTAATCCAGCTCCCTGATGAACCGTTCGCTTCCTCCATACAGTTCGATCAGACCGGGGACATCGTGTACCACGGCCCAGCGCCAGTGCCACATGGATCCCTCATAGACATACTTCTCTTCGATGACAGAAGGGTCTTTGGGAAAATCCAGCCACTCGCCTTTCTCGTCGCGCGCGCGAAAGAATCGGAGCGATTTATCCCATACGTTTCGGTAATAGCGGCTTCGCTCGTAGTAGGGATGGCGTTCCTGGCTCTTGCCCAGCGCTTCCGCCATGGCCAGCACCGCCCAGTTGTCATAGGCGTATTGGCAGGTGATGTCGGGACGGCGCGGCACATATCCCAACCGATCCCGGTCCCCGGCAAACTCCATGTCGGCGATGGCGCGCATCACGTTGAAAGCCGCCTCAGGCTCCGGACTCCCAACGTCCTTCAAGTGGCTGTCGAGAAGCACCACGTTCGACAGTTCCATACGAACGTTCGGCACTGGGGCGTAGCCGTGACAGTCAAACAGCTCCTCGCCCGGAAGAAAACCGAGACGGAAATCGAGCGTCTCGGCCAACGACAACATCATATTTGGCATGAGTTCCGGTGTTATGAGGGCAAGCAGGGGGAATTTGGTGCGGTACGTATCCCACATGGACCACCCGTGGTAGAAGACACGGTCCCTGGGGGGCCGGTGCACTTCCCCATCATCGCCCATATAACAAGCGAGGCTGTCGGTCATTTGGAAGGGCGACAGGCATGAGCGGTAAACAAAGCTATGAAGCAGACGTTCGTGCTCATCCTGCCCGCTTACCTGTAGCCGGCGGAGGATCGTGTCCCACGCATCCTGCGCGATTTCCCGTACGAGTTCGAAATGCCAGCCGGCGGCTTCACGGTCGATATTTCTGCGAGCCTGCGCGGCACTGATGGCGGAGAAGCCGATCTTGATTCCCAGGGGCCGCGTATGACGGCGGTTGAAACGCGCGATGACCACCAACCCTTCATCGTGCACATTGGCGCGCACGGACATTTCATTGCGGTAGCGCGGATACAGGTCGATGCTGGACGCGGGATGCTGGAAGCGAATCCAGAAGAACAGACGGTACCAACCGCAGGCATTCATCTGTTCGGCGGTGAATTCTCCCGCGATCTCGGTCGGGTTCACGAGCACACAGTGCGCGTCCCGGACGGGCGTGAATCCCCGGCATAAGTCAATCAGCAGGGTAGGGTCGCCGCGTTCGGGATAAAGATAGCGATGAACGCCGACATGATGAGACGCGGTCAGTTCCGCTTTGATCCCGGACTCGAGCACAAGGCTGTAGTACCCGGGGCAACAGGTCTCGGATTCTTTGCGGAAGGGCTGACGGTACGCGCCGGGCTCCAGGCTTTCGGGCTGCGCCACGAGGGGCAGGACCGAGACATTCCCGCCCACCCCCGCATTGCCCACCCCGCTGAAGCGCAGATGCGAGAAACCGACCACCGAGCGGTCTTCGTAATCGTACCCCGAATGAGCCGTGCCGGAAAGCGCCCCGGGATACGTGTCGGGAGCAAGCTTGATCAGGCCAAATGGCATCTCAGCCCCCGGATACATCTGGCCACGATCGCCGGACGTTCCGACAAACGGATTGACCTTCTGAAGAATCCCCGAGAGCGGTGGAGCCATTGGTTTAGCGGAATCCCTCCATACGAAGCTTCAGATCTCGAGGGCTTGTTGAATTCTCGAGGGCAGTCTCCGCGTCGATCTTCTTGTCCTTCCAGAGATTGAATAGCGCCTGATCGAAGGTCTGCATACCATACTGCTCGTAACCGTCCTCGATCAATTTCGTGATGTCGTTGAAACTCTTTCCCTGTTCGATGTATTCGCGGACTGTGCGGTTCCCCACCAGAATCTCGGCCGCGACGCACCGGCCATATCCTTCCGCGGACTGCAACAGACGTTGTGAGCAGATCGCCCGCATGACGCTGGCTAGTTGTTTGCGAATCTGCGGCTGCTGATGGGGTTCGAAGAAATCCATAATGCGGTTGAGCGTCTCCACCGAATTGACAGTGTGAAGCGTCGAGAACACCAGGTGGCCCGTCTCCGCGGAAGACAACGCGGTGCGCACGGTCTCGGCATCGCGCATCTCGCCGATAAGGATCACGTCAGGGTCCTGGCGCAACGCGCCGCGCAACGCGTTCGCGAAGGAGAGGGTATCCTGGCCGACTTCGCGCTGGGTAACAATGCCGATCTTGTCCCGGTGCAGAAATTCCATCGGGTCTTCCACGGTGATTGTATGGACCGGCCGCGTACGATTGATTTCGTCGACCATGGCGGCAAGCGAGGTGGACTTGCCGCTCCCCGTGACTCCCGTAAACAGCACCAGGCCGTTCATGAGTTGGCACACTTTGTGCAAGATGGGCGGCAACCCCAGTTGATCGATTTCCTTGATATTAAGAGGTATCGTCCGGAAAACGAGCCGCGGGTCGCCGTCGTCAAAGCAGGCATTGACACGGAACCGTGCAATATCCTTGAGCATGTAAGAAGTGTCTAACTCCTTGACTTTCTTGAACTTCTCGACCTCCTGCGCCGGAACGATCTCGGCCAGCATTTTCATGATGTCATCTTTGGTGAGTGACGAACCTTCCAGGCGGGTCAAGTCTCCGTCGATTCGAAGAATGGGCGGGTTATCCGTTTTCAGGTGCAGGTCGGAGGCGTTAGCTTCGACGGCTTGCTGTAGAAGATCGTAAAGTCTCATCTGCGGGCGCTCCTCCATTGAAAATGCGTTTCGTGGGCACTCCCCCAGGCGATGTACGGCACCTAAAGCATACCATGTTTCCCGTCCATATGCTCTATACAAGAGGCAATCCCGGGTGGGGCCGCGTCCAGGTGTTTCCCAGAAAACCATGCTTGAACCGGGAGTACCCGGCGGCGGCAATCATGGCGCCATTGTCCACACACAGTTCAAACGGGGGCATGCTCACGGGGATCCCGAGCTCACATGCCAGGCGCGCGCGCAGAAGCTTATTTGCGGCAACGCCTCCGGCAAGAACCAAGCGGCTTGCTCCAGTCTGCTCGATCGCCTGTCTTGTCTTGAGCAGCAGCGTATCCACCGCGGCAGCCTGAAAACTGGCCGCTATGTCTTCACGCGACACTCCGCCCTCGCGCAGCCGGTAGAGCACCGCCGTCTTCAGGCCGCTGAAACTGAAGTCCAGAGTTTCGGTCTGGGTCATGGCGCGGGGAAAATCGCATGCGGCGGGATTGCCTTTTTCCGCTTCACGCTGAATGGACGGCCCTCCGGGATACGGCAGCTCAAGCAGGCGGGCTACCTTGTCGAACGATTCGCCTACCGCATCGTCGCGCGTAGCCCCCAAGAGACGGTAGCTATGGGGCCGTTCGCACCAGATCAGCGACGTATGCCCCCCGCTGACAACCAGCGTCAGAAACGGAAACGCCGGCGGGTTATCCGCAAGGAAAACAGAGAATATGTGACCTTCAATATGATGGACGGGCACGAACGGCTTGTGCCACGCATATGCAAGCGACTTGCCAAAGCAGACACCGACGAGAAGAGACCCCATCAGGCCTGGACCGTTCGTTACCGCGATCGCGTCGATATCCCCGGCAGTGCACCCGGCGTCCTCGAGGGCTTTGTTGACCAGTTGCGAGATGCATACGATATGTTGCCGCGACGCAATTTCCGGAACCACACCGCCGAACTCCGCGTGCACGGCAATCTGCGAAGCCACCTCGTTGGACAGAATGCGCCTCCCCTCCTCGACAACGGCGGCCCCGGTCTCATCGCACGACGTTTCAATGCCCAGCACACGGATCATTGGACCAACTCCGACACGTGCACGAGGCTGACGCCATGGGTTTCCAGATAGCGCACCATCTCGGGGAGCATGGCCGCCGTGGTGCTTCGGAAATGACAAATCCCGATGGCGCTCCCAGCGGTCCTGGCCGCCTCGGCCAACGCAGCGATTTGGTTGCGCATATAGCCGGGGTCGGCTTCCTCGTCCAGAAACACCGAACGGGCCGCGACGGGCACCTCAAGCTCGCGGGCAACTTTCTCGGCCACCGTCTCGGCCGTGGTGCGGCTGTCTACAAAGAAAAGGCCGTGCTTTTTGAGTTCTTGAAGAAGACGCCTCATTGCCTCCTTGTCGGCCGTGAACTTCGATCCAGTGTGGTTGTTCATGCCCTTGGCGCCCTGGATTTCATCGAGAGCAGCCAACAGACGTCTCTCGATCTCCGCGGAGCCCATGGCCGTCGTAAGCTCCCCGGGATACGCATTGTTGCCATTCCCGGACTCGAGAGGCATGTGGAGCAAGAGTTCAAAGCCGCGGGATAGAGCGGATTGGGCCATATCGGACGCGAACGGCGTGCCTGGCAGGATCGCCAGGGTCAGCCGAGGGTCCATGGTCAGGATGGCGTCCGAAACAAGCCCCCCATGGCCTCCGTCGTCTACGATGATAGCGGCACGCGGCCTGCCCTGGGCAGAAACCGTCTCCAGTAACGGGCTTGCCGCGCCGCCGGACAGGTAGCCCCGCGCCTCAAACACAAAATCGGACGGGCCCGGGTCGAAACCGTACAAGCAGCGGAACACCAACGGCGATTGCCGGTAGAGCAGCCAGGGATCTTTCACGAAGTCTTGTTCAGAAGGAACAAACAGGCTTGCGGCTTGCTCGATATCCACGCGAACAACCGGACGGCCCCGCCAGAAGACCTGCAACGCCCCCGGTCCCGTTTCGAAGGCAATCTCCGGCGCGGCATCCCCCCGGTTTTCAAGCAGGGACGCCGACAGGAGTTCGCGCAAGCCGATTGCGCTGACACTCGGTCCGCCGTTCAGGTGCAGCGTATGCGAACGCCATCGGGCAGGGCCGTCCTGCCGGTCATCCACGGCTGTTTCCGCCACATCAATGACATCCGGAGCGGCGGCCAGCGCAGTCCGCACGCCATCAGCCAGTTCGTCGCATGCGGACCGGAGCTCGTAACGTTCCGCGCCGCCCATGATGCGCACAACAGCAAATTCGCGATTCAACATGGAGAATCGCAGTTCGGAGATTGAGGCGGAGGGCGCCTCGGCTTCGGCAATCGAGACATTCTGAAGCGCCATGCCCTGTTTGAGTGTTGTTATCACCCCGTTGGCCGCCATGTTGGCCGGAACGCCCACGTCAAACGCGTAAAAAGTCCACGTCGCGCCTTGGTCGCGGCGGATGACGGGGTCATGGCGCAAGACGCTCGAGTCGGGCAGATGACACATCGCCAGCAGGTCTTCGATATGGCTGGCCATGGCGGAGTTCAGCGGGCTGATGTTGAACGGGCGCGAGATCATGTACAAACGTATGAGGATGACGCTTGCGGCGGCGCAAACGGCTACGGCGGCCAGACCCGCAAGCGAGATGCCCCACCGGGACGCGGATGTCGGCACGCGGCGGCTAACCGATTCGGGCTCCCCGTTTTGGAACTGTGACGGCTCCGGCATCACACGTCCACCCATTCCACCGGGCTGATGGCGCGGCCAAGGAAACGCGCTCCCACGCGCGCGAAGCTCTCCGGAGCGTCCGTCACCAGGAAGGAATACTCCGGCGGCGCATCACAGTCACGGGCGAGGCCTAATCCCGCCAAGGTGTCCGCAACGGCATGAGATGTAGCCTCCGCGCTGTCAACAAGGGATACGGCCGGACCCACAGTCTCCTGGATGATGTCCTTGAGCAATGGATAGTGGGTGCAGCCGAGCACAAGAGTATCGATGCCGTTTTGAAGCAGTTCTTCGAGGTAGGTGGCGGCCACTTGTCGCGGCACGGGCCCGTGCACCCAGCCTTCTTCGGCAAGAGGCACGAACAGGGGGCACGGTTTTGAGAACACCCGCGCGCCGGGAGCCATCGCGGAAATCGCGTCATCGTACGCCTGGCTCGCAATCGTGCTGGCCGTGCCGATAACGCCAATACGGCCGTTGCGCGAAATGCCCACCGCGGAACGAGCTCCCGGCATGATGACCCCGATTACAGGCACGTCCAAGTCATGGCGCAATGTTTCCAGGGCGTGGGCAGACGCGGTATTGCAGGCGACTATGAGCATCTTGACGCCCCGCTCGAGCAGTACCCCCGCGCACCCCGCGGCATAGCGTTGAACCGTTTCGCCGGATTTCGTGCCGTACGGCACGCGCGCGGTATCGCCAAGGTAGATGATGGACTCGCCAGGCAGACGCGCCGCCACCCGCGCCAAGACCGTAAGCCCCCCCACTCCGGAGTCAAAAATACCGATGGCCGCATCGGACTCAGCCATTTTGGGGTTCCAGGGGCTCGTTACCTGCAAGCCAGTGCGGATCACGAACGAGCGGACTTGCCCAGTCGCAGTGGGCGTCCTTAAAAGATTCCTCGGCGGACGCGCCTTCGATGAGAATCTGGACTTTGGCCACCGGGGTGGCGTCCGCACCCAGCAGTTCGGGTGCTGACAGGGTGTGGACGATGCTTTGCAGAAAAAGCATTTCGCTCGAGACGCTGGGCTGCTTGCGCAATCCGGAGACGGTCTCCATGCTCATGTCGACAATCAGTTCGCCGTCTTCCATCACAAAGATCCCCTTGACGCGCGTGCCGGGAGCGGCCACGGGAGTAAACATGCCCTCAGGCCCCTGGATCAAGGCATCAAGGGCGGTGTGATAGTTGGCTATGGTGTCCTCCCCGAGGGTCAGGACCCGGATTTCGGGAACCAGGAGCCGTCCGTCCTCCGAGGCGAAAAACAAAGGAACGTCGCGACGGGTCTCTGACAGCGCCGGAGTCTCGGCGCCGGGTTGGGCGCTGCTTGCCTGGGCGCCGGCCGGCAACACGGGAAACGGGCTCTGGCCTTGCTGCACCATGTTGAAGACAATCAGCGCGAGCGCCATAACCAGGATGACCGTCAACATGGCCCAAAGGCCCAGCAAAGCCTGTTTCAGGAAACGCTGGCGATCTTCGGCCTTCATGGTGTTGCTCCGTTCTCGGAAACGCGGCCGGCACATGTCCGCACGGCATCCGCGATCGCCTCTGCGATTTTGGTCTGATAGGCCTGGTCGGCAAGCTTGGTTGCCTCTTCACGGTTTGTCAGGGAACCAACTTCGACCACGAGACAAGCCCTATTGACCTCATCGAACAGGCGGCAGGGCGTTACCCGTATCCCACGGTTAACAGCGCCGGTGGCTTCGGCAAGTTTACGCGCCAACACTTCCGCGATAGCCGCGCTCTCCGGAGCGTGTTTGGCTGCGCCTCTGGCTTGGACTTCCGGGTTGCCTAGAGCCGCGCTGAGCCTTGCGTCAGGCGGCACAAACAGTTCAAATCCATGGGCAGAGGGCGACATGCTCGCGCCGGCATGGATACTAATCATCAGGTCGGCATTCTGGGCATTTGCGAGACGGGCCCGGACCTGCAACGACGGGCTTGCGTCCTGCGAACGCGTGAGGATGGCCCGCCCCTCAAACGACGCCTGAAGCAGGCTGGCGGCCTGTTGGGCGATCGCCAGGGTGAGGTCTTTTTCTTGTATTGCGGAGCTCTGGCAGCCGGGATCGGTACCGCCGTGTCCCGCATCGATAGCGACGACCGTGATTTGGTCCACCCGGGTGTCGCTTGTCTGCTGCCTTGTGCTGAGCGAATCGATATCCGCAAGCGGAACCTGTTCCGACGCACCGGGAAGAGACAGGTCTTGCATGACGACCGCCTCGGGTTCGCTAATCGATTCCTGGGGTTTCTCGGCTGCAGGCGCCTCGAAGCTGACGCGCGCGCCGAAAGCATCTTCAAAGAAAGACACCACATCGGCCAGAGCCATGAGAATATCCCTGTTATCACGGAGGATGTTGTGGCTCAACTGAAATTCCTTAAGCGAGGCATTGACGCTGTTGTTGTCCAGACGCACCCAGGCGCTCTTACCGAGGAAGTCGAGCTCGACGCGTTCCGCAAGAACGGTTGCGCCTCCGCCGAACTGCTGAAGAACGGCGTTAACGGGCACATACGCGACACCGTCGATGGTGCGCGGTTCCACGGTCGCTTCCCGCGTTGCATTGGCCACCGGCGCTTTGAAGGTGATACTTGTGACCGCCTTCTGCGCAGCGAACACGTCCGGAGCCCTATGCAGGGCGCCGGCGAATACCGCGGCCACAACCACAAAGAGCGCGACGCTCGATACCGCCTCGCCCCGTAAATATCTGGCATTGAACAACAGCCCTTGTACTCCTCTATGCCGGGAAGGTTTCCGCAGAAAAGCGAGAATCCACAACCACACCTGTTTGATACCAGACACGCGCGCGCGGTTCCGTCCGCAACCCGCTATTTGTTGAGATTGATCACGCGCTGCCGGACAAAGATGCTGTCCTCGGGCGCATGATGCCCCCCCCACCCTCTGGTGGTCAACGCCAGGAACACACTAAACGCCACAAACAGGCCGATAAGAATCCCAAGCCCGATCTTATCACGCGTGGTCATAGAAGAAGGCTCCGTGGCAAACAGCCATTCTCCTGCGGTCCTGCCTGCCCTACTCCTACAACAGGCAGTATACCACCGGTTCGAGCAAACAGGTCAACTTGCGGTTTCAGTCGTCGTCAAGCCATCTCCGGAGATTCATGCTCGTGCCAATCTCGACTCTCTTCTTCTTGGCGAGTTTAATACTGGCCTGGGCCCTCGCGACTTCCGCATTCAGTTTCTGAAGGCATGCCTCGCACAAGCGTTTGCTCAAGCTGATGGCGGGCGCTCCGCAACGGCCGCAAACGGCTTTGGCAGCAAGTTCGGGCGTGGAGGCAATGCGCCCCTCGTCAAGCAAGCGCAGGATGCAGGCCAATTCAACCCCAGTGAGTTCGCCAAGCTGTTGGGCCGTTAGAGTCGGATGCTCCTCGAGCGCCCGCCGCAAAGTCTCGTAATCCGCGTCCTCATCAACCTGGCATTTGTGGCACACGGGGCCCGTCGTCTTGTTGAACATGCATTCACATCGTGGGCACTTCGCTAGCGGCATGGTCTCTCTCCCCTAATTCGCCCAATCCACGGAAACATCCCCGCTCCCAATTTCCATGTTCCCGAGGATGCCCGCCTTCAAAACATACCCGTCCGCGGAAACATTCACGCCCACCACAATACTTCTGACCGGGCGGCCGGCCTCATCCCGCAACGCCGTCACCGGGGAAGGGTAGACAACCCGGAGCCACGTACGCTCCTTGACAGGACACGCCAAGGCATCGCCGCGTGCGTCCTCGCGCGCATCCACGCCGATGACCTCGAAGGTAGCGCCGGGCTTGAAGATATACTTGTCTTCCACGCCTTCGCGGCGAAGCCGGTTGCCTTCCAGCGTGCGTGTCTGGATGTCGCGGCGCAGTTCCTCGCGCGCCGCTTCCAGTTCCTCCGGCGCATTGGAGCGAAGCCGAACCCGCTTCAACCGTTCCTGCATCCAGTGCGTCATGCGGATCACCTCGTCCGCGCGGCCCTCCTGAAGCGCCCGGGCATACTGAATAGCGATGCATTCAGGCAGAGAATCCGGGACAACGAGCATGCCCTCAGCCACCGATTGTTCAAACGACGTATCCTGGAGATTCAGCGCGAGAAGCGTCTGGCCGGTGTCCGAGGACATCTCTTCCAATGCGGATTCTTCGGAACCCATCTCGATTGCAGGGATGCGCTCAATGGAAACAGCATTCAGGTCGCGGACAGCGTAAGCCGCCCACACCGTCACACCAGCGGCGGCAGCAGCCGTCCCGACAGCCACAACCAGTGGCCAGATCTTTGGTGCTGCAATTCTCATCTTTTCACGTCTTGGCCACAGGGTTACCCGCGTATCCACACGGCACGGGGGCGTCGCTTTGCTGGCAACCCTTGGCGAACCCCTTCATCCCCTTGTACTTGGATGATGCCTACCGACACATCACCTCTAATAACTATAACACAATATGCGGCAAAAGAGCGAAATGTCAAGAAATCACCACCGTATATTTGCCGGAAATCTGGGTTTTTCAGGATGTGAACTCAAAGAATCCGCTGTTATCGGCGGTAGGTCCAGGAATATTCACTGTACTTGCGCGAGGCGATCTCCCGGACTTCAAGAAATTCGATGGGCAGCGGCTCGACGTCGGCTGAATGGGCCTCGAACGCGTCGCGTATAGCGCCACGCAATTCGTGAGGACCCAGGGGCAGCGTCGACACAAATGCGCTGTGGGACCGCGCGCCGCGGTAGGCCGGCCGCTCTTGGGGTTCGCGCAGGTAACGCCCCATGGACTGCCAATCGACGTGGTACAGAAACGTGCCGTGGTGGAGAAAAAAGTGTTTCCGGCGTTTCTGCGCGTTGCCCGAAACCTTCAGACCCTCCACGGCGAGGTCTGAAATGCCCTCGAGCGAGGCTCGCACCCCGCGTGTTTCAAGCGCCTCCCTGAGGCGGCCGAGAATATGGCAGTAGGAATCACGGATGTTTCGGAGCGAGGGGTGCCGATCATAGGAGAGGACCAGACTGAGGTTCAGGGAGCCTGGCCCCTGCAACACGCACCCCCCCGCCGAACAACGCCTCAAGACAGGCACCCCGTCTCGGACACAAGCCTCGTGACGCACTTCGGCGAGGATACGTTGCGACACGCCCACGACCACGAACGGGACCGGGCTCTCCCAGAAACGGAGGCTCTCCCCGGCAATGCCCCGTTCGGCCGAATTGAGAAGCACCTCGTCCAGCGCGAGATTGGATGCGGGAGCGTGAAACGAGAGGTCGAGCACGCGCATGGCGGGGCTAGACCCTGCAGTTGAGTTCACGCGCGGCCCGCACTTCGTCAAGACGGCCGACGGGAAGAGACACGGGCGCTTCGTGAAGAGTCTCGGGATTCACTTCCGCCATCCGGGCGAGCTCGAGCAGCGCCTCGCAGAATGCATCCAGGGTTTCTTTGGATTCGGTCTCCGTGGGCTCGATCATCATGCTTTCCTTGACCGTCAGGGGGAAATAGACGGTAGGCGCATGAAACCCCCGATCAAGAAGGGCTTTGGCGAAATCGAGCGCCCGGATTCCGTGCCTGGCCTGCTGCGCGGCCGAAAACACGCATTCATGCATGAACGGCCCTGCAAAAGCGGGCTCGAAAGCCTCTTTGAGCCGCGCACTCACGTAGTTGGCGTTCAAAACGGCATGGCGCGCGACGTCCCGCAAGCCGTTCGAGCCCAGATGCAGGATATAGGCGTATGCCCGCACCCCAATCATGAAATTGCCAAAAAAAGGAGACACCTTTCCGATGGACTTCTCCGGCATGGCCAGGCCGAAGGCGTCTCCTTCGCGTACCACGCGCGGTCCCGGCAGGAAGTCCACAAGCTTTTCCCCGACTCCGACGGGGCCCGCGCCGGGGCCGCCCATGCCGTGGGGCGTGGCGAAGGTCTTGTGCAGGTTGAAGTGCATCACATCGAAACCAAGGTCGCCGGGCCGGCACTCGCCGATGATGGCGTTGAGGTTGGCGCCGTCGTAGTACATGAGCGCATCCGCGGCATGGGCTAGCGCGGCGATTTCGTGGACCCGGGGCTCGAACAAGCCGTGGGTGTTGGGACAAGTCAGCATGACGCCCGCCACGGACTGGTCCAGCTTCTCCTTTAACGCCTCGACGTCAAGCGTGCCGTCCGGAAGGGACGGGACCTCCGCGACCTTGAACCCCGCTATCGCGGCGCTAGCAGGGTTGGTGCCGTGGGCCGAGTCGGGTACCAGGATCGTGTCTTTCTTGTTGCCCCTCGCTCGATGATACGCCGCGATCAGGAGCGTGCCCGTGAGTTCGCCGTGGGCTCCGGCAATGGGCTGCAGGCTGACCTCGCGCATGCCCGCAATCTCCGCAAGCAGCCGTTCGAGCTCGAAGATCAGCTCGAACGCCCCCTGGCATAATGGCCACATGGCCCGAGACGATGCCAGATGGGGGTGCAGCGAAAGAAAGCCGGGCTCCCCCGCCGCCGCTTCGGCCAACTTCGGGTTGTATTTCATGGTACACGAGCCCAACGGGTAAAAATGGGTATCCACGCCGAAATTGCGGTGAGACAACCGCGAAAAGTGCCGCACGACATCGAGTTCGCTGACTTCGGGCAATGCAGCGGGTTCCTGGCGGCACAACTCAGCGGGAGGCGACGTTTCAGGCACGTCCAGGGCGCCGAACATGATGGCTCTTCGACCCTCGCGTGACTTCTCGAATATCAATTCCATGAAATGGCTCCATATCTGATACCGGTTAACGGGAGGCCCGGGCGAGGGCGTCTGCAAACGCGTCGAGTTCCGCACGGGTCCGCTTTTCGGTAACCGCGATGAGAAGGTCCGTATCCTTTCCTTTTCCGACAGCATGCAGCGGCAGGCCGGCCAAGAAGCCGCGTCCGGCTAAATCGGCGCAGACATCTTCGGCGTTGCGCGGCAGCCGCACGGCGAACTCGTTGAACGTGGGATGCTCGCTAAGGAACTCGAGAAAACCCAGGCGCTTCTTGAGGTACTCGGCTTTTGAGTGACAATGCGTGGCTGCTTCGCGCAGTCCTTGCTTGCCCAGAAGACACAGGTAAATCAGTGCGCGCAACGCCACGAGCGCCTCGTTCGAGCAGATGTTCGACATGGCTTTCTCGCGGCGGATGTGCTGTTCGCGGGCCTGGAGAGTCAACACGAACCCGCGGCGGCCCTGGCCGTCCTCGGTGGCGGCGGCCAACCGGCCGGGCATACGGCGGATGTGCTGCTTACGCGTGGCCAGAATTCCCAGATAGGGCCCGCCAAAACTCAACGGCACGCCCAGACTCTGCCCTTCGGCAACGGCGATGTCGGCGCCCATGGCGCCCGGAGTCTTAAGAAGGCCCAATGACAGCGGGTAGAAGGACACTACCAGCAGCGCCCCGGCATCATGGCATTGCCGGGCAAGCGGCGCGAAATCGCATATGTCGCCAAGAAACGATGGATTCTGGACGATCACACACGCCGCATCGGAGGGATCGCTGCCGTCACGAAACTCGAGCCCGAGGTTGGCGGTCTGCGTGGCGAGTATCTGGCGGTAGAAGGGATTGAGCGACTCGTGGCACACGATGCGGGACCGGTGCGTAACCCGCACGGACATGGCCGCGGCCTCGAAGACCGCGGTGCCCCCGTCGTAGAGCGACGCGTTGGCAAAGTCCATTTCCGTTAACCGGCATATGGCGGACTGATACTCGTAGATGCTCTGGAGCGTTCCCTGGGCGGCCTCGGGCTGGTAAGGGGTGTATGCGGTCGCGAACTCGCCGCGCGCGGTGAGCGCGTCGATCGCCGCCGGCACAAAATGGTCGTAGTAGCCGCCGCCCAGGAAGCACACGTTGGAACCGTTGTTCCGGGCGGCCATCCCCGCCAGCGTGGCGCGTACAGCCATTTCGGAGAGCCCTTCGGGCAAATCCCATGATTTCGCCCGGAGATGGCCGGGAATGCTCCTGAACAGCTCGTCTATACTGGTAATCCCGATGGCCGCGAGCATGTCTTCCTGTTCAGCCTGAGTAGTAGGGATGAAACTCATTCATCAAGTCCCTCTACGTACAGGGCATAGGCTTTCGCGTCCATAAGCTTGTTAAAGTCACGGAGATTTCCATCGGCGATCTTGAAGAACCATCCTTCGTCGTAAGGGCTCTGGTTGACGAGTTCCGGCCGGCTCTCGAGTTCGCCGTTGACTTCGCTTACGTGGCCGCCGATGGGCGCGTAGACGTCGCTTGCAGCCTTCACCGACTCCACGGCGCCTGCGGCCTTGCCCTGGTCGAGTTCCATGCCCACTTCGGGCAGTTCGACATAGGTCACGTCGCCCAATTGCCCGGTTGCGTGCTCCGTAATGCCGACAGTGTATACATTGGCGCCATCGTCGCGAATCCATTCATGCTGGCGCGTATACCTGAGTCCTTCGGGGAAATCCATGGCCGCTATCTCCTTAATTCCTGCACGTTCCGTTTCTGTAAAAGGGAAGTTGTGTTGTTTCGATTTCAAATCGCCGCGGGCCCGTGGCCAGGGCCGTGCCCGGCTTGGCCAGCTCCTGCGGAAGATAAGCCAGGCCTATCCCGCAACCCACGGAGGGCCCGTAGGTGCCGCTCGTGACCAACCCCACGGCGTCATCTTCTTTGTACACCTCGAAGCCGTGGCGCGGCGCACGGCGCGAGTCCGCACGGATGGCCGTCAACACCGAAAACGCCCCTCTTTCCCGCTGTTTCTCGAGCGCCGCGCGGCCCGTGAACTCTTTGCTCCAATCGACAAAAGCCTCTTGGCTTGCTTCGAGCGGACTGCGCGTATCGTCGAAATCCTGGCCGGACAAGGAGTACCCCATCTCGAGACGGAGCGTATCGCGCGCGCCGAGCCCCGCAGGGGCCACGTCCGGGTGTCTTAAAAGCGTCCGCCACAGATGCACCGCGAGGTCGTTCGGCATGAACAACTCGTATCCCAACTCGCCGGTATAGCCGGTACGGGAAACAAGGAGCGTGTGTCCCTCCCACTCCGCCCGAAACAACCCGAAATAGCGGAGGTCCGAAGCAACCGGCAAGCCGATACGCACAAGAATTTCGCGAGACAACGGCCCTTGAATATCTATCTTCGCCGTTTCGTCTGACACGTCTCTCAGACCGGGAACGCGCCCGGCAAAGAGTGTCGCGACGCGTTCCAAGGGTCCCGCATTAGTCACCACAAACAGTTCGTCTTCGGCAACACGCATCGCAATAAGGTCGTCAATGATGCCGCCGCCCTCAGTGAGCAGGAAACCGTAGCGCGCCCGGCCAACCGCGAGGCCGGCCGCGTTCATGGTTACGAGCGCGTCATAGGCTTGAATACCCCGTTCGCCTTTGATGCAGAACTCGCCCATGTGGGAACAATCGAAGAGGGACGCTTTCGCACGGGTATGTTCGTGTTCGTTAAGGATGCCGGCAAATTGGACTGGCAGCGCCCATCCGGTGAAGTCCACGATTTTGCCGCCGAGTGCCCTGTGTTCGTCAAATAGGGGCGTTTGGCGCATGCTGCGCCTCCTTTGTGTGGTCAACCGTAGAGTAAAGACCGCACCGGCGAAAACTCCTCCGGCACGGTTGCCCAGGCGCGCGGCACGATTCCCGGTCCCCGCCGCTTCCCCGTGGTCCCTTCCACGTCGCATCGCCAGTTACGGCGGGCCTGTGAACGCGTACACATTGCCACCGCCGCGCCGGAGATGTCAATAAGAAACAGAGCGGAGCCGAACGGCTGCATCTGCCTCGATCACCAACGGAAAGGCAATACGTATGAGGCCCAAGTCACCATGGAAAGGTCCCGCGCCTGTGCAATGGCCCATCTGTATTTCTGTCCATTCCGGACTGTTGGATCTGTCTTGACGCCATTGCCCCGTTGGGATAATATGCGTGGGGCGTACGAGCAGCCCTAGACCCAGTCTGTACACCAGCT
>Ga0209201_1000923_pt1 | contig 37271 bp, 26 predicted proteins | sample AD_UKC055_MetaG_FD_184411 | JGI IMG/M metagenome (GOLD analysis project Ga0209201, IMG submission 184411) | Active sludge microbial communities of municipal wastewater-treating anaerobic digesters from USA - AD_UKC055_MetaG (SPAdes) (version 2) | ecosystem: Engineered > Bioreactor > Anaerobic >... | reverse complement strand
TTTGCGCCGTTTCCCTGACTTCAAAGTAGGCTTCGTACTTAAAATGAAAAACGTCATTGGTCAGGAAGAAGCGATTTAACCATCTTGAGCTTCTTCGGCAAGCAAACGCGGGCTTTGCGTTTGCGACGTTTCCCTGACTTCAAAGTAGGCTTCGTACTTAAAATGAAAAACGTCATTGGTCAGGAAGAAGCGATTTAACCATCTTGAGCTTCTTCGGCAAGCAAACGCGGGCTTTGCGTTTGCGCCGTTTCCCTGACTTCAAGGTAGGCTTCGTACATAAAATGAAAAACGTCGTTGGTCATGAAGAAGCGAATTAACCCATTGTGAGCTTCTTCGGCAAGCAAACGCGGGGTATGCGTTTGCGCCGTTTCCCTGACTTCAAGGTAGGCTTCGTACATAAAATGAAAAACGTCGTTGGTCATGAAGAAGCGATTTAACCATCGTGAGCTTCTTCGGCAAGCAAACGCGGGCTTTGCGTTTGCGACGTTTCCCTGACTTCAAGGTAGGCTTCGTACATAAAATGAAAAACGTCGTTGGTCATGAAGAAGCGGTTAAACCAACGTGAGCTTCTTCGGCAAGCAAACGCGGGCTTTGCGTTTGCGACGTTTCCCTGACTTCAAGGTAGGCTTCGTACTTAAAATGAAAAACGTCGTTGGTCATGAAGAAGCGAATTAACCCATTGTGAGCTTCTTCGGCAAGCAAACGCGTATTTTGCATTCGCGCCATTTTCCTGACTTAGAGGCAGGCTTCGTACTTAAATGACCTAATGAAAATGCTATAAACCAAAGGTGTTTCCATTCCTTCAAGGTAGGCTTTGTAAACAATAATGGAGAAGTTTAAAAACCCGCACGGAGATTCGTTTCAATTCCTACAAGGTAGGCTTCCTACATAAAATGAAAAACGTCGTTGGTCATGAAGAAGCGATTTAACCATCGTGAGCTTCTTCGGCAAGCAAACGCGGGGTATGCGTTTGCGACGTTTCCCTGACTTCAAGGTAGGCTTCGTACCAAGGCCCAGCTCATCGAATTGGGCCTTGCAGAAATGTTTCCATTCCTTCAAGGTAGGCTTCGTACTAGCACGAACGCTTAATACCTGCTGGGAGGTGCGGTGTTTCCATTCCTTCAAGGTAGGCTTCGTACTACCCATCCAGACTCAAAGCAGGAAGTTGTAGGCTTGTTTCCATTCCTTCAAGGTAGGCTTCGTACTTGGGGGTACAATCTATCCATTATCCCGGCGTTCAGCTGTTTCCATTCCTTCAAGGTAGGCTTCGTACGGGGGTAGCTTTGAGGTACAAAGAAGCATTTGCTTGGGCGTTTCCATTCCTTCAAGGTAGGCTTCGTACCGTATCCGAACGGCTGGAGCCTACTATTCTTATCGAGTTTCCATTCCTTCAAGGTAGGCTTCGTACTCAAATGATACTGTCGTATTATATATCCTCTTTCCTGTTTCCATTCCTTCAAGGTAGGCTTCGTACCGGTATAGAGCTATGGGTTACCGGTGCGTGGAAGGCGTTTCCATTCCTTCAAGGTAGGCTTCGTACTCTAAAACTGTATACAGCAAATAGAGGATCTAACTCGTTTCCATTCCTTCAAGGTAGGCTTCGTACGGGCTGGAGACACATGAGGCCCATCATATACTTAACAGTTTCCATTCCTTCAAGGTAGGCTTCGTACAGGACCAGGCCGAAGAGGAAGGCGGCACGCAGCTAGCGTTTCCATTCCTTCAAGGTAGGCTTCGTACGGGGAATCATTCAAGAACATGGTAAAAAACATGACCCGTTTCCATTCCTTCAAGGTAGGCTTCGTACGAATAGAAAGAGAAACGGACGTATTGGGAGTTTCAAGTTTCCATTCCTTCAAGGTAGGCTTCGTACGTGGGAAGAACATGAGGAGGAAAGATGGAGCTCCTAGTTTCCATTCCTTCAAGGTAGGCTTCGTACAGAAGTAAATAAATCTAATCCTAAATTTAAGCTCCGTTTCCATTCCTTCAAGGTAGGCTTCGTACTAAAGCAAAACAAGCTCCTACTTCAGATGCTGACCTGTTTCCATTCCTTCAAGGTAGGCTTCGTACCCGTGAACACCGCTTCTATTCTATCATTGATTTTTCGGGTTGTCAAGGGGTTTTTTCGGGCTTTTTTAACAAAATTTCGCTAATACGTTGTAGTAAAGCTTTTCCGATGATTCGCTTACCGAAATAGCTTCCGTCGACCTCCCGGGATTTTCGGGCTATCGGAGGTCGACGGATTTTTTTGAAGGGGTCACGAAAGAAATCGCGGGTCAGGTAAAACGGAAAAATAAGACATGCCAAACTAAAGTTTGGCGTTCCCAGGGCGTTCACAGAAAGGCTGCCGGTTGAAAAGCCAACGTTCTCAGAGCGCTCCCAGAAAGGCAGGCGGAACTGAAACGCGGTGATACGGCGACGCCGCGAAGACGTTTCAGTAAACCCGCTTAACACGCCGAACTCAAGTTAGGCATTCTCAGAAGCCTCCCCCTACCCTCCGTTTTGATGGCCGTTTCTTACAAGCTCGGCGGCGAATCGTTCAATAGAGTTTGGCAAACGAAATACGGCCTGTCGACCCTCGGTGCTTTACGGCTATCGAGGGTCGGCAGGATTTTTCTATGCGTTCAGTTTTCGACCGCCTATCACACTCCTAAAATTCAAACGACCACCTCATACCAAAATTATAAGACAACATCTTTTTCGTATCTGCATACGTGACTCTTATATGAGGCGGAATGGCTTGTCGGAAAGTCTTTGATGTCGGTAAAACGATTTCCGCAATGTATTCCGTTGGTATCAGCTCTTCTACGAGTATTTCGGCTTGCTTATACCGTTTATAATATCGGAAGGCATCGACCGATGTTATCGTGTGTTTGGGGCAGTATATTTTTTCGAAGTCCAAGCGTGAGAAAACCTGATCCGGAGTCCCTATCGCGGAATCATATGCCGCAGCGTTTTTATCGGTGAATAAACAGTTCCTCTCTTTAATAATTCGCGGATCGATTTTTATAAGAACCGGATTGCTAATTTCTGAACGGTATATTTTCGCTCCGAACATGCTGTAGCTTTCATCATAAGCCAAATGAACGTAGTTTGTCGTACCTTTCCGACCATCGAGCGATTGCGATAGGGCGCCCGTTATCAATCGCGGTTTTATACCACTTCTATGCAGTTGTTCAATCGAAAGTATTCCTTTTTGGAGTATTGACGCTACGTTTTCAAATTCAGTCACGTGCAGCAGATACCCTTTTCGATTACGGATGATTCCGAGTAATTCTTCCGTTGTCTGTGATACGGAACCAGTAACTTGCCAGGCAGATCCTGGACTTTGTGATGAGACCTGGTTTTTCACCTTCGATTCTGTTGGATCCCGTTTCTCCATTACTCCCGTCAATGGCATTTCTTCGCCTTCGGAAGCGGTTTTTTGTGGGGTATTCGTATCAGTATTCGCGGTTTCGTTCGCTTGCTTTATAAGGCACCATATTCCGATCGAAATGACGATTCCAATTAGAAAGCCCAAAATTCCCCCTCCTTCAAATACTTGCTTTTCGCTAATGAAATCGCGAAGCGCGGAAGCTCTGAATGCCTCCATTCGCGGGTTTCTAAAAAGGAAAGAATATACGACACGAGTTACGAGACCAACCGGGATAATTATTGACTTATGAGCGGTTCTTATAGACGCTCTCGTGGAACGGCTGCGAAACCAGTGAAGGTCGTTAACTGGGCTCCAGCGTTTTCGAAAGCCGTACGTGAGGATTTCCCGCATACGGCTTTTTAAACGGCTTTGTTAAAAGGGTGATGTGACCATTGACCATTTTTTGCCGGGGTCGATTTGCCGACCGAACGCCAATACGTCAAAACAGTCCGACAAGAGATGAGGGAGGTATTGAAGAAGAAAGAAGGGGTTATTTAATAGATGCGTATACTCGCGAATGGTTTCCCATTTCCATCCTGGCTTTTCCCGGAAATCAACGTATCGCCTTCGTTAACGTAATGCTTTGACCGGAATCGAATCGGATTTTCGCGATGTGTGTATTTTCACAAACTGTTTTCATAAGTACTATCCCAGGACCAAAGAGAGTCGTTTTGACCTTATCGCCTTCCGCCAACTTATCCAAACGGGACTTGTAATCCTTTACGCTTCCCCTCGTTCTAACCCGGTCTGTTGTAACCGCCGAGGGGTTCGAGAAACGATGAGCGATTTCTAGGAGGTAAGGAGCGTCTTGTATAATTTTGACGGTTTCTCCTTCGATACCGTCAATTCCGTGGATCGCTCCGTATATCGTACCCGCGATGCTTGCGACGGTATCGGTATCGCAATCCTTCATCCTCGATATGGGGTAAAGACATTTAACCATCCCGCCACTACCGTTTGAAAGCGCCGCATAAATAGCCGCTAAAACGGTGTTTATCCCGGACCCTTTTTCTTTTCCAAAAGCGTTGAAGGACTTAAATGCCGTTTCTAGCGGCGCGTTTTCGCTCATAAAGAAGTCAAGCGCACAGCAAGCGGAAAGAAAATACTCTCGAACCATATTTTCAGTCGAATCATAGGACAACCCTGTTTGTGATTCCCACGATTCGAACCACTCTCCCGGTATTCCCGATTCGTAAAGCGAAAAACGTTCCATAGCTTCTTTTGCCGATTTTAACGAGTTTTCTCCAGAATCCCCATTTAGTAATCTGAAAAGAAGAGTTAGATAAAAAACTTGGGCTAAAATTGCGTGAGGGTGCCCGTGAGTCATCAGGCAATCGACGATGCCATTCTGTATGCACCTCTTTTCATCCGAAAGATTGGCTAAAACGTGGGGCAAGGCTCTCATCACGGTTCCGTTACCGCCGGCAAAGGCGTAACCGTCATAAAACGGGAATAGTCGTTTAGCGGTTCTCTCCGCTGATCTTGCGGCAAGCTTGGTCGCCCTGCCGCCGCCAAGCAGGTAAGAGATGCCTTCTTTTAACTCTGCAATGAAGTGTCGGGTGTCGAAGACCCCCATCGCGCGATAACTCCTCGCAACCATCAGCATCATTTGCGTATCGTCGGAATAACTTCCGGCCTCCATCGGAACCGCTATCGATAGGAAACGGTTTCTCGATCTGTAAATCCAGGGAAAGAAAATACCGTTATCGGTGTAGGAGTTTTCTTTTCTCTCAAACGGAAAACCCATCGCGTCTCCAATGGCTCCGCCCAGTAACGCGCCTGATATTTGATCTTTTTTTTCCATTAGCCGCCTCCGATTATCTGTGCGAACACAAAGCTAACATAACGATCAGTGAACCAATAAGTCCTATGATTCCGCAAACTTTGCCTGCCATTCCGCTCTCGCCGTTTTCGATCGCTTTGTTCCCGAAATAGATCGCGAGAGGTCCGAAAATGATTCCGGCTATAAAAAAGCTCAGAATCCCGAAAGCCAGTGATAACGCTGGGAAAGCCGTTTTGGTGTGATTACGGTAAGGCGTCCGATTCGCCGGGTACCCGGAGAATTCTTCATCGATGATATACCGGATAAGGGCCTCGTTTTCATTTCCAAAGTTTTTCACGGCTTCAAAATACATTTCCGATTTCGAATACCCCATATACTTCTTAACGCGAACAAAATCCTTGATCTTGTTTACCAACACCCGTTCCCCCTTTCTATAGATCGCAAACTTCTGTTCTGGGTCTAATGAAAAAGTTCCCGGTACCAAAAAGCGAATCAAGAACAAAACGAGTAAAACGGGAAAAGCGGACCAAAATAGATGTAAACGGCCCATTGAGCGCATGCGTGTCTTCTTTGCTCAATCGCTTGCGCATCCGGGACAATGAACCGTTCTCAACGACGGGCGCCAGCATGTACGCTTCCAATCCCTGAATGTGTATAGGCAGGGTTTTGGGTAATTCGGCAAGCCTTCCTTCCCCATGAGGTGACTACACACTTTAATATCAGCGTCCGTTTGAGGGTTATAGGGATGAAATCGACCGTATCGAACTCAGTTTTGACTCAAAAAGAAAGGGCGGTTTGTTACCGCCCGAATGTCATCTTTATACTTCCACGAGCATTGCACGGCTTTCCATAAGCATGGCCGCTTCGTCGTTCGTCAGTTGTAAGCCTTGTATCATTTTTCTCGCCAATTCACAGAACCGGACTAACTGCGCCCTGTGGGCAGGATTCGCGTATTGACGCAGGAACCTTTCTTTTCTTATACCCCCGATGATTCCTAAAGCTTGTTCCGCCATTTCGGAAGACAACCGCGGTGTCGAAGGATTCCTTTGGTCCGATAGTTCAGCCAAGGCGTACAGCATCTTGCACACGACGTCAACATGCTTCGCTTCAGGCAAATTACGAAGTATCGTTGCCAAAAACGGGGTCGTATCCACCGCGCTACCTGTCAATGCGCATTCCCTGCTGCCGATCTTGCCAAGCATCCAGTAAAAGTTGATAACCTGATGGGTTTTAGTGAGCGACACATAGCGGTTCATATGAGCGCGAATAAACTCGAGTCCTCTATCGGTCGGCGCGATTTTTCCGTATGCGATAAATAGCAGGGCATACAAATCCTTCAGGGAAGGCTGCTTTAGCATCATTTCGATCTGCGCGACCGCGTGCGGATGGTTACATTGATAAATACAGGCAATCGCGGGTTGGATGAGGTCGTTGATCAATCCGGGTTTTGCAGAGATGAAGAGCAGATTGTTGCATTCTCTGCAACAGGCGTCGAACACCGTTCCTTTCACTGAATTGGAAAGATACGGAGAAAGGGCGCCGATGACGCGAAGGATTCTTCCTTTCGCGAAACTATAGCTCTCGTGATAGATTCCGAGAAGCCACTGGGTTACTTCATCCGCGTTTTTTGCCTTCATTAGGATGTTTTCCGCGGCTTTAATTCTCTTTATCCACATCGCTTTTTTTGTTGGAGGCTCGGCATGTCTGTACTCGTCGAGATAGCGCGAAAATTCTTTTGTATAGGATTTGTTGATTTTCTCCCGGTTATCAGGGATCGCTTTTTTTATCAAATTAGGAGGCGTTTTCGGTAACGCCCCCGCTCCGTTTCCGGAACTGGGTTTCGTAGGGCTCGGGTTCCAAATCCCCTGTTTTTCATAGGTTACGTCTTCGAAAGTACGGTTCGGGTCTTTTGTGAACCAGCCTTTCAGCTTAATGACATTGCTCTCATCCACTGATATCTTGATGGAAATTTCTTCTCCTTTTTCCAGTGGGCGTTGGAAGTTGAAAACGCGATCGGAAATCTGCCGGTTTGGGGGATTCGTATCGGTCCTGCGCCCGAGGTACAAAGGGATTCTCAGCGCTTTGCGACCGTCAGTATCCACTTCGAAACTGCGAACGGGTGATTCGCAGGGTAAAACGGTTCCCGCCGGTATCATATGGGATACGCGGTTTCCTGAGGTTCCGATGCCTATCGTTTCGTTAACGATAGAACTCACTTTTTCTCCGCGGTGAAGATAATAATGGTATACGACAGCGCCCCGCGCTACGGATTTATCCGGGTCCATCACCTGTATCGGTTCAAATCCAAAAAAGGACTGCAACCGTTTATGAATCACCGGTAGTTTCGTCATCCCCCCGTTCAGGAGAACGGCGTCCACTTTCGGTTCTATACCACGGTCAAGCGCTTTTCTAAGGACATCGAGAATCGGGTCGATAATGTTCGAATTGCTGCTTTGGGCTTCTTCAGACTCATACAAAGACCGAATCGTTAAATCGTTCGCAAGAAGGGGAGAAACGATCTGCTCGTATTCTTCCATAGTCAACGTTGTTTCAAACGCTTTATTATCGACAATATTCGGTTGTAAAATTTCTGTTTTAACGGGTTGGTCTGAATTGAACCCCATTAAAACCCGGTTCGCAAGTTCGGAACTCAAATCGATTTTTGCTTGCTCAGCAAGCTCTAAAAGCCTTGCTTTTAGTTGGTTCTCTACTGATTCAGGCATCACGAACGTTTTGAATTTCCTTTTGAAAATGTCTAAAAAGTAGTCTCTGACATATTCGTCGAATTGGTCCCCGCCCAAATTCGTGTATCGCGAAATGGCAATGTCTTCGAAGTCGATTCTCGCCTTTTTTGGGTTATGAAACACTTTGTGAAGGGAAATATCGAGTGTTCCCCCTCCGAGATCGAAAACGAGAATGTTTTTTGGTTCGTTCAGAGAGAGCAGGGTCGTTGGGATTTCTTCAAGGTTTTGTCTGTTGATGAAGTCGTAGAGAACGGCTCTGGGTTCGTCAAGCAGAAGAAGGCGTTCGCTACCATCGTCGTTCTTTACTTTAAATCCCGCCATTTCGGCCGCTTCGAGCGTCGCTTTCCGCATATCGGTGTCAAAGGACGCAGGAACAGTTATCACGACGTCCTCGATATCGTATCCGAAGGTTTGTTTCGCTCCGGATTTCAACATTTTCAGAATATGCGAAGATATCTCGGAGGGCGTGTGTTTCTTTCCTTCCAATTCTACAGAATAGTCCGTACCCATCTTGCTTTTTATAGACTTCGATACACGCTGTGGTTGCAGCGCATACTGTTTTTTCGCATATTCGCCGACAAAAAGGTTTTCAGTGTCTTTGAAAAATACGACCGATGGTAGCATTTGTTTCTTTGTCGTGCCTCCCCCTTCTGCTTTCATCGGAATTTCCACGATTCTCGGTTCGATGGTGTTTTTTTTCGGATTAAATAACCCCCACCCGATCAGCGAGTTCGTCGTACCCAAGTCGATACCAAAGAAAAAGGTTTTCTCTTCCGCCATGTCACGCCTCCCTTATTCCAATGAATCGCGCGCGCTTGAGGTCTCTTCAACCCGAGGTTTAGAGATGAGAATATCCCCGATTTTCCATCCAGAAGAAACGATTCTCACGTTTTTCTTTTCATCTTCCGTTAAAAAGGGCGAGCCTGAATAATCGCAATTTTGACACGCGTCTAAAGAAATCTCCCGTTCCGAATCGCCAGTTTCTATTGGAAAAATCCCATACTCTTTCAAGAAACGCATAAACATACGAATGGTCAACGGAATGGATTCAACTTCTTCAGGGAACTGATACCCTTTTTCCTTAAGCATCTGTAGTTGTTTTTCCGAATAGGCCATCTGATCCAGAAGGTATCCGTATTGACTGCAGTTGAGGGATTGGAAGAAATTTGAAACCGCGAGCTTTTTTTCTTCTTCGCGAAATAGAGATATGTTATTCCGGAACTCTTCGACTTCCTGAGTCGTTATTTCCAGCCCTGAGCGCAAGTCTTCGTTTTCTTGCCTCAGGTAATCGTTTTGCTCTTGCAGGTCATTCGTTTCATATTCGCGTTTCTCCGGGACGGCGATAAACGATGCCAAATCGTCTAAAGATTCTTCTATACTCTTCTTCTTACGCAGGCCATATTCAAAGGCCACCTCATCGATAAACGCTTTTAAAAAATACTCTAGCGTACCGAAATCGAGGTACTTCATAATGTTCGGTAGTCTTTCACTCAAGTCTTCACGCAATGGGCCTATCCTGCTCATAGCGATTAGAACCGCTTTGGAATCCATCATCGGTTTTTTAATGTAAGGAACTTTCAAAATTCTCTCTGAAAGCCTTTCATATAATTTCCGCTTATCGTGGTTTCCCGTTTCGGGGTGGAGGTAATAATACAAGTATTTTGCCGTTTTTTTGGTTTCTTCGACCCATGCGCTTCTTTTTGTCGGGTTGTCAAGTCTGTTTATCCGAAGATTTAGGAGTACGTTATAAAACAGAGGTTTTCGGCCGGTTATCGTTTCCAATCGCTCAAGGTATTGCCGCGGATGGTATTCTGGTTTCTCGAGTACCGCTTCGATAAGGTAACTGTCCATCCTTGAATTTTCTCTTCGATGCGGAGACCGCCTGTCCACATATTTCGCATACTTCATCAAAAGCTGGTCTTTTCCGGAAAGCACAGATAAACCCCTCCTTATAGGAATTGAATTGGCTGCAAGTTGCGAGATTGATAAACGCATTTTAGAAACGGAAAACGAAGGTGTATTTCCTCGAACAAGCCTATCGGCGTCGTTTCGTTCGGGTTGCCGTGCACGAGTATGACCTCTTTGGGGCGCACATTCCCAATAAAAGAAAGAAGCCCTTCTCTTTGCGCGTGGGCTGTGAGCGGCAATTCCCCGACATAGATCGAACCCGACGGCATTCTGGAATAATGACGAGCTGAACGGTTGCCTTCCAACATCATACCGGGACTGGCGATAATGATGCACGGTTCGTCGGCGTAAAGCGTTTCATCTTGACGCTGGAAGGGAAACACGGTCTGATAATCGTATATCCTACGGCCGTAATTTTCATAGATATCGGTCAGGGCTTTCGCGAAACCGTCGATCACTATCGGACAAACTGGAACCAACCCAAGGTCCTGGGCTTTTTTGATCTTTAAAGCGACTTCCTGCGCGCGCCCAAGAGCGAAACCAGGCAGCATGACCTTCCCTCCCTCTGCGAGGATACCGCGAAAGTCTTCGAAGGAAGCGTATGTTTTTAATTCTTCCCTATCGGCTGTCCTATTCCGGTAGGTTGTTTCCATAATCAACAAATCGACAGGAAGGTTTTCGGGCAATTGATACTTGCCGACCGTTTCCTGGTCGACATCGCAAAAGTCTCCCGTGTAGAGTATTCGGCGGTTTTCGAACTCTATGTACACCATAGCGGCGCCTAAGACGTGACCGGCTGGAAAATACGTAACTTGGAAATTTCCGAATGACTTGGGCTTATTCCAATCGATAGCCACGACTTTTCCTATCGCTTCGTGAATCAATGCGCTCTGATAAAACGCGTTAGGCGTTTCATACCAACTATTTTTCGCATTTTCTTTCGTCGTTATCTTTAGCATCACTTCAGTAAGCGTTTTAGTCGGCGTCGAAGCATAAATCGTAGCCCGATAGTTTTCGCTGATAAGTTTTGGCAAAGCGCCTATATGGTCCAGGTGAGCGTGAGAAAGAAATACGGCGTCCAAATCCCATAGTCCGTCGATGAATCCCATTGGAAGAAACGACTCAAAGTAAGGATACACCCATTCGCTTTGCGGTCGAAGCCCGCAATCCAAAAGCAAGCGCGTGTCGCCACTCCGGAGATAGTAACAACTGGCTCCGATCTCATCTCCGCCTCCGATCGGAACGAAAATGTTTTCGATAAGAACCCCCCCTTCCCGCATATGGATATTCGTTATCGTTTGTCACATCATCCGGCTTCAGGTATGAATCACGAGTGAGGTGACGAGCGGGTCAAATAAGAAGTACACACTTAAAGAGAACGGTTATAATAAAAACAGGGCGCGAGGTAACCCGCGCCGTGTTTTCAAAAATTATCAGGTTTCCGTAGGACGAAAACGCCCGTAGCCGTAAGCGGTCTTCGCTCCGATCCCCCAGTATTCGAGCATAAGTCTGAACTGCTTTTTAATTTCCTCTTTTTCTTTTCGTGTTTCATCTTTGAGCAGTAAGGTGAACCGGATCGTCGCGCCTTTAGAAACTGCAAGGAAGCGTACGGGGATGGGGTTGTACCAATCGTTCGGCGGCATATCGGGAACATCGCCATAATAATCGGGGAAGTGGCTGTTAATGATATCCAGCTCGTACTGCACATTTCCCACGGGCAGTCCATCCAGGAAGACGATAGAGCCGCGTTCTCCGCCCATATCATCATCGCCGGTTCCGACCCCGAACCATCGGCTGCGTTTCGTTCTGTCGTATTCTTCGTCCGCTAAATAATGATGGAAAGCGCCCTTTATAGAAGAACCCGGAATAACGGGCAATCCGTAGTTTCTGGAGAAGTGGAAGCCAACATCGGTCGGGGCAGGACAGCCAGCGTATATTAGGAATCGTGATTTCGATTTCGCGGTGAAGTCGATAACAGAATAGCCGTTCCGTTCTTGGAATTGTCTTACGGACAGATCGCGGCGTTTCATCAACCGGTCGTAAAAGCTGATCTCTTTCGGGATTCTTTTAATTGCCCTTAAAAGCGTGTCTGCAAGGTCGTTGCTGCCGCCGCTCATTTGAGCGAACGCAAACCGGTTGTAGTATAAAGACAAATTCTTTCCTACCTTCTTATTGAACGCGTCGGCGTTTATCATCGCGCCCCCCTTCATCCTTGCTTTCAATGAGGATATCCGCATATCGGCGCAGCCATTTGTTCATTTCAAGAACTTCCGAGGTCAACCGCAGATACTTTTCTTCGGAAAACTGCAGATTCTGAGGGTTCGGGACTCCTTTACTTTTTAAAAACTCAAAGATGTCTTCCATTACGGCTAAATGATGCGGTTTACTTTTTGCCTTTAGATATAGTAATGTTCCTAACAACCCGTTCTGGATGATCATCGCGCCCAGCCCTTTTACCAATTGTTTGTATTCGGTGCCTTTGTCCTGGTTGATGTTTACCCTTTTTTTAGCCCATTGCGCCAATTCGAGAGAAGTCGGCATTTCTATCCCTCCAACACTTTCAAGTACACGAGGCCTTTTCCGACGGTTTCGTTTCCACCTATCGCGATCATTTGCCCGTCCAATGCTTTTATCGTCGATTCGAGAAGGTTTTCTCCTGTGATCGACGCGTTTCTTAAAATGCAATACATAATCGTATCCTGTGGTAGGTATTCTTCGTACCACAGCGCCCCGGGAGCGACGGTTCCCGTCCTTTCGTCGATTCGGATGCGCGGGATCACTTCGGTCGCCGTAGTGACGAAGTTTTGGAAGGCTTTATCCGGAACGATCGCGAAATTTTGTTCAAAATGCTCTTTCATCGTGTCGTCCGGTGTCAAGCTGGACAGCGCTTTCGCCCACTTGGTCGCTTCGGGGTTTACGGCCGCTTCGATTTCGATCTCTTCCAACGAAAGCTTTCCGTCTGCGAGCATCGTCGGATTGCTTACGATGGCTTTATTCTCCTCGATTTTTGGAATCGACAAGCCGCTGATTTTTTTCAAGCGGTGCAGGCGCGCCAACACCAGCGGACAGGTGATCCATATGAAAACCGACTCCGGGCTTCGAGCCGGAAAGGCGAGTATTTTCGCTTCGGAAAAGGCGATGGAACCCGCGAGGTCTTCTTTTTCCGCGAGTGGTTTATTGCCGAATACCTCTCTTTCTTTTTCTTTGATCAGCTTACTCGCCCGGATAGCTCCTTTAATGCCTTGTATGATGGGGAACCCCGTTGACTTTTCTCTTTGTATCGGCTGGTCGACGATGCCGACATCGCTGCCCTTCCCCGCGTGAATCTGACTTTCCGCATATAGCGCCAAAATCTTATTTTCCATAGTTATCCTCCTTATACCGTTTGCACTCTATGTATGAGCCATATCCGAATTCGCCCCGTAATTCCGTGATCGTCGTCGTATTGAGGGAACCCTCTATGAAGTAGGTAGAACCTATTGGCACCGCATGCATCAAAGGTTTCGGTCTACGGGCGATGAGGTCCCATCCGCCGATCGCATACGGTTTTCCATTGCACACCGCTTTCACGGTCGCCCCGAAAAAACTGTTCTCGGAACCCGTCGGAAGAAAGCCATTCCGGAAGATCGCAGGAGTCACAAAAATCACGGTTTTTCGTGAATCCTCAACTTTCTGGAAAAGGGATCCCGGCACGTTCTTTTCGAGTTCGGTTGTCGCCACACCCGATTTGCCTCCCAGCAATACCGTATCGATTCCTTCCAGAAGCTCGGCGCCGTTTAAAACGCATAGATATAGGCCGGCTTCCTCTTTAAAACGGAAAGAGCGGACCCGGAAGATCATCTCTTCCCGCGCGTTTTTGCGATCGGATCGGAGACCGATTCCGGTACGGTGTTCGATTTCGTAGAAGACAGTTTCTTTCACCAGCGACTCTTTGGCGGGCGGTTTTCCCTCCTTTATCTTGGACATTCCTTCCCAGTCGATCCACGGGTAAGCTTCCGCCGCTCGAGACCCTTGCTCCGTTTTTCCATCCCAAAGCGTATGGAGGGAGATGCCTCTATAAGAAAAGGATAGTTCCGGGTTTGGCTGTAAAAAACCGATCTTTCCGTCATCCCATTTCGTCAGATGGGAAGGGGTGGGGAGGAAGTACCGGGTCCGCCCATCTTCTTTCAGAAATGGGAAAGGGCCGATGAAGCGGAATTTCCCCGGGTGGTCTCTATCGCCGATCTGTTCACGGTATTTTTCAACGGCCTTCTGGTTTTGAAGGTTTGTTTTATTTTTCCTCAAAAAGGCCGTACGAATCGCGCCATAGAACGGTTCTGAGGTCGGGAACACAGTCCGGGCGTTATCCGAAAAACCAAATCCGCGTGTGTCGCGGAAAAGCAAGGCGCTTTCAGGGTTGAAACGGAGGATGTCGAAGTTTTTCATCGGTTTTCCACCTCTCTCTGCGCGAACTCTCCCATCGAGAGCAGCAAGAAGAAATCTTCAAAGGTTTTACGCGTTCGTATTTCATCGTTTTTCGTGACTAATCCGCTTAACACTTCCTGAAATTTCTCTACAACGACGTCTTTGGCTCGCTTTGTGAGGTTTCCGCGACGTTCGATGAGATAGGGAAGGTATCGCTCTACCCATTCTTCCGTCGTGAACTCGCCGGAATCGATGTCTTCCAAAAACGTGTAGAGGATTTTTTTACTCACTTTGGTTTGTTTCAGCAGCGTCCAGATCTCTTGCGCCTTAGCCAGGAGGTCCGTTTGATTCCGTTCCCATTTGGATACCACTTTGGTTTGCTGGCCGGAGTGTCGAACCACCGTAATCGAGAAAGCGTTTCTCGAATCGGCTTTTTCGTTTTCAGAAAGCGCAGGGGGAAGGTCGATCCAGCCTCTTTTCGCGCATTTTTCAGCATCTCGCGCGATATCGAGCGCGTCCGATAACGGAAATTTGTGGTTGAGCAGGGCGATACCGGCGCTCATCGTGGCTTTGCTTCCCATCATCGGGAACATCGGGAACCATTTTTCATTTTCTTTTTTATAACAAAGCTCCTGATCGAACAAGTATTCTTCTTTATTTTTACCGTCGACATCCACCGTCAGTTCGACTTTTCCGATACCAGAGTAAATTTTGCGCAGGTCATTGGCGCAATTAAAGACGGTTCGAGCGGGCAGGAAAGCGAGAACGTCGTCGCCTCCGGCGTAGATGAGCAATCCGTTGTATTTGTCTTCAACTACCGGCTTGACAAATCGGGAGAAATGATCCAGCGTTCGCGAGATCGCGCGGTGGTAACTGGGAGTGATCGCCGCCTTTTTTAATTTGGAAAGACTTATTTTTCTATTGTTATCGAGAGCGGTTAGCGCATTTTTCGCTTTCTCGTGCAAACGGTCTTTCAGCTCTGGCGCCCGTTTTCCGGACATCCACTCGCCCATCTTGTCTCCGTCCATCACGAGTATCGCGTAATATGGGGTCGGCAACTTTTCGAACGTTGTATCATTCTCGCGTTCCTGATTCTCTTCTCTCAATAAGTTCAACCATCGCGTTCGTTTCTCTTCTTCCAGATTCCGTATTGCGATTTCGGTTGTCGATGGCGTGCGCTTGTTTGGGATGTCTTTCTGAATCTCGATGATCTCTCGTTTGATGAGGTTGATGGCGCCCAATCGCTCCGATTTGTCCCCCGGCGACGCCGCGCCATCACGCCGTCGGTAGTCCTCGAGGATGGCTTTCACTTCCCCGCTCAGCTGGTCTCCGTCCACGGGGCGGTCGTCGACGTAGCCCCCAAAAGCGGTCGTCGCTTTCACTGCTTCCAGTTTTCGACGCGTCAGTTCATAAAAGAACGGGTAGAAGCTGCCGCTGTTAACCGGATAACTCTCGAGCTGAGAGAGTTTCCGTAATTCGCTCGCGAAACCGTCGAGTTCGTCTGTATCAGAGAAAAATTTCTTAAAGACAACTTGGAAATTTGCCGGGTTTTCCCAGTTCTGGATCGCGTAATAAAACTCCGGGAATAAGTCCGTCTGCATAGTCCAATACTGTCTTTCCGTATCGCTGAGCTTCAACTTTCCCGCTGTCTTCTCTGCGATTTCGCGCCAAACTTTCTCTATCGCGTTTTTCACCTGTTGCGCGAGCGCTTCAGCCTGGTCTGATGGAACGACCGCCAGAAATCGGTTGGGTAAGGAGGCGATGTCGCGCGGTAGGTCCTGAGTGTCATCGTCGACATTAATCTCTTTCTTTCGAAGCCACTCTTTCAGGAGTGTCTGGTGTCTCATATTCGGGAAGATGATATGGTCGAACCCGAAGGTTTCTCCGATAAGGCGTATGCCCTGGAAGGTCAGGTAAGAAAGTATATAGCTGCCCATCCATAAATCACGGGTTTTGCGCGCAGCGGCGATGAACTTTTGGATCGGCCCGATCGCCACCTGTAGGAGCGCGGGTTTGACTTGAGCGCCGATTTTGCAGCCCTCGAGGGCGGCGGTCATATCGAGGTGGTCGATGATGGAGTGATAGGGCGCGCGCGTGTCGGCGGGTAGGAAGTCGATCATCGGCACTTTGCAGGGCAATTCCCACCAGAGGTGATGGAACAATTTGCAGGGATCGTCCGGGTATTTGTCGACGATCGATTCGACCCATTTTACGAGCTCTTCGGAGAGGAACCGGGCATCGTTTCTATAGCGGTCATAGACGGTCTTTTTAACCTCCAAAGGAGTACCGGAGAGAGGGTGCAGGAATTCGCTCAGATCGGCAGCGTCGACAATAATCCGGTTCTGTTTGTTAGTCGATGTTTCATAAGGCAGCAACAGCCGGTCCATCGCGCTGGCGGGGGCGTCTCCTGATTTTTGTATCTCGACGCCTTCATCGCCCAAAACCTTGAGGAATTTACCCGCAAGGGCTTCATGGGTTTTTACGTCGAAGGCTTTAAAGACCGGGTCGTGGAAGAAGGCTCCGAGCTTTCGTTTCCAATAGAAGCCATTGTTTTTCACCTCACACCACCACCCTCGAGCGCTTTCAAGAGTTTTTTCTTGAGATCTTCGAAATCTTCATTGCCTAAGACCTCTTTTTCTGGATTTCCAATGTTGGGCTTAACGGTTAAAATGGGTTTGTTGTCGTTGGTTCGATTGCTAGAAATCTGAGATGGAATGAGCAGGAAAAAGGCGAAGGTATCGTTGTTCTTTTTATGGATCGAAACGAACAAGGGAGAAGCTTTCCGCCCTGTTGGGTTATTCACTTCACCGGTGTTACGGCCGGTGCTATCCGGAGTATTGCCCATATTTTGATACAGTAAAGGAAGGCCGAGTATCGTTGGTGAAACCTCCCATTGATCGTGGGGGAAGGTTGGCGCCTGACCATAGATGATTTCCCGCACCGCTTGTACCCCATCATTTTGTTCGCCGTGTTTCAACCTCATTCCCTTTATTTTTACGGTCTTATAGGCCTGAAAATTCCCTCGATAGCTTCGTTGGCCCATCATCCCCGATCCTCCAAAGATCGCGTCTAAAACTGATCTCCAGTCGGAGTTTTGGTACTTTTTTTTGTGGAGCCAGCATACCTGAGTGAGGGCTGGAAATGGTGGGACAGGCATCAAAGGCTGCAAGTCAAACGCGAGGGCATTTTCCGTGTCCAACTTTGCCAGCATTTTGGCGAAAGTGCTTCTCACGGTATCTAAAACATTTCGTAGACTTTCTGGAAACAGAGTTTGGGTAGGGGAATAGTCGAACATCGTTCCTTCTACTTTGGTCGTGGCGATGTCGAAGCTTCCGTACCCTTTTCGGGATTTTGCGCCGATTCCGCCAAACATGCTGATGACTCCCCATAGGTGGAGGAAGGCGTCGCGCATCTCATTCGACAAGCTCTTCCGGCGGAAAACGAAAGACAGAATCACTTCCGCTCCGGCCGGCAGGTACTTACGTATGGGTTCTCCCGGTTTAGTAGGGCTCATCCCGTACGCGGCGTAGTTTGCGCCGCTCGTCACGAGAAATTCTTTTGGGTTAAACACAGGCCTTCCTCTTGGAGTTGTCCCCCAACTCCCAAAGTCCTGTATCATTCCTTTTAATTCCACTTCCACGTCGAACAGGCTGCGCTGTTTTGTGCTGCCAAACAGGAGCTCCTCGGCGTACTTCATTCCGCAATACTGCTTGGTCTTCTGTCCGCAACGGTGAATGTCGATCACGTTCGGAAGCAGCGCGCGATACCAGAAACGCATGAGCCCTTTGATGCTTTGAGGGGTAATTTCAAATCCGTCGGAGCCTCCCCTCGCAAATACCGGTGTGTTAAACTTCAGCGTTAACTCGATCGTTTGCAAAAAAATACCCTCCTTTCTTTCTGAATTTTTCTTTTTCTCTCATTAAGCGCTTGCGCATAATGAAATAGAGTCGTCTTTTGCTCTACACGGAGCGCGCTGGGTGAAAAAGAGAGCGTTCCGAGTGAAAAACCTGTTGATATGCCGAAATGAAGTCCGGTGGTTCCGTGCCTTCCCAATTGCGGTAATCGCGGCGTAAGCGCCCCTTCTCTTCGCGACGGCGCGATACCCCTTTCATTCGTTCCCAAGATCAAAAAACAGGGTTCGCACAGAGGGCACAGAGAACACGGAGGAAAAACTGGCATGGGACAGGTTTCTCTTGGAAAAAGAAAAGGCATGCCGGACTAAAGCCTGGCGCTCCCCGGCGTTTCCAATCGCAGCATCGCGGCGTAAGCGCTTCTTCTTTTCGCGACGGCGCGATACCCATTTTTAAAGACAAAGGGCGGATCGCGGGGTCGTAAAATGCACTTACCCCGCGATAAACCTCGTAGACATCGCGACACGCTTCTGCAAATCCCTTCCGGACTGAATTCGGCGTTCCCGGGTGGTCCCAGGGGCTGAGGATGATGCGTGTTACCACTCTTGGGCGGCCTCTTTCAAAGACTCTAAGGCAGCGAGTCGTTCTCGCGAGTTCCGCGCGGTTGTATATATTTTGAACCGGTGTGTGCCCCCTTTGTTTCCATATTCGAATAAGATTTCGTCTCCTTGGAAGCGCGCTTTGAACCCGCTCAGTTCGAAATTGGGTGAGAATTGGAATCCGACCACTTTGTCGACAAAAGAAAGCGCCGATATCTTTTCGTAGAGGGCGTGTTTTTTTGCGAATTTCAGGGCGTGTGATTCATCTTGTATGTATTTGGGTTTGTCCTCGGGCGCTTTAATCGATTCAAGAAGCGGGGTTTCGACGGTCAGGAGTTCGCGCGCGGACTCTATGTACACCTGGCCCATCGGGCTGAGTCCCAAATAGTGCTCGGCGTCGATTTTTTCTCGTTCGATAAAAGTCTTCAGCTCTTCGGGGATGGCGGCGTAGTTGCGAAATCCGTAGGTGGGCAGATCGGTTTTTTCTGAAAAGGCCGTCGATTCTTCGAGAGTGTCCAGTAATGCGTGGTGTTTGAGATAGATTTGCCAATCCAGCGCCACCGGTAACGGGGGCATTTTTATTATATGGTCAAAACGTTCGAACCGGTAGAACACCGGGAATTTCATCGCCTGCCCCAACGCGAGGGCGAATGCGATTTGCGCTTTGTAGCCGCCGGTGGCGTTGACGGCCAGCCCATAGCGGTGTTTTCTCGCAACGTCGGCGAATTCGCGCACCAGGTTTCTTAACCCCTCTTTTCCGAACGCGTACTCGTCGGTGTCGCTGAGCTTCGCTATCTTAACGACCTGTACGTTTCTAAAACGGAGTTCGCTGTCTTTTTCGAAGAACGTCTTCAGGATGCTTCCGATCTTTTCGCCTACGGGGGTATCTGAAACGAAAAAATAGAGGTTGATCGGATCAAAGGTTCCGGCATCGAGTTTATCAAAATGTTTGATCAGGCTGACCGTCGAGTTGATTTCGGAGCCGTATACGGTGGCGGTTTCGGGATCCCCCCAACTTCTCGATAACATTTGTTGCACGATGGGCTCGACAACGCCCTTAGTGAAGTCCTCATTGAAATCCGGGAGTTTGGAGATATTTCCCGCAAGACTCGCGCCTACGGTTGCGATGAGGGTTGTGTAGGTTTTCAAGTTTACCTCCTTGTTATTCGGGATTCGATGAAGGTTGTTCGTAGAACTCCACTTCGAGATGCTCGATGCCTTGGAGTTTGCAAATCCCGGCTTTTTTGAATTCTTCTTCAACGTCCTTTTTTACCTTGCTTTTCACACTTTCGAGGAGGGCTTGGGATTGGTCTCCTCTGAGTACGTAGTTCAAGAAAAGCATCTTCGTTTTGCTCTCGTCGCCTCGCTTAGCAAGCGTTTTCTCTTTGAAAAACCGGGGAAAGACGACCTCTATGGCGTTGTGCGTTTCGAAATGGACGAATTGTCTAATTTTGAAGGCGATACGCGCTAACGTCCTGATGTCGTAGGAGATCGAAATTCGCGGGTTTCCGTTCGCGGAATAGATGGCGTCGGCGACGGTCTCGTAAACGGTTTTTTCCAAGGTTTTCCCGATGTCATCCAAATTCGTCGAGATCGACGCGTCGCAATGGTCAGGGTTGTAGAGTTTCAACTGGCGTTTGGCCGCCAAGAGCTTGCTTTTCAACCCATTCAAGGCTATGCAGGGATTAGGAAACCTCAACAGCTCTTCGATGAGTTCGAGCGATTCGTATTTCGTACGCTCGCAACGGATTTTGCTGTATTCGGGAATGAGTGTGCGGTCTGCTTGCACGTCCGTGCCGTCGATAAACTTCAACCAGCGGGCAAGCGCGATCACCATCGCCCTCCATTCGGGTTTTCCGGGGAAAACCTCCTCACATACGTCCGCCAGAGGCGGACAGTGTAACTCGAAAATCGAGACGAAATCTTTATCCAACGTCTTCTCTACGGCGGCCGGGCGGTCGATAGGCATATGCCCGCGATGATATCGCGACACTAAAACGAGCGCCTTTTTTATATCACCAGTGGGGTCGAATTCTTCAAGCCCCTCCAGCAGTCGAAAACGTTGGTCCTCGTCGCTTCCATCGATCATCTGTACCGTGAGCTCGTTATGTAGGTCACGCACGATGTTCGGCAGCCCGTCCAGGTGCAGGACTTGACCGTTTCCGAACCTCCACAGGTTGTTGGTGTGTCCCAGATCGTGGATGTTCATCGCAATCGCCAGAATGAAATAGAAATCCTTTATATGTGTACGCGGAATCCCTTTGAGGAAAGTCTCTTCTCCTATGGTGTTGATCAGGTTGACCGTGAATTCCATCAGTCGCTTGCTATGTCGTTGCGAGTGTTCCACGGTTTCGGGGATTTGATCGCCCATCCATTGTAAAGACCAGCGAGAAAGGATCTTGTCGCGTATCCAGGCTTTTCTCTTTTCGTCGTCGAGAAAATCCAAAAATTCTTCTCCGTATCCGAAAGGTACTTTTCGGGAATCTTCATATTTCGAGAGGATCCTATCGATAGGTAATGAAGTGAGGATCGGTTCTGCCTCTTTAGGTTCCGGGGCGATGGAGTTGAAGATGTTCCTTAGCGGTTGTGGGACTTGAAGATACTGAACGTAAGAGATCCGATTTCCATTGATTTGCCTGTAAAAGGCGTGGCTTTCATCGATTTGTAGAATATCCCAGTTGATCGGAGCGGGCGGGAATTTGTAAAGAACATCGCTGTCCGCCTGAACGTAATAGAATGGTTTTTTGCTGAATTGGAAGTACAAAGCGGCGATAATGCCAATGATCTTGTGACCCCCGGTGGAGTCAAAAACGATTTCTCGTCCTCCGTTGTTTCGCTCGAGGCCTTCAAAAGCTTGCCAGGTTTCCTTAAAAGACCGGTACACACTTTCGGGATCGTTTGCGGCATAGGAGTGAGAATAGCTACTCACCGTCACGTTATGAAACACGCGCTGGGTCAACTTTTTGAGATATGGATAGAGCTTCGGGCATCGGTTTTTTTCGTCCTCAAACGCGCCGTCTTTTTCGGGAAATAAGAAATAACGCACTTCATCGATCTCGTACCCGTTTTTTTCGATCGCGAATAAGCTGTCGAGTTCGGCGGACAAACCGCGAACGCATTCGTGCGCGAGAGGAGCCTCCGCTTCTAAATCGAGGATTTCTTTTATCGGTATGCCGTAAGTTCTTCCTTTGGGTTTGAACTCTGTTTCACCGTATTTTTCGTAAGGGTAGGTGAGGTCCGAAATATTCGCTTTCACATTATTTTGCGACGATTCGGCCCGTATCGCTTTCTCTATGTTCGATTCCAACGACTTCCCTTGCAAAACCGCTACGATCACTGGGCCTTTCAGACGGTTTTGCAGGGTTAAGATGAGAGAGTGGACGGGGTTTTTCACATCGGGTTCCCTTTTTTTCGCGAGGTCTCTGTTTTTGGAGGTCTGACGGCGCGTGATCTCTTCGACACAATCCGATAGCCCGAATTCGCTCAGGGTTTTCTCGAAAGTGGCATCGGGGAGTTCCAAGCTTTTCAGCTCAATTTCGATCATCGCGGAGACATCGTCTGGGTGAAGGAATTCGTCGAAAACCACCTCTTTTTCTTCGTCATCCGCCAAAATCGTACGTGTTTTGATTACGCAGGGGTAGTCTTGAAGGGCTTCGATTCCTTCGCGGAGCTCGAGAAGTTTCGGGAATTCATCCGGGGGATACTGCCCGGAGGCAAGCTTTTCCAAATCGATCGTTTCTTCTAACTCCTCCCGCAAATCCGGGTCGTCAGTGTCACGCTTCTTTCCGTAAGTCCACACGTGCCTGAAAGAATTTCTCTCTCTATGTATCTCGAGGCGCAAGCGGATTTCGGTGTTAGCGCCGCATTCGAGATACCACTGGACCACCGCGGTTTTCCTGACATTTCTCTTTAAAGTCTCTTCTTTGAGACGCTTCTTTAGCGCGCTTGCGCCTTGTGGGTTCACATCCGAAAGCAACCGATATTTCTTTTCTCGTTCGATGCTCATTCTTCCTCCTATGGGTCCGTGACTTATTGTATCATTTTTTTCCCATAATTAGATTTAAGTTCACCGCTCGAAAAAGACGTTAATACTTGATCGTATTCACGTATTCAAAAAACGGTGAGACAATGAACAACGGTTCGGCGTTATCACCGAAATCAGTAAGAAGATAGGAGCTCTTGAATCATTATTCGAGCCAAACCACGGTAATTCCTCTCTTTCGAGTAACCTTCGCTGAGCGTAGAAAAGCGACGTGCGAACGGACGCGCCGCTCTTCAGGAAACCAACCGCAGCGCAACCCCCTCGACCGCGTTTCACCGACAGTGCTTTCTCTTGCGGGTATAATATCGAGGCTCAACAAAAAAAGGGAAGAGAAGGAGTTCCGCCTTTTGTCATTTTTAAGCCGCGATGGACGCAGAAAAAACGTATCGCGCCGTCGCATGAAGAAGGGGCGCTTACGCCGCGATGCTCGCGCGTATTATCGTGAGGTGGGTGGTTTTTACGACCCCGAAAAAAACCTGCCAACTTAAAAGTTGGCGTTCCCAGGCACTCTCAGATGTGTTCTAATCTCTCCTCAGTGTCCGCCGTGTTCTCTGTGCGAACCCCATTTTTCCCGCTCAGGAAACCATGCCAAACTAAAGTTTGGCGTTCCCAGGCGTTCCCGGGCGTTCTCAGATGTGTTCTAATCTCTCCTCAGTGTCCGCCGTGTTCTCTGTGCGAACCCCATTTTTCCCGCTCAGGAAACCATGCCAAACTAAAGTTTGGCGTTCCCAGGCGTTCCCGGGCGTTCTCAGATGTGTTCTAATCTCTCCTCTGTGCCCTCCGTGTTCTCGTGCCACCCCCATTTTTCTCGCTAAGGAAACCATGCCAAACTGAAGTTTGGCGTTCCCAGGCGTTCCCAGATGTGTTCTAATCTCTCCTCTGTGTCCTCCGTGTTCTCTGTGCGACCCTCAATTTTCCCGCTAAGGAAACCATGCCAAACTGAAGTTTGGCGTTCCCAGGCGTTCCCAGATGTGTTCTAATCTCTCCTCTGTGTCCTCCGTGTTCTCTGTGCGAACCCCGATTTTCCCGCTCAGGAAACCATGCCAAACTAAAGTTTGGCGTTCCCAGACGTTCGCAGGCGTTCCGATTCTGTCCTTGTTTCTTGATTAAACCTCATAACTTGACCCACACTGCTTTCTCTTGTTCACGGGAAAGATGTTATAATCATTACGTTACTCGATTCGTATCTTGATGTTTTCCTATGTCGTACCGCACGCTCACGTTCGTTATAGGCGTGCATCCGGGCTTGAGGCCGTAGCCCTTCAAGTACTACTACACACTTTAGAGGTCGGGTGTCGAAAGAACTCGGCAAGGAGAATGGAATATGCCTTTCGGAATAGATTTTTATATGAGGATGACCTCCGGAATCACGCGCTTTCTACGAGAAAACTTGAAAGACCCAGAGATCGCTTGGACTTTGGAAGCAGCGAACCGTTTGTGTACGTCCGACACGCTTCAGAGCGCGCGATGCGCCCTCGTTTCGCCACGGTTTCTTCAAGACCGCGCGCTCTCTTTTGAACACCTCGTCCTCTTGCCCGACGAAGAAGGTGTCTATACCTATCGGAAGAAGCGTTACTATTCTCCTTTCACGCTTTTCGAAAAGGGCGTGGCTTTTGATGCCCCCGTTTCCTTCAAGAGCGAAGAAGCAAAGCGGACGCCGCCGCCTAAAAGAATGGATTTGGAGGAGCTTTACGTAATGCCCGGATATTACCTCCACCTTGCTTTGTCTCTTAGCAGGTTCCTTCGGAGCTTTTGGGATGACGATAAAAACACGCGCAAAGCCATTGAGGAATGGGTATTTGAGAGGTATGTGGATTTCCTTTCTTCGAACCTTTCGACAGTACCTCTTAAGAAGAAGTATCACCCCTGGGGCTACGACCAGGCGCAGACGCAAGAAAGAAAACGGATCCGCTGGATACAGGTTCTTCCGCTTCTGCCCTTTCAACCCCTCAACACCCTGCACGAGAAGTCCTTACTCAACGAAGTGATCTACCACGGAAGCCGGATGTCCGAATCGATGCGCTGGCCTCATCCTTCACACGCCGGTGTGATCGATCTCCTCGAGAGTCCCGAATCAGAGGAGATGGGGCGCGTTCTGACGAAAGTACCTGGAGCTCAGTACCTGCCCGAGGAATTGCGGTTTCTCCCTGCTTCGGTTGAAACAGAAAAGGTACAAAGCCTGATGAGCTGGGCGACGCGAACAGTTCCTTTCGCTAATTATTCCGACGGACCGCGCGTGATGATGGGTGGGAAAAACTTGAAGCAAGCGGTTAAGGTCGTGAGCGGGGAGCGCCCCATCATCGGAACCGGGGTGGAAGAGGAATTACGGATGGATTGGGGGGTGAACGCCTTCGTTGGGTACGCTCTCTATCACGGTTTGAACTTCGAGGACGGCATCGTCGCCAGCGAAGGCTTCGCGAAAAGGATGGCCATCGAAAGGGAAGAGGAGTTGCGTGAGGACGTCGAGTTCCCTTGTCCAGCGGTCTTTCAGATGCAGTATGACAGGCGAGACAATCGTGTCGTTTTGTCAGATTCCGATGCTGGTTCTCGGAGCGCGATAAGCGTGGAGTTGGTTTTTAAACGGAAAGGGCATATTTTAACACGAAACGGCGAGTTCGGATCGATCACCGTCTATTTTGTGGATAAAGACCGCTCGCTTCCCGCGAAGAAGCTTCTTTCGAAAGTCCTGATTTATAAAGAGAGGTACCCGGCGGAGCTGCTCTTGGATTTGGATAATGAGGATCATCGGGAGCGCTTGATTCGCTTCGTACAGAGAAAGTACCCCTTTGGGAAGGCGAAAGGGACGAAGGAAGAAAAAGCCGGTGTTGTACTCAACACGAGTATTGTTGAGCTGCGTGTGCCGATCTTCGTTCGAAAGCCGCTCGAAGTGGGGGATAAAATCACCGGAAGGCACGGCAATAAGGGCACGATTTCCAAGGTACTGCCGGATTCTTCGATGCCCTATGTGTTGAAAAACGGGCAACGAAAACCGCTCGATCTCATTTTAAGTCCTTTCGGGATAATCACCCGAATGAACCTTGGGCAGCTACTGGAAACCCACCTGTCTTTGGTGTCCGAGCGGACACAGAAGAGTTTTACGACGGTGGACCCGGCAGATTGTCTCAAACATATGAAAGAATCCGGGTTTGTGACCGATCTGGACGCTGAGTTCGGCAAAGCGGACCTGCTCCTTGATGGGTATCGTGTTTCCGCCACCGTGGGTTATCAGTATTTCGTCAGACTCAATCATTGCGTGAGAGACAAGTTGCACGTGATCTCGAAAACAGATCGCATCAACTTGAATACCTTCCAACCGTATAAGGGGCGCTCGAACGACGGCGGGCAACGTATGGGAGAAATGGAGTTTTGGACCCTCTTCAATCACGGCGCTACAGAACTCATCGACCTTTTCGCACATACAAATCTGTCGGATTGGAAGGATAAAGAAAAGTATATTGCCCGGCTCAACGAAATCCTTCAGTATTACCACCGGTATACGCTCTCGACAAAAGCGGCTCAAGGAAAAGTGATCTTGACGAAGGCACGCGCGGAGTCTATTTCTTTGAAAAACCTGCTTCTCAAAGAGATGAAAAACCCCGAAGACGCCTCACTCGTGTATCGGCTCATTAAAAGGGACATCCGCAAACAATGCGTAAAAAGATTGCTCGCTTCGAAAGAGGGGTATATACGCAAATGTATGCTCGGGCGAAGGGTTCATTATTCCGGGAGGGCGACGATCACTCCGGCGACCGATATCACGATCGATCAGGTCAAACTACCGTTGGAATTCGCGTTGGAATGGTTTCCGCATTTCAAAATATCAGCGCGAGATAGAGACAGGGTTTTTAACGGAGACCGGAGCAAGAGGGCGGAGATTTGCAAGCGGGTAAATGAAAGCCTTCCCGAGGGTCTTTTCGTGCTTCTGAATCGACAACCCTCGCTGCATCGGCACAGTATGGCTTCCTTCAAACCCGTTTTTTGGGAGGAGTACGCGATTGGCCTGCCGATTATGGTTTGCGAAGGCTTTGGAGCCGACTTCGACGGGGACACGATGGCGGCGTTTTATCCAATCACCCAAGAAAAAAACGTGAGGATGCAGGAGGAGTTGGAAGGTATGCGGCCTTCACGTCATCCGTTTCGTTCTGGGAATAGGGATTTCGCGTACTCGCTTTCGCAGGACCTCCTTTTCGGATACTGGCGAAAGTGGGGCAGCGCGAAAATCAAAAGCCACGTGAAAGATATCCTTAACTCATCCAAGCCGGACGAAATACCCGACCGCTTACTGTCCTTTCAAACGGAATGTTTGGATGAGGCGACGCGCCAGAACGTCAGCCTATCCTTCTATGAAGTTGTCCATCAAAAAGGCGATCTCCTCCCGATAATGGAATCTAAAGCGCGCGGGAAAGAGGCCCATTTCGAAAAAATGAAGCGGCGAGAAGGAGCGGACTCCTTTGGCTCCGGCCATACGGTGTCGAGTTATTTTGGTCTAGGGGAGGACCGAGAACCCCTACCCGATTTTGACGAGCGCATCGTTGTTCAAACCCGCCGTTCGATGATGGATAAAAAATTCCACGTGGGAGAAGGCGGCTACTTCACCCGGAAACTCGTCGAACTGCTGTATCCGGTACGTGTGACGGAGTCGGATTGCGGCGCGCAAGAGGGGCTGCGCTTTCCCAGAGCCTATCTGGAAGAGCTGATCGATAAGATCGTTCTGGAAGGCTCGGCCAACCTTAGTCAAAACGCGCTCGAGGTCCGTAAAGAGAGAGCGTCTTTTTTATTCAGAAAGTTGTTCCTTAACCGGTATGTTCGCGATAAACACGGAACATGGGCGCTGGTCGACGAGGAGGCCCTCGAACATCTATTTCGATCGTCGGAGGACATCGAAGTGAGAAGCCCCGTCAAATGCGCCACAAAAAACGGTATGCTCTGTTCTCGTTGTTTAGGTCTGGACCCTTCGAAAATTAGAGAAGGGTTCGCGATTGACGATTTTGTCGGGGTGATGGCCGGCCACACGATAGGAGAACGCGGTACGCAGCTCTCGATGAAAACCTTCCAGACTGGCGATTACGGGTTCAGAATGCAACGGGTATCCTCCTTTTTCTTCAATTTAGAAGGCGCCTGTGATAAAGGTAGTTTGGGATATTTAGAGTACTTTAGAAGGATTTGCTTGGCTTCCGTTCAGCGGATTATGTCTGCGGATACGGGACAAAGCGTTGATATGCTCGCCACGCAAGAGTCTGCGTCAGACGTGGGGGGATCGCTTCTTCAAACGATCGACGTCATCTCTCTACATTTGGAGATCCTCTATCGAGAGATGTCACGGCTTAACCTTCAAACGGAAGCGCAAATGCTCGATTGTCTCACAGACTGGAGAAAGAGAGGCTTTTTTACGGCGCTGAGTTTTGAAAACCCCAGAAAGAGGAAAGGTGGAAAAGAAAAGTCGGATACGGAAAAGAGCGAGGCGATTATCGCGTCGGAATTCGGAGCTGAAAACGAAGACTCTATAGAAATCTCGCCGAAAACCTCATATGCCTTTTGTCTGAAGTGGGAGGACAACTATGGAAGCGTTTAAGCGGCAAACGCGGGAATCATTCAAAAACAAGTCCCTTTTAAAAAGCGCGTCCAGGAAAAAGCGCGTTCCGAACCTGGATATTTTTGGCGAAGAGAACCCGGAGGATGAAATTCCGACTGACGAGAGCGGTTTGGAAAGGGAGGAAGAAACCGTAGAGGTCAATGACGACGAGGTAGCCCCAACCCTTGCGCCGGAGAAGACCTCGTTGTTTGAGAGCGATCTCGAGGTTCCGTTTGCCGAAGCCCGCGGGATGCGCGTCGTCTTGCTCCTCGCGAAACAGGAGTCCGGCGAGATGACAGTGTTCCTAAACGGAGAGCGAAGCTACGAAGATATCGAGATGAATCACACAGGGGCCTATTATTCAAACGTCAAACGTATATTGCAACGCTTCTGCAGCGGGTTCTTCGACGGCGAAAGACCGCCGGAACCCGAAGACTTTTTCGCCAGGTTCAAATCCACGTGGTTCTTTGGCGAGAAAAATACTTCTAAGACCAATCGCCGATACAATACCGACTACGCGATAGAGTTCTGGAACGGTGAAAGGGTGGCGCTAAACCTATTGACTCCGAACGGACTAATGCCGGAAAAAACGGAAGCGGCCACGCTTTTTCGTATCGCGCTCGGCGCGGATCCGGCCATATTGAAAAATCGATTTCGTGATCTTTGCTGTGACTATGCGAGTCAGGGAAACCTTGACGGCACTTTGGAGGTATTATCGTATTTCAAGGGACTGACCTACGCGCTCGGTGATATGGGGATCGATCTCAGCGATCGAAAAGAAGATTTCCTCTTTTCGGCGTTGAAAGGGCAGCCGTTTTTTATAAGTTTGGTACAAGCGAATGGGAGGAATGATCGTGCCTGCGGCCCAAAGTAGAGTGAGCCTCCTCGTAATCGAGGATAAAAAAGCCAAAGAGGCTAGTGAGGTCGTAAAAGAGATCATCACAACGACTTTGAAGAGCAAAAACCTTGACGCTTACGTCGAGGTGAGGTTTGAGGCGGACTACAATCTGCAGGGAGCAGCCACAGACATCCTGGTCATCAATACCCCTCAGTTTAAGCCCGAAGACGTAGTTTCCTCGGGTAAGAACCCCTATATCTTTCTTTTGTTCACGGGCAGCCTTTCGGTCGAAACCGCGCGCGCGGCGCAAAAAAGCGGACGATTCGAGCTGTTTCCGACCGATAGGTTTTATGGGGAAAGGATAGAGTATTCAGAAATCGCGAGGTTTGCGGAATCGCTGAAACGCGTAGTCCGAGAGCTCGCGGGAGAAAGCGTTTTAGAATACCATTTTTCTAAGAGCCTCGATTGGAAGATCCGGTTTGATCATAAAGAGAAAGGAGCCGTTTCATCCTTCATCGCGGATCCGGTGTTTCAAGCGGTACTTTCTCAAGCAGAAAAAGCGCTCGGTTACTTGCGAGGGTTTCAAACAGAATTAATAGAATTTCGACAAAAAACGAAGCGCTCACTTAGCGAACTCGGCGCGTATGAGAACGACGTTTCGGGCGCCGATCTCAACGCGGTAAAACGCGGATTCAGTGAGATTAACGCGCACGCCGCCAAAATGAAAACAAAAAAGATTCACGGTATACTCCTAACAGGAGAAACCGGTAGCGGGAAGACCCGGGTTGCGGAATGGATAGCGTCTCGGTTCTTGGACAAGGACTTTGCGAGCCACTATGGAAAAATCCCACTCGTGAATATCGCGCCGAACTTGATCGATTCGGAGCTGTTCGGGACTTTTCCGGGCGCTTTCACGGATGCGAGGTACAAGACGGGAAAGCTGCTGTCTTGCGCCGGAGGCGTCGTTTTTCTCGATGAAATAGGGGAAATACCAGCAACGGTACAAGCGAAATTGTTGACTTTCTTGGACGATCGCAAAGCGCTGGTGGAAGGTTACAACGATCCACAGGGGGTCGTTATTCCGCTGTTGCTCATCGCTGCGACGAATCGTAACGTTCGAGAGGAAATAAAAAAAGGCGATTTCAGGAACGATCTCTATCATCGTTTCCTCTTCAAACTACACATTCCACCGATTAGAGATAGAAAGAACGACTTTCGGTATCTATTGAGCTACGTCCTCCAATCACAAAACGCGAACATTCCCGATTCTTCAGTGGAATCCATCAGCTTAAAGGCGATCGAAACCTTGGAAAAGCACGATTATCCGGGCAATTTCCGCGAATTGGAGGATATCGTAAGGCGTGCGCTTCTAAACGCCGACTTCGCGCGGAGGAAATGTATTTTGGCGAAGGATATCGAATACTGAGCGAAAACGGCCTCTGACGACGCTTTTTTGCGTAAGCGACGGGCGCGCGCAGATTGAGATTTTCACCGGGGCGTGAAAGAAGAAAAAGGGGGATTCACGCGGCGCTCCCACGGCGGTCCCAGTTAGTTCAAGAAGTCCCCGAGGTTCCGATAGGCCATTTCTTCGTATTCGGGCAAGTCGGTGACGATGATCGCCTTTTCCTCATAATATGTATTGTATGTGTCCAGCACGTATCGGAAGGCGGTGATGTGTCGGGCGACCCGGTAGGAGAGCGGTAAACCTTTTTCATCGTACGGGACGTTGAGTCGCTTCGCTTTGGCGGCGGCCAGGTAATAAGGGTCTTTGCCTTCTATGATCAGGGTTTCATCCGTCTTTCCGCGTAACCGGCCCATGAAGGGGTTAGCGGCCTCGAATAGGAACGGTAGGGTGTCCGAGTAGTCCCCCCACTCGCGGTGGCTCAATCCGTTTAGGTTCTTTGGCGATTGTTCGAGCGTGATCGGGATGTCATCGAATTCCAAGTACATAGCCACTTCAGCCGCTAGCTCCAGGCTTTTTTCGTGGGCGACGATCGCGTTCACGGTCGTGTACTCCGGTGATGCCTCATGAAAATCGATGGAGATATCGGCCTTTTCCCTCCGGATGATCTCCATAATCGCATAGGCGATCTGTTCGGTGATCGATCCATCTGCCTTTCCGGGGAAGGCGCGGTTGAGGTTTCTCATCTCCGACCCACTCAACACTTGCCCCTTTTCATTGACATATAGAGCCGGATCCGGCCACTGATCGAGGGGATTGGAAAGTCGAGACCCCACGCGAAAGACACGGGTTTCTCCGGCTTTGTTCTTAAGGGAAAAGGAGGCGGGGGAGCCTTCCAAGGGTTCGGTGTGGCTGATCGCGCTTCCGTTGGCGTAAGGGACCACGATTACTCTCCCTTTTTGCGCCACCCCTCTTTCTACCACGATTAAAGGCGCGATGAATCCCGCGGGTTCGTTCGGATGCGCCCCGCCGACGAGTAAAACCGTTCCGCCGGGTTCTTTTCCTTCGAGGTAAAATACCGGTGTGTCCGCAGACGTTCCTTTCAACGCCGGTAAGTAATCACTCAGGGAACCTCGTCGGGTGACTCCCGGCCCCGGGATGATGGTCTCGGGCGCCCGCTGTTTGACATAGGATAGGCCGGGAATCGCCACCAGGATAGCGGTCGCGATCAGAAACCCCAGGAATGCGGGGTTTGGGCAAGTCTTTTTCATCGCATTCACCTCTCTCTATTTGAGTTGCAGTAGGCGCAATATCCACGGGGCTAACACGAAAGCGGCCATCAACCACTCCCACTTCTTCTTCGAAGTGAAGGTGTAGCGTATCAGTAGGACTATGAGGAAACACAGGATACCCAAATAAAGCCATTTCATCATACGACCTTCGGCGCCTCCTTTCCTTTTATGAGCGAAAGAACCCCAAGGAATCCACCGGATACCACCCAGAAGAGCCAAGGGGGTAACGCCGCGACGTGTTTCGAGTAGAGAACGACGAAGACGCATGCGACGATCGTGATGGCCACGGAGATCAAAGAGCGGGCGAAGATTTTAAAGTAGCTCTTTTCCCCCACCACTTGGGCGGCGAATATTCCCGCCAGAGCAGTGGGCGGGACCATATCTCCCAAACCGGCGAGCATCGAGAGCGCGGCTGTGACCACGATCACATCACCGCTGAGGAAGGAGAGGAGAAAAGGCACTCCTAGAACGGAAGCGGAACCGAATGAAGAGACCGCGCCAAATAGCGGGATACCGACCGCCATCGTGAGGAAGAGTACGGATTGCGGGATGCTGACGAAACTGCCGACCACGAAGCCTCTCACGCCCGTCATCGTCATCACCTGGATGAACATCCCCACTCCGACGAGGATCGATAGGATGTTTAAAGAATCTCCAATCGCTTCGACCGAGGACTTGAAAAAGTCGAATCGCTTGCCCGTTACCGTGGCGCATAGCGCGCAGAGCAAGAAGACCAAGGGCATTCCGAGGTCAAGCACGCGCAGTTCTTCGAGGAGCATCAAGACGATCAGCAAGATGAAGGGGGCGTAGACGAGGAAACCGCCGGTACCCTTCTCGATCGATTCCTTCGGGATTCGGTGAATATACTTGCCGCCGAAAAGGAAACTGGTTAGGAAGGCGAGGGGAATGGTGATCCACAAGAGGGGGTAGGTGAAGCCCATATAGGGCATATCGACCCCCTGGCCGATGATCATTACCGGAATGTTCACCGGTGGGGCGATCATCCCAAAAATCGCGGACATCGCGATGATGGCGCCCGCTCTCTTCTTATCCAGACCGAGTTGCGTCAGCACAGGGTAGGCAATGGCGCCGGTCGTCAATACGGAGGCGGTGGAGGAGCCGGTGATCATACCGGCGAACATGATGAACAGAGTCATAAAGGCCAACAGGAGGTACGGCCTGTTGTGAAGCACGCGGGCTATCGCATTCGCGAGCGTTTTCAGCAAGCCTGAGCGTTCGATGCTGCGCATGAAGATCATCGCCGTCGCAATAATCATGATCGCGTCCAAATATCCGAAAGCCCCTTCAACCAACCTGGCCAAAGGAAAACCAAAACCCGAGCAGAGCGCGCCGAGAATGGCCGCGACGATGAGCGAAATCGAGATCGGAAAACGCAAGGCCGCGAAAAGGATGAAAGAACCGAGCATAATCAGCAGGATGATGAATTCTGTCTGCAAATAGAACACCTCTTATCGATGGAATGAATCCCCCCGTTTTGGATTCTGAGCCCGAAAGGACAGTACCGGGCGCCCTGCGCGGTTCGCCGGAGAATCGGACATAGAGAGCCGGAAAGCCCGGCGCATCTAACAACGACGCAGGCCGTCTTTCCGGTTTTAAGAATCAGCCTGTCCGTAAAATCTCGGCGATCACTGATAGTAGTCGTACAACCGCTCCGAATTCAACACCTCAAACGGTGGTATGTTGACGATTTCTATCGTTTTTCCCGTGAAGTCCGGCAAGTACTGACAAAGGGTTTGCAGAACGGCCACTTGTAAAGAAACCCGATGGTAGAGGGGATAGATAAGGTCATTCACGACATCGGGAGGTTGTTTGAGATCGCTGTCCTGTCCCGGATTGGGCGTTTCAAAGAGAAAGGCGAACGCCGGCGTTTTGTCCCCGAACTCTCTGTGGCTCAAACCCAAGAATTCCGCGCTGGACTCTTCGAGTTTCAAATCGATCCCTTGCATCTGCAAATCGATGATGGCAAACGCGCCCAGATCCAGGTTTTTCGGATTGCACACGAGCATATACGCGAGTCTCGATTTCGTGCCCGATTCATGGAAATCGTCGACAAGGTCGATCTCTTCTTCGAAGATGAGAGAGGTAATCGCGGCGCTGATTCTTTGCGTGAGCGTACCGTCGGGAAGTCCCGGGTGAACGCGGTTCAGGTTTCTGGCTTCTGAACCGTCCAGTGGGATGCCGTTTTCGAGATAAAAACGCTCCGGATCAGGTAGGATTTCGTGCTCCGGATTGGTCAACCGCGAACCATAGGGAAGCCGTCGTACGCCGGACGGAGTCGTGAACTCAAACCAGGGAGGAATAACGGCGTTTTTATTGTCGCGCCAGGTGATCGCGCTGCCGTTCGTGAAAGGGATCACGAACAGTCTTCCCGTTTCGACCGACGCCCGCTCGACGAGAAGAATTGCGGCCATAATACCGGAAATCTCGTTTGCGTGCGTCCCACCCAAAACGAGGACGTTCGCGCCTGCCTTCCCGCTATCTAAAACGAAAACCGGTGTGTCTCCCGGCGTGTACCTCAACGCATCCAAGTAATCGCTCAAACGGCGCTGTTCGGTAACCCCTACGCCTGAGCGGATATCGTAGGTGAAGGGCAGATAGGCTGTGGCAAAGGCCGAGAACGAGAACGCTAGCAACACGCAGAGACAGATTAAAAAGTGTTTTCTCATCAGCTAGGACCCGCCCTTATTCGAAAACGGCATTCAGCTGAGCGGAGACCTCAATCGACTTTTCGACGATGGTTAGAGGGATGCCGTGTTCTTCGCAGAGATTGGTAAAGAACCCGTCGCTATCCGCATCTCTGACGATGATTACCCAGTCCGACATAGGAACGAACAGAGAGAAGAGCTGATCGCTGCTGGTACCTCGCCGGGCAGCCCCTTCGATTTGCGCGACGACCACCTTCATCCCTTGTTTTTTCGCGGCTTCTATCAGAGCGGTGACCCTTTGCGTCTCGCCATCGAAGTCGATTCCGGCCGCCCCGAGTCCTTTGGAGCTCGCGCCGGCGACGATGACGAGCGTTTCGTATCCTTCGATTTCGTCTGCGGTCACCAATTTCTCAAAAACGAAGTCTTTTATATTCGATTTCGTGAACAATACCTTCATCATCGCGGCGCCGGCGCTTTGACCCGCGGTCGTAATCATCACAGGCTCGGCGAGTTTGGGAACGGCCGGCCCGTTGGCTATCACGAGGATAGCGAAAACCAACGTGAAAGCCAGTAAGAAAACCCTTTTCTTCATGGAAGTACCCTCCTCATTATGCGTTTGATTGCGCTATTCGAATCTAAACCTAAGAAAGGGAGGCGGAAACCCCCGATGTTGCTTCCGCCTACCCTTGACGTGAATAACTTATCGATAGAAAACTGTCTTAATCGATTCCGGCAGCGCCTCCGGAGCGTCTGTAGGACCCGATGCCCAACAATAGGCCATCGGGGTAGCGGTAGACGATGTTCGCCCCTCCGAAGAAGAGATCGATACCGGGATACTGAATCAACTTGTACCCGTATTGGCTCTCCAACGCTTTTAGAGTATTCTCAGGGTATCCGCCTTCTATGAACAGCTCCGCAGCCGTGTCGTAGGTAGCTGTCTTCGGCGCTTTCAAAGCGGCTGTGACCGGCATTTTGAAGTCGATGACGTTGACGATGATCTGGGTGATCATCGAGAGGATTCTCGAAGCTCCGGGGCTTCCCACGACCATAAACAGTTCATCGTTCGGGTCGGTGATGATCGTCGGGCAGATAATCGTCCTGGGGTTTTTCCCCGGTACGAATTTGTTGATCCCGCTGGAAGAGAAGTTCGCCCATTCGTTGTTCAGCAGGATACCGGTGCCTGGAACGACGACGCAGGAGCCGAAGAACGAGCTCAGGGTTTGCGTCACGCTGACCGCGTTGCCCCATCGGTCCACAACACTGTAATGGGTCGTGGAAGGAGATTCGTAGGCGGGTTCCGCCAAAGCCGCGACGCCGGATAGCTCAACGTCCACGTAGGACTCTCCCAATTCGTAAGGCCAAGGGTCAGCAGCATAAGCGGCGTTTCTTTCGTTTGTGTTCGTAATGCGCTTCAATCCTTTTCCGAGCGTCAACAGCGGCAGCCTGGATTTGGCGAACTCTTTCGAGATCAATCCTTTCACCGGAACGGTGTCGCTGTCTTCGATGTAGTTCCGCCGGTCGATCGATGCCAGGTACAACGCATCGGCGATCAGAGAGATCACCATGGGGTCATCGTATTCGAACGCGGACAGGTTGAAGTATTCGAGGATATTGAGCCCTTCGATCAGCTGGGCGCCCGCCACGCTCGGGGGCACCGAGTAGATGTTATACCCGCGATAGGTACCCGATACGGCGTCCTTTATTTTCGCTTTGTAGTTGGCCAAATCGATCTTCCTGATCGCTCCGCCGTTCGCTCTGAAATAGGCGTCGAGTTTGTCGGCGAAAGTGCCGTTGTAGAATGCTTCACTGCCGCCCGCGATGATCTCTCGAAGGATTGCGGCCTGATCCGGGTTTTTGAAGATATCCCCAGCGGTATAGAGCATCAGGTCGTTAAGGTATACGTTCGCGATGTCTCCTGGCGCGTTCAGTATTTTTTCGTAAGCGTCGGATAAGTTCCCGGCGAAATCGCCTGATACGATAAACCCTTCTTCGGCCAATTTAACAGCCGGAGAGATGAGCTCTTCTCGAGACATCGTCCCCCATTCCTCAAGGGCTTTCAGCAGCCCATCCACAACGCCGGGAACGCAGACTGACAAAGGACCGGTGGAATAATTGCTCGGAGCTTTCGTATACAGAGACAGATCAGAAGGCGCCGTGGATTTAAAGTCGATGGTTTTTGTCGTGCCGTCCGCCAAACGTACGACGAGAAAACCTTCTCCACCGGGGCCGCTGGCATACGGTTCTACCACGCCCAAGGCGAATCCCATCGCGACGGCCGCGTCGACAGCGTTACCGCCCATTTCTAGTACTCGGGCGCCTACCTCGGCAGCATAAGGACTCGCTGAGGCAACCATGCCGTTCATAGCGATAGCCGTTTGTCCGGTAACGATTTGGCCAAATACGGAAAGGCTCAGAACGGAGACGATCAACAGGATACTGGCAAAACGTTTCATGTTTCCCTCCTTCTTTCGGGTACATAATTCCTTGAAACGCCCTGTTCGGATCCCCTTTTCAGGATCTGGTTAGGGCGCCGGTGCTGACCCGAATCTTTCTTTATTATACCCTATAAGAGGGCGGGATTTACCCTTCGGGTAATTCAGGCTTACCGAAAAACTCTATAACCCGCATAAAAAGTGTGAAGGTCTATTTTCTTTTGACCCCTTACGCTCGAGTAGTAACCCCTTGTTTTTTGTTACTCTTCAAAGTGTCTTGAGCGTAGCTCAAGACACTTTGAACTTCCTGTTTTTCTTCACCG
>Ga0209201_1000916_pt1 | contig 37477 bp, 15 predicted proteins | sample AD_UKC055_MetaG_FD_184411 | JGI IMG/M metagenome (GOLD analysis project Ga0209201, IMG submission 184411) | Active sludge microbial communities of municipal wastewater-treating anaerobic digesters from USA - AD_UKC055_MetaG (SPAdes) (version 2) | ecosystem: Engineered > Bioreactor > Anaerobic >... | reverse complement strand
TTTGCAAGCTACTCCTCCCCGTGCTCGCCCAACTCTATCGTCTGGCGCGATGAGACCGTTGCGGAGTCAAAGACTTCGAAGTCCACGCTAAGCCCCTTGTAAAACCTTTGCATGCGCCACTGTTCCGCCAGGCGCCGGCAGACATGTCCGGATCAGGCGAGATCGAGACAGAGCTTTCTATCGCATCCGCGCGCATAATGCCGATAAGAAAGGTCTCTGTTTCAAGAATTTCCAAAAACTCGAAGAACGTGCAGAAAATGTATAGCATGTACTTCAGCGGCTCACGGGGTTAAGGCGTTCGCAAGGCGGTGTCTTGTGCCATACCAGGAGTTCAAACCAAAACGCACTCGAAGGCGCGGACGACCCTGCGGCCGGAGGTTTGAGTTTCGACTCCGTCAAGACGTGCTTCGATGCTGATGCCCATGGGAAGCCGCTGAACTTCGAATGGAGGGGGTAAGTCATGCGTGTTTCACGTTGCTTGCGTCGAGTTTGTCAGGTTCTTCTTCTTTGTGTCATCGGCGTCTATTGCGCCTACGGTGCTGAGACTCTCGACCTGACGCGGGCCGTCATTGTTACGCCCGACGATAGCCACGTTGTTGCCACGGCAACACGCATGCTCAGGGAAGAGGTCGCAAAACGCACGGCCATCACGTTGCCTTCGGCGGCAACGCTGCCCGGCGGAGACGGCCCCATCATCCTACTGTGCCGGAAAGAGCATATCCCGGAGAATCTCCGCGGCCTTGCTGCCGATACGACCGTCCCCGAGAGTGCGGAAGGGTTCGCAATCGCTGTACACGCGAACGCCAAACCGCCCGCGGTCATGCTCATCGGTCAGGACGAGCGCGGGGTCCTCTTCGCCGCCGGGCGATTGTTGCTCCAGCTTCGCATGGCGCCGGGGAGAATCGAGGTAGCGTCTGATTACCGTCTGTCCACGGCGCCGCGTTATCCCTATCGCGGCCACCAAATCGGCTACAGGAGCTTGTCGCACTGCTATGACGCGTGGACGCCGGAGGTCTATGAGCAGTACATGCGCGAACTCGCTGCCTTTGGCGCCAACAGTTTCGAAACGACTTCGTTCTCGGACCCCAATGAAAAAGATGGCCCGCACTCCAAGGTGACCAAAAGCGAGATGGCCGCGGCGTGGTCGCGCATCTGCGCGGACTACGGATACGACTTCTGGCTGTTCACGGGCGCGTCCGGCGGAACGGGCAGGTCAGATGAACGCACGGATTCGGGGTTCGAACACCAGCTGAGCACCCTCCGCGCCATCCCCCATCTCGATCACCTGTATCTTACAGGAGGCGACGGTCACAGCGAGCACCGGCGGCCCGATCTCATGCTTGAATGGGTCGGCCGCTTCGCGGAAGAAGCACGAAAGATTCATCCCAATCTCGGCATCTGGGTATCCAATCAAGGATTCGACCCCGAGCAGAACAACTGGTTTTTCGACTACCTCCAGCGTGAACAACCGGGCTGGGTTACCGGCGTCGTGTACGGGGCCTGGACACGAATCCTGGCTGGGGAACAGCGCGCACGCACGCCCGAACAATATCCCATTCGCCGCTATGCCGACATCGGTCACTGCGTCCGGGGCCAGTACCCGGTGCCTGGCTGGGATCGTGCTCTGGCGCGAACGCTCGGCCGAGAACCCTTCGCGCCACGGCCCAAAGGTCAAGCCCGCATTCACAATCTCTTCGACGAATATTGCGACGGGTTCGTCACGTACTCTGATGGCGTGGGCGACGATGTGAACAAAGTTGTGTGGACCGCCCTTGGATGGGACCCCGACCGAAGTGTCGATGATATTCTGCTTGATTACGCGCGCTTTTTCTTCGGGTGGGATATTGCCGAGCAAGTGCGTGACGGGCTGTACATGCTTGAGGAGAACTTCGACGGCTCCCTCGCGGAGAATGCGGGCGTTGAGGAAGCATTCGCTCTCTGGACATCGCTCGAAAAGGGGGCGGACGAAGCCCTGCTCGCCAACTGGCGCTTCCAGGAATGCCTGCTTCGCGCATACTACGACCGCTACACCCGCCTGCGCCTCCTCAAGGCGAATGACATCGAGGAACGCGCCTGCGCCGCCCTGCGGCGCGCGGACTCCGTGGGAGTCGAGAAATCCATCGAAGAAGCGCGCGCAATCCTCGCGGAATCCGACCAGGATGAGCGGACAGCCCCACTCAAGGCGCGCATACTGGAGCTGGGCGCGCAGCTTTTCGAAAGCATCGGCGCCCAACTGGACGTGGCTACTTACCAGGCTAAAAACCCCGAGCGTGGCGCGGTGCTCGAATTCCTCGATACCCCTTTGAACAACAAGGTCTGGCTGGAAAGTGAGCTCGACGCCATCCTTGCCGGAGAATCTACCGCGTCCATGCCGGAACAACCGGCCCCCGGCGATGTTCGGCTTCAACGTCTCGCGCGCGTGGCCGATTGGGAAGACCCTGGTCCCGGCGGATACTACGACGATCTCGGATGCGCCTGGAAGCAGCCCCACCTCGTTAAACCAAAGCCGCTATGGGACGACCCGGCCGGCGTCACCACGCCCCGTGAAGACCATACGTTCGATAGCGGCGAGCCAAACCGCCTCTCGTGGCTTGATCTGAGTGAAGCCCTGTACCAGACGCCGCTGGTGCTGCGCTACGAGGACCTGGAGCCGAATGCCGCCTACCGCGTGCGCGTGACGTACCTCGGCCGGTACAACGCGACCGTTAAGCTTGTCGCGGACGGCGCATACGAGATCCACGGCGCCTACGGCCATACCGTCGATGGCGTGCGCTACACGATCGACCGCGACAGCGCTGCGGTGCTCCCGACCGGGGAAGACGAGCCGGCTCCGGTGGTCACGCCGCTGGAATTCCCCATTCCGCGTGAAGCTACCAGCGACGGTATCCTCGAACTCCGGTGGAGCCGCCTTACAGGACGTGGCACGCAAGTTGCCGAAGTCTGGCTTATCAAGAACGAGAAATGACGCGGCGGCGCAGCCAGGTCCCTCGTTTCTGAGGTTCATCCGAAGCCGATCCCCGCGCGCAGTTTCGTGAGTGGACTGACAGGCGGCTGGAGCCCCGAATCGGCGCCGAGCGCAACGCGATTCGTGTCTATCGCTCATACATTTCGCGAATAGGCCGACCGACGGAGGTCTGGCGGCCAAGCAGGGAGCCATGCCGAAAGGAGCGGTCACGCAAAGGGCCTCCACGTTACGGATTCGCGGACCAGGGCATGTTGCCCTTTCGCAGGAGCCAGATCTCAGCGCAGCCAGTGACCGGGATAGGGCCGGGCCCCGGGACGAGCGTGATGTTCAGCATGCCATCCTGAGAGACTTCCTTTGGAATCTCGAATTCGTGGAAGACCATGTCTTCGGTCGGGATGTCAAATCCGTCGCTGATGACCGTGTCGTCGGCCTTCAATCCCTCGGTCAATCGAACTCCTTCAAGAAAGGATGAGTCCCCGTCGAGGTGCGCGCCAACGGAGATTCGCACCACATATTGAGCTGACGGGTCGAGACCGTCGTATCGAAACGCCACGGGGGCCTCCGTCCTCATCGAGTACGCCAAGTTGTAGTGCGAGAGCTTGGCCGGGCCGGGGAAGGGGTTAAACCCCCACAGAGCTTCACCGGCGACAAGGTGCGGGGATTCATTCGGCCAACCGACGTCATCGTAGAATCCGCCCGCGCCGGGCTCATCATAATAGAGAAGCATCTTGGCGGCGTTCCGAAGCCCTCCGTCGTCCGCGCGGGCCAAGGCCTGCCGCAGCACCTTGGTCCACCAGCCGATTTCGGTGAGGTCGAGCGCCGGAACGATGAAGGGCGCGGGCTCTCGATAGCCGATTATCGTGTTAGCCTCCTCTGCCAGCTCTAACGCTTCGGCCATGACGGCCCTCATTTCATCGGTCTCGATAGGCTGTTCGAGGAGCTGGACAGCCTGCTGGATTTGCGCGGCGGGATTGTGGCTGGCATCCGCGTCAGCCAGCAACCGGCCGGCCTCGCCTTTGAGCGCGTGACCACGTTCGAGTTCAAGCTGGATGTAGCGGTCCATCAGCGCTTTTTCGAGGATTATTCGCCAGCGGTAGTCGGTCTTCAGCAGGTTCGGCGGGATCTTCGCTCCGGCGGCATGGAGCAGCTCGACGGCCCTTGCGATGCCTGGATTGCCGGCCACCGGTTTCTCGAGCGTTTCCTCCATGAGGAAAATTGCCTGAGCGGCCTCTTCCTGCGCTTCCGGTCCGAACCAATAGCGGCAGTATTCCCTCGTGATGGATTCGGCGTCCTGATGCGGATTCCAGAGCAGTCGATACCAGAACCACTTGTTGAAATCGTCGTGCATGCCTTCGCTGTAATGCATATCGCCGAGCGCGTAGTGGAGGATCTCCTGGCCCACTTTGTGGAAGTTCCGTGGCCGCGCATTCCACGATCGCCGGTCATACACGGCCGCCAGTGCGACGTCGGGATGCGGCACGGCGAACTGCGCCTGCATCCAGTGCGTGATGTCGCTGTAAAGGACGATGTTCGTTGTAGGGGGCAGTTCATGATGCATGAATTTCAAATAGTTGCCGAGCGGTCCGAACCCTTCGTACTCAAACCATTGTGGATTGACGGGCCCCCGGATGTAGGTCTGCATCTCATCCGCGCCCGGTCCGTATCGAATCGCATAGAGCCAGCTTGTGTCGCCGTGGTTGAGATACTCGAAGATGGCGCGGTTTCCTTCGTTTGTCAGATCCTGATTCGTGGCCAAGACCTTGCAGCGGGGATGGTACGTGTGCAGGATGCCGGCGATATCGTGAACGAGGGCGATATACTTGTCGCCCCAAGGCATGCACTTCTCACAACGGCATCCTCCCTCGTCCCCGGAGTTCGTCGTGAAGAAGTCGTAATCCGGGGCATCCTTGAACATCTGGTCGAAGGATTCGAGCAAGGCCTTTCTGGCCTCGGGAACGGACGGACAGACATACCGCGCCGCCCGGCCGCCATCAGCTCGCCATTCGGCCGGGAACCCCGGAGGCATCTCGTTGGCCGTGCGGCCGAAGGTCGTTAGCATGCCGTAGGCGCGAATAGACGCGGGTTCCCCTTCGAAGATGTTGCACCCGAGGAGCATCAAGTCTTCCATGACTTCCGTCATTTCCCCGGGGGTCTGCGGACGGAGGTTGCCGAACTGGCGAGCCCGGCTACCCGGTCCGGTTGGTCTTCCGCCCCGGAGGGGGAAGGCGGGTTTGTCTTGTGCGTCAATCCTGGGCAGCAGCAGCGCATCAGACAAACAGGTCACGGCTCTGAGAACGTACCCCACGCCGTAGAGCATGCCCCGCTCATACGCGCCAGCGACGCAGATGAGCGCCTTGGGGCCCTCAACGATCTTGGTCTTGACCGCAAAGCTTTCAGGATGGATCTTGTCCGAGCCAGGCAGAGCCGGCAATCGCACACCGAGATCATGCATCACACGTGAGGCGAACCCCGTGCCGCCCGGTATGCCGAGCACAAAGACCGCCTCGGCTTGAGATATGACCTCCTGAAGATCGGGAGCATCTTCCTGAGCGATCTGGACGGTCACGGAACTCCTCTTGAGAATCCGCGTCTTCAAGATATCAGCGGCTTTGTTCTCGGGTTCGCTGTTCGGACTCCCGGTCACGATAGCCAGTCGCTTCACACGGACCGCGTCTTCGGTCGGAGCCGCCGGGATGGACGCATTCAGCGCCAGCAGAAGAAAAGCCAGAAAGGCCGCACACACGGTCCGTTTTGCCATGTTCGGTTCTCCCAAGATGCCAGGGCTGGTTTCGTCCAAGGGCGATGGCGCGACAATCCACACGCTCAGAGACGGCTTACCGCTCTCTTTGTCATTCTACGGCCTCTCTTGTCTGTTCGCCAACTTGGCGCACAAGCCAACGGCTATGCAGAGAGAGCTTCTCACGGGCCCCCCTTTGTTGCTCATCGGGGATCACGGACGCGCCAAGACCCGCTTGGCAAACTCCGTGGCGCAGGCCCTGGACCGCCGCTTCTTCATCTACGATGCCTCGACGTGCAGGTTTCGCGGAAATATCGGATACCCCAATGCCGCAAGGTCCCGCGTACTGCACCAGCGCCTGCCTCCGGGCCCTCGGAGGAACGCTCACGCCGGTGAGAGCTCTTCCCAAACGTCGAGCATCCGGTGATAGTTCTCCACCATCCGGGACGTCATCCGGGCAAGCGGTTCGGCCGTCGTCTGGAGAACCATCCTGGCCTTGCCTCCTTCGAATGCGTTTCGCGCCGCTTTCTCGACGACTTCCGGTTCCTCGTGTTCCAGCAGCCTGGCCTCGATGTTTCCCCCGAGGGTGATCCGGCCGTCCGCAAGCTCTTTGGCCTCGGCAAAGCTGACGTCGCCGTCCGGAGGCGGTTCCACCGGCTCGAAGTAGTCCGCGCCGCGTTCGATCACGCGTGCCAGGGTCGAGCGGACGTTGCCGTGGCAATGCACGTGGCTCAACGCCCCACCCGCATGGACCCGTTCGATGACCCGCCGCTCGAACGGCTGGACCAACTCGTCGTAGACCCGGTTCGAACCCATCGGGGGAGTCACCCACTCGCAGCCGCCCATCCACACCCACTCGACACTGTTCTGGGAGAGCAGCACATCCAGAACGTCAAGAATCCGGTCCAGGCACAGTTGGGTCAGTTCCCTCAGGAGGTTCAGCTCGGTAGCGCACAGCTCCAGGAACCGCTCGTAGCGCATCATGCCCGCAACACACACAAACGGCGACGATACGCCGGAATGGACAATGCCCCGCGTCGCGAAGGCGCCCGGCAGCGAGGACAGGTCGGGAGGCTCCAAGCCCGCCGGCAGTTCCCAGGGAACGGACTGCAGCTTCGCGATGTCCTCCAGGGTTTCCACGGGATACTTCAGGGTCCACACAGTATCGGTGGCGTGGTTGCGCTCGGTGACCGCGGTCAAGGGTCCCCGAGGCGTATCTATCACCGTGGTCGTGACCGTTTTCCCGTTCCCCTCTTCCCACTTGACTTCCCGCAGGCGCTGAGGCGGGGTAACGAGATAACGGTTGACCTGCGACGGGCACTCGTAGAGAAAATGGAGATGTTCGCCCATACGGCTGAGGATTTCCCGCTTGCCCGGGTCGTCCGTCTGCTGGGGGAAGCCGTCGTGGAAGCCCAGCAAGAGAAGAGGCACGCGGTCGACCGGCCGTCCCTTCATCGCCGCCAGCATTCGCTCACGCGGGTTCATCACGCTCTCCTTTGCTGCGCCCGGTTTTTCCAAACCTGCCGTGCGGCGAGACGAGGCATGCATCGTTCCGCATCACTCTGCCTTGTTTTCTGCAACCCGCCCCTCCCGGGGCGCTCAGTTGGGTGGCGGCCCGCACGTCCTCCTTGATGGTCCGCGCCATCTGGTAGGCAGAACAAGTTGCGCAAGAAGCACGCATTGTTCGGGGCGCACCCTGAATTCGTGGGCGTGTTCGTAAGGTCATCCCGCACGACAAGTGGACCTCCTCGTCCTGGTCTCGACTGAGGGGTACGAGACTGTACCCGCGACGCCACCATCATGATTCTGGAGATGCTGTTACCAGAGTTAACCAGAGACTGGCCGTGCGAATCAATCGCCCGGAATCGGCAGCTACGCTGAAGCATGCCGGCAGGAGCGGCATTCTGGCGAAAAGGCACTGGGCGTGCGTGAGAGCTTTGTTCTGACAAGGAAGGGGGCTCAGGGCAGCCAGTCTTGTCGGAGCGACTCGCTTGAGCCATCAAATGCGCGTTCGATGCAAGCCCTTTTGCGAGGGCACCTAAGGCGTCGTCTGAGTTCTTCGCCCCTACAGGAAGCAACTGGCTGGGGTTTCTGTAATTACAGCGGTTTCAAGGGGTTAGGGCTACGGGCGGTAATGCGGTCATTACCCAAAGTTCGCGGGTTCGAATCCCGCCCCCGCTACCATTGATACGCAAGGACTTACGGCAACAGAAATCCTCTTTTTTGTGCCCCTGTTTGCCGTCAGCGAAAGTGGGACAGATCCGGGGTTGGGTCTAAGGTATAGGTTGAGGGTGTTCGCGGGCTAGCCCCCGGTGGCAGACCTGGGCGCAAGGCATTGTGGGGAAAGTCCTGGCGGATCATTCGATTCCTTTGAATTCTCCGGCAATAGTGCTACGCTCTGCACCGGGCTTTCTCGTTAGCCTGGATGAGTACGGACTGGAAAGGTGCGTTTTCCGGTTCTCGGGTGGAAGTCATGGCTTGGAGATAATGTGGATGCTGGGGCCAAAGAGTGACTTCATGCGCCATAGCGGTAGAGCGCAATTCGGTGGTATACCAGGAAGAGCGTCTTCTTTTTGTGGTCCTCGCGTCTTTTGTTCGCTCATTCTGTGCCTGCTTCCGTTGGTGTTGGCATTTCGACTGGAAGCGCAGGAAGTTGATTTTGACGTATCGCACCGGGTCATCCGCCAGGGCAAAACGCTGACTTGTTCCAATGAGACGGTGGCGGGCGCGCTCCCCGTTATTGGCTGGGTATGGGATTTTGGCGATGGCGGAACGAGCGCGGATGAGGCGCCGAATCATGTTTATGGCGCGCCGGGACAGTTCACCGTTTCGTTGACGGCGATTACCGCTTCGGACAACGTGACCGAGACAAAGGTGGGATATGTCATCGTGTTGGGTCCGGGTGCGCCGGTGATCATTAATGAATATCTCGCTTCTAATGGCAGTGGCCTGCAGGATGAAGATGGGAAGTATTCGGACTGGATTGAACTGTATAACGCGACGGACGATCCGGTGTCGCTGCTGGGTTGGGCCTTGACGGATGATGAGCTGAATCCGAGTAAGTGGCTGCTGCCGGATGTGACGATTGGTCCCGGCGGTTTTCTGGTCGTTTTTGCCTCGGACAAGAATCGTTCGGCGGTGCCGGGTGAATTGCACACCAACTTCAAGCTGGACGCGGACGGCGAGTACGTTGCCCTCGTCCAGGATCCGTCGGTGCCGACTGTGGCGTATGCTTATCCGGCGCGCGAGCAGCGCACGGACGTTTCCTATGGATTGGTCGGCATGGACACGGGGTTGCCGGAACCGGAGCTGCATGGGTTCATGGTAGTACCTACGCCCGGCGCGCCCAATGCCTACGACAGCGCTCAGGCTGACGTAACGGCCGCGCCTGTCTTGAGCCATATTCACGGCCATTACGACGCGCCCTTTAACCTGAGCCTTACGGCCACAGACCCGGGCGCCGAGATCTATTACACGGAGGACGGTTCGCTGCCGAATCAGGTGACTGGCACCCTGTATGCCGTGCCGCTCCCCGTGACCGCGAATAGGGTGATTCGCGCGATCGCCTATGCGCCAGGGTACATCGGGTCAAGGGTGGTAACCGCGACTTATATCATCGGCGCGAGTGCCTTGGAGAAGAGCTTGCCTGCGCTGTGCGTGGTGGGCGATCCGGCGAAGGATCTATGGGCGCCGGACGGCATCATGGTCATCAATGGCGGCTATTACGATGATTCGGGGAAGTGGCAGCCCCTCAATAGCGGCGATTTCAATTCGTTCCTGGAGCACGGCGATGAATGGGAGCGCAAGGTTTCCCTGGAGTTCTTCGATCCATCCGGCGCGCCGGCTTCGTCTGAGCTGCTTGGTTTCCAGGAGGATTGCGGTATCCGGGTACACGGCAGCACGGGGCGCCGGGAAGGATACCGGATCGCCGCAGCCATCGATGATCCCTGGGATGATTACGTGTACAAGATTTCGTTCCGCTACTATTTCCGGGATGAATACGGAAATTCGCGCTTGCTGTATCCCCTGATCCCGAATGCGAACCTGTACAGCCTGAAGCATATCGTCATGCGCGCGGGCACGGACGATCCCTACAATCCCTTTGTCAAGGACGAAATGAGCCGTCGTTTGATGGCTCAAATGGGTAATGTAACGTGCATGGGTACTTTCGTTCATTTCTACCTGAACGGCTATTTTAAGGGCTATTACAATCCCGTGGAACGCTATTCCGAAGACTTCTTCCAGCACGCCTATGGAAGTAATACGGGCTGGGATGTTGTCAAGGGCACCGATGAAGCGGAATACGACCGACGTGAACTCGTGGAAGGCGACTGGGGTGCCTGGTTTGCGCTGAATGATTTCGCGGAGAATAACGACCTGTCCGACCCAACGAATTACGCGGCGATCGCGACGATGATGGATATCGACAACTTTATCGACTATCTCATCATCGAATGCTATGGCGCGAATTTCGATTGGCCGCGAAATAACTGGTACATGGCCCGTGAACGCAGTGCCGATGCGGGTTTGAGCCGCTGGCGCTTCTATGTCTGGGATATGGAAATGTGCTATTACGCCATGTCCGACTCGGCGGAAGATTTTACGGTGGAACCCTATTCGGATAATCCCTTCCACCTGACCGACGGCTGGAGTTTCCTGCGGGCGCCGGGAACAAACCGGGACGACTCCCCAATTGCCAAGCTGTACCAGGCTTTGCGCGAGAACGATGACTTCAGGGCTGCCTGGGAAGCGCGCGCCTGTGTATTGCTTGGCCCGGGCGGAGTTCTGGGCACAGCCAATGCGCAGGTTCTGTTTGATGACTTGTATAACGAAGTGAACGACGTCCTGCTTTACCAACCCATGAACACCTTCATCCGCGACGTATGGGCGGTCGAGCGTCCTCGGTGGTTGCTGCATTGGTTTGCCGAAGAAGGGCTGATGCCCACGTATGGAAATACAGACACGGACGCCGACGGGCTCACGGGGGTCGAGGAAATCGCGCTGGGTACAAACCCGGACAATCCGGATTCGGACGGCGATGGCTTGACCGATGGCGAGGAAGTGAACCTGCTGTTGACGGACCCGTTGGATTCCGACTCCGATGACGACCTCTTGCCGGACGGATGGGAAGTCGACTACGGCCTCAACCCGAACAGCGGCGCCGGCGACGATGGCGCCAGCGGCGATCCGGACTTGGATACGTACTCCAACCTCGATGAGTACAACGCCGGTACCGACCCGCGCTCCGGTGAGTCTTTCCCGGGCAATTCCGTCCCGGCGGCGGATTTCAGCGCGACACCCACGAGCGGCTGCGCTCCGCTGAGTGTGCAGTTCACGGACCAGTCGTCCGGTAGCCCCACATCGTGGTTGTGGAGCTTTGGCGACGGAACCACGAGCTCGGAGCAGAATCCGAGCCATGATTATGCCGAATGTGGCCTCTACGCGGTGACGTTGACGGTTCAGAACGCATACGGCTCGGACACGGAAACGAGGACAGACTACATCGTCGTGACGTGTGGAGACCTTGTTGCGAACCGTTCGTTCTGGTACTACAAGTATGCGTCGCCGGGGGTCGAGGAAGTCAGGGTGACCATCGAGAACCTGGGAGCGGACGATCTGAGCGCCTTGGAGGTGGTCGAAGAGCTCCCGGCGGGGTGGACGTTTGATTCGCTGGTAAGCTTCGACCCGGCGGGATGCGGCCCCGCGACCATCCCGAGTCTCGGCGCAACCGGCACGCTCGAATTCATCTGGATTTGCATTCCCGAGTCCCCCTATACGCTCACGTACCGGGTGAATGTGCCTTCTGGTCAGACGGGCGAGGTGCCTTTCTCGGGCGATGTGCATTACCAGGGTGCGGGTGGCGCTGAGCAAACAGCGCCAATTGGCTGTCTGGGTTCAGTAGCGGAACGCGTCCAGCATTCGCTGGATTACAGTCCCGCGAATTACACGATCAGCGTGTCGGAGATTCTGCGGGTGATCCAGTTCTACAACCTTGGCGGGTATCACTGTGCCGTTGGGACCGAGGACGGGTACGAACCCGGCCTTTCGGAAGCGCTGGACCCCTGCTGCGTGCCGCACGACAGTGACTACAATCCGAAGGATTGGAAGATCAGCGTGTCGGAGATCCTGCGCGTGATTCAGTTCTACAACTTGGGCGGTTACCATCTCGCGGAAGGTACCGAAGACGGCTACGCCCCGGGGCTCGCCGCCAAAGCAATGCCGAACAGCGTTAAGGCCGATGAAAAGATGGTTCTGCCCCCGGCTGTAACCCTCCCGGCGCTCTATGCCGTGCGCGGGACCGCCGCGAACGGAGACGCCTCTGAAGTGACGGTAACATTCACCGGCGTCGGCGCGGAACCGGTCTCGGCCTTGGGGCTCGTGGAAACGCTGCCGGAGGGTTGGACCTTTGATAGTATCGTCGATGCCACCGAGCCGCCTGCCGTCGCGCCTGTCCAAGGCGACTCGGGCGAACTGAACTTCGCCTGGATCTGGCCGCCTGCGTTGCCGGCACAGGTGACCTACCGCATACACTCAGACTCGGCCAAAGCCGGCATGGCGGAGCTCGTTGGAAAGGCCCTGTACCGCACCTCCGGCGCGGAACAGCAAGCCGTGGTGGCTCACGGGGCGCCGCAGACGTTCCATGCCGACGCCAGCGCCTCCCCGCTGTGGCAGGGTCTCCCGACCCAGCCACTGTTCCGACCGCCAGGTCTCCAAAACCGCCTGGATGCCGAATACGCGTCCACGGATGAACAGAGTGGCTTTGTGTCGAGGCGTTTCTTGCGATAGAAGCACCAAGGCACAACGACACAAAGAAGACCGCAAAGATGTCGCCACTGCTTTCCCAATGTGGCGTCCGGCCTTGTGTCGGACGTCCGGACGCCTGACGCGAGGTCGGGCGCTACAATTCACTCTCTGCATTGGGAAGGCCATCCCGCCAATCCTGTTCATCCCGTCAAACAAACCTTCCCGTCTCTTTCTAAATTTACCCACATGGGCTAAACTGTCTTTGGAGCAAATAGGGGGCTGTGCGTATGAGCGATATCTACAACGCAGGGAAGGCCGCGACTTGAGCCGCCTGCCTTGGGGCATTAGCCGTCTCATCAGACCGTCACGGTTCTATTGCGGCAGAAGTTGAAGCCAGACCGTGAGTTTTGGTCGAATATCAATTGTTAGTGTATCCTGGATCGGCGGGGATGGTAATGTGCGTGCGCTTGCCAATTCAGCCGGCACACTTCCGGGGGTAGTCGCTGACCTGCGCCTTGACGGACTCAAACCTGCGACTGATCGGGAGCGAAGCGTGTCCGTCTGGTGTTGCGTATGTCCCCGATTCAGGACCGAAAGCGAATGCCCGAGTGAGTGAGTCTGTCTCAAATAGAGCCAACGGGTCGCGGTGGGCCAATGTCGTCCGGCCGCTGCGCTCGCGCAATTACCGCCTGTTCTTCGTAGGTCAGGGTATCTCGCTGACGGGCACCTGGATGCAGCGGACCGCCCTCCTGTGGCTGGTCGGCACCATGTTCCCCGATGAAAAGACCGCTGCGTTCTGGCTGGGCATAGTGGGCTTCGCCGGGCAGATTCCCGCCATCGTGCTGACCCCTCTGGCGGGCGCCCTGGCCGACCGGTGGGACCGGCGGCGTATGCTCGTAGCCGCCCAAGCGCTGGCCATGCTCCAGTCCTTCGTGCTGGCCGCGCTGACGGTGACCGGCGGCGTTGAAATCTGGCAGATCGTCGTCCTCTCGCTCTGGTTGGGCGCGGTGAACGCGGTCGAAGTGCCAACTCGGCAGTCGTTCGTTATCGAGATGGTGGAACGGCCGGAAGACCTCACCAATGCCATTGCACTCAACAGTTCCATCGTCAATTTAGGCCGTCTGGTGGGTCCCGCCTTTGGCGGCGTCGTTACGGCCATGTTTGGCGTTGGCGCGTGCTTTTTGCTCAACGGGTTCAGCTTCCTGGCCGTCATCATTGCGCTGCTGGTTATGCGCATCAAGCCGCGCCGGGTCCAGCCCAGCAAGAAACACGTGCTCCAGAACCTGGCCGAGGGGCTGGTCTATGCCTTCACTTTCCCGCCGATTCGTGCCTTATTGCTAATCATGGCGCTGGTCAGCCTCGTGGGCGTTCCGTACAACTCCCTGCTGCCGGCGTTCGGCAGGCACGTTTTGTCTTGCGGCCCCAAGGGCTACGGCACATTAGTCGCGGTGGCCGGCGTTGGCGCCCTGGCCGGGGCGCTGTACCTGGCGAGCCGCTCCTCGGTCCGCGGACTGGGCCGCATCATTGTCTTTGCCCCTGCCCTCTTCGGCGCCACGCTGATCGGCTTTTCCCTCAACCGGTCATTCGCGTTGGCGCTCCTGTTCATGCCGCTGCTCGGTCTGGGCCAGATGCTGCTGATGGCGTCCTGTAATACTGTTTTACAGACCATCGTGGACGACGACAAGCGCGGGCGCGTGATGAGCTTCTATTCACTGTCGTTCATGGGGGTCGTGCCTTTGGGCAACTTGTTGGCGGGGTTCGCCGCGCGTGAGATTGGCTCGGCACTGACCATGGCCATCGGGGGGACGGTCTGTGTCCTGGGCGCCGTTGATTTCTACCGGAGACTTCCTAACTTGCGCGCGCTGCTCCATCGGATATATGTCAGCAAGGGTATTGTCCCCGAAGTGGCCACTGGCCTGCAGGCAGCCGCCGAACCGTCCGGCACGTCCAATGCGGGAGGACCAGGCGCCGCACCACAAGGCGGCCACTCTTGAAAACAATGGGGAAGCGAAAGAAACGGCGGTGTTGCGAGGCAAGACCGGCGGCAAACGGTTCAACCGCCCGGCGCGGGGAGTCCCTATGCAGCGGGACCCTTCTCCGGGTCGCTCTCCAGGGCGCCCGGGCTGTCCGGAAAGGTTGACCGCAGGAATTGGGCCACGCGTTCGCCTTCCTTTGTGACGGATGCCAGCATCTCCTGCGCGCCGTCAAGATCGTGTTCGCGGCCTTGCCGTTCCAACTCTCGTGCGAGGTCGGCAATGCGTTGAGCGCCAATGGTCAGAGAACTGCCCCTAATCACATGGGCCCAGCGTTCCATGCTTTGGGGATTGCGCGTTTCCACGGCCGCGGCGAGTTCCACAAGCCGCTGGGCATTTTCGCCCAAGTACTCGTGGACGATCTCGGCCATAAACTCCGCGTCCTCCCCGCACGATTGTCTCAAAACACTCAAATCTACCGGGGCAACCTCTTCCGGGAGAGCAGCGCATGGCGGACCGCCGGAGCACGCATGCGCTTCACCATTCGCGTCAGGCGGGCGCAGCCACCTGTTCAACACCGATAACAGGTTCTCCCTGATGACGGGTTTGGAGAGGTAGTCATCCATTCCCGCCGCCAGGCAGCGCTCGCGGTCTCCCTTCATCGCCGAGGCGGTCATCGCGATAACCGGGATATGGTCGCCGGGCCTTTCCTGCTCGCGCAATCTCCGTGTGGCCTCATAGCCGTCCATCTCGGGCATCTGGCAGTCCATCAGCACGAGGTCGTAGTGCCGGCGTTTCAGCGCCTCGAGGGCCTCCCGGCCGTTACGAGCCAGCTCGCAGCGGAACCCCGCTTTGGCGAGCAACCGGTCCATCACTTTCTGGTTGGCGGTCACATCCTCAACCACCAGCAAGAGAAAGCGGCCCCGTGCCGGCCAGTCCAGCGTATGCTCCGTTACGACACTGCTCACGCCTTTGCCAACCGGGGCGGGACGCCGGCCCAGGACCGTCGTGACGCAATCGAACAGTGCTTGCCGTTTGGCGGGTTTCATCAATACTCCTTCAAAGCCGATGTTGGCGAGGCGTTCCAGGGGGCACCTGCGTCCAATCGAGGTCAGGAGGATAAGGCGCGTGCTCGCGACTGTCGCATCACGCTTCACTTCTTGAGCGAGTTCTTCGCCGTCCATTCCCGGCATCTGCAGGTCCAACAACGCCAGGCGGAACGGCCGCCCGGCGCGGGCCGCCTCACGAAGCGCGGTCAACGCGCTGCATCCGTCGCCAGCCTCCGCAACCACGCATCCCCAGCGCTCGAGATAGGTACGAAGAATCAGCCGGTTTGTATCGTTATCGTCGACCACCAGGACCCGCACTCCCCTCAGATCGACCGACTCGGTCAATTGCTCGGGCACAAGTTCACCTTCTGCCGGAGGCAGGGGAACAACGAAGTAAAACGTCGAGCCCGCGCCTGCTTCGCTCTCGACGCCGATCTCACCCCCCATGAGGCTTATCAGCCGCTGGCAGATCGCGAGGCCAAGCCCCGTGCCCCCGTATCTGCGGGTAGTCGACGCATCCGCCTGCGTGAACGACTCGAAAAGCCGCTCGCGCTGTTCCTCGATAATGCCGATCCCCGTATCGGACACCTCAAAGCGGACCGCATCGTCATGACCGTTCCAGGCCGTGCGGGCGACATTCAGGACCACCTCGCCCTTCTCCGTGAACTTGATCGCGTTCCCCACCAGATTGACCAGAACTTGCCGGAGGCGTCCCGGGTCGCCTAGCACGTAATCAGGGACGTCGGGCGCGACCAGAACGCACAACTCGATGCCCTTGTCATCCACTTGTCCCGCAAAAACGTCGGCCACCGCCTCGATATGCGTGGGCAAGTGAAATGCCAGGGACTCGAGTTCCAACTTCCCCGCCTCGATCTTCGAGAAATCCAAAATATCATTGATGATGCTGAGAAGGGATTCGCTGGACTGATGCGCGGTTTCGGCGAAATCCCGTTGCTCCTCGGTCAAGTCGGTGTCCGCCAACAGGTCCATCATGCCCATGATGGCGCTCATGGGAGTGCGGATCTCGTGGCTCATGTTAGCCAGGAAACTGCTCTTGGCCCGGTTTGCCGATTCCGCGGCCTCTTTCGCGCGGCGCAATTCCTCGGCTGCCTGTTTCTGAACGGTTATATCCTCGAGGGTGACAATGGCGCCGCCAAATTTCTCGCTCACGTCGAGAATCCGGGCGAATTTCACGTGGTAGCAGCGGGGACCGTTTTCTGCCGGTATTTCTCGCTCGACAGCGAGAACTTCACCGGCACTGCCCAAGAAGCGGGAGAGGTCTGCCGCCAGCCCGGGTAGAATCTCAGCGAGCGGCGTTCCGGATAGCCCTTTGCAGATTCCGTGCGCATCCTGTTCAGCAACTGCCGTCTTGTCTTTGAGCAAGGCCCGAATCTTGTAGTATTGGTCGCCGGGCACCTTTCCGTGATGGACCAGCAGGGCCGCTGCATGGTTCAGATTCACTATGCGCATCCGGGTGTCCAGCACAAACACCGGATGGGGATGACTCTCGAAAACGGTGAGATAACGGTTCTTTTCGTTCGTCATGGAACGGTTGCTGGCCTGAAGTTCGGCAATCAGGCTGCTCGGGTCCGACCCCGCCCAGTCACTGCAGAACGCGATCTCGAAACGGTCGAACAGGCGGGTAATCACGTGACAGCAGTGCGCCTTGTACAACGGCTCGAAATCCGAACCGCGCACGAGATCAAGAAAGGAGTCACGATAGTACGTCATCAGCCCCAGGAACATGGCGAGACTGATGCCGCGAGCGCGATGGCGCTGGGATTCTACCAAGGCGAACGAACAGATCGGGTCCCCCGTGAAGTCCTCGTCGGGACCCAGCTCGAAGCTAGCGCCAGTGGTGTCCAGCGCGCTCACGAGCGCGTCGGACAACCCCGAGATGGAAAGGCGCCACGCTTCCTTCAGTGTGGACGTGTATCTCGCGTATTCGCGCTTTCTGGCATATTCCAGAATCCGCCCCATCAGCCAGTCTTCACTATTCAAGATCAGCGTGCGCAAGGGCTTCATATCTACAAGTCTGGCTTCCATGCCTTCGCCTCCAGTACGGGATTCCATGCAGACGGACAGGTTACGGCGCGCTACCAGCGGCCGCGTTGTGGGGACCTTCCTGGCCGCCCGGCTCCGGTACCCCGGTCAGCGGAATGGTGAAAAAGAACCGCGAACCGTTGCCTTCCGAACTCTCAAAACCAGCCGTCCCTCCGTGCAATTCCGCGAAATGCTTGACGATCGGCAGTCCCAGGCCCAGGCCGCGTTTGCCAAACTCGTAACTGCCGGAGGAATGGTGCAGCATGTCGAGCGTCGAGAAGTACATCTCGAAAATGTGGGGCTTGTCCGTCTCGGAGACGCCCACTCCCCGGTCAATGACCTCAAAGCGCACGTTTCCCGCGTCCGGCTGACAAACGTTCACGCCGATGGTCTCGCCGTCGGGGGTGAACTTGATGGCGTTCATCAGGAGGTTTAGAAGCGCGTCGGCAATCTTGCTGCGGTCAAGCGTGACAGGGGGCAGACCGTCGTCCACAGTAACGCGCAGCTTCTGACCGCGCCGGTCCGCGAACACGCATGCTTCCTCCACGACGTCCTTGGTGAGTGCCGCCAAGTCCGTTTCTTCGGCAAATAGACCCTGGTCATAACCGCCTTCGTGGCTCACCTTCAGTGTTCGCACAACCACATCAACGAGGCGCTGAGTGCTCTTAGTTAATGCGTCCAGGAGGCTCCGAGCAGTCCTCTTGTCAGGGTCAATGTGGGGACGAAGCAGTTCCGTCGCGCCGTTTATCACGGCTAACGGGGAACGCAGCTCGTGAGAGGTGAGAAGAATGAAAGCCGACTTCATCCTATCCAGCTCACGCAGCTCATGATTGATTCTCTCTTGCGTCTCGATATCCGTCTTCAACCCTATCACGCGTTGCGCGGCTATCAGACGCACCTGTAGCTCGTCCGGGTCAACCGGCTTGATAACGAAATCATCCGCGCCCGCGGACATGCCTTCCAGGAAATCCTCGCGGCCCGAGCGGGACGTGATCAGCAGAATGTAGACATAATGTTCGCGTTGCTGAGCCCGCACCCGCCGGCATATCTCCGGCCCGTCCAGGCCAGGCATCATCCAATCCAGGAGAAGCACTTGAAGTTCCGGGCGCTGTTCGATCTGCTCGTAAGCGCGATCGCCGTCCGCAGCGGCAACAACTTCGTGCCCCCATTGGGTAAGAAGCCGTTCCATAAGACGCCGGGCAACTGCGTCATCATCTGCGACAAGAACGTTCAATTGAACACCTTTTCTTGCGTCGCGGTCCACGTATTGGTCCTGCAACGCGTTTCTCACGGGCGCAACGCCCCTTTGTCGAGGAGATCGCGGTAAAAAAGCATATTCTGGCGAACATGCGTTCGCCGAAGGATTCCAAGCGGGAACAGGGGGGAATGCCAAGGTTGCATACGTTTCGGCTCGGTTGTTGGCAGCGGCCGCGGATGCATGTCTTTGCCCGGGCCAATCCGGGCGTGATGCAAGTACGTGGGGGCAGACACTGGCCCGCACGGCGTTCGAGCAAGCGCCGGGCCGCGAGAAGAGCGTCTGCCCCAAAGCCCGTCATCGTGCCAATCCTCTTGCCCCGCCTACTAGGGTTAGAATCTCAAGCCGTGCGCAGACCTTTGCCATTTTTCACACTAGAACAAATGTATTCTCGTGTCAAGAGAGTGGGAGAACACCGAATCGTGAGACAAGGCTTTCCGAAACAACGGAAAACGGTAAGAGAAAAGCCCTTTTGCAGCAGCATAGAGGTATCTGCCCTTTTCCTTAGTCAAGCTGATGGGGACGCCGGGTTTTCGGGCGCGTTCCAACACCCACACGTTGCAACCAAAGCTGCAGAGAGACAAACTAAGCCTTGTTCTGATAGCATATTAAGAGGATTCTCTTATTTGGAGCGCAAGGGTGGATGTAGCCGCACGGGAGAGTGCGGCTCTGGTTTCCTGCGCTCCTCTGTTCGGCGCTCCAAAAGCCGCCAAGGCGGCTGCTGCAATTGCGGCAATGCCAATGGCAGGCAGGCGGCAGTTCACCCCGACGCAAGGCTGTGCGGCCCGCGGCTGCCAAGCAAACGGGTGTCTTGAAAGCTCCACAAGGAAAGCACGGATGAGCAAATCAAGCAAGGAGGCAACTCCACTCTGGCACACACTTGCTGCGGAAGCGGTCGTTTCTTCCCAGAAGACAAGCCTCGCGGGGTTGAGCCAGAACGAGGCGGTCAGGCGTCTTGCCGAGACCGGGCCGAACGAACTGCAGGCCGCCCGTCAAATATCTCCGTGGTCGATTCTTATCGAGCAGTTCAAGAACCTGTTGATTATCATCCTGCTCATAGCGGTCGTCATCTCCGCTTTTCTCGGACATGAAATAGAATCCATCGCCATAGGCGTCATCGTTTTGTTCGCGGTGGGGCTGGGTTTTGTGCAGGAGTACCGCGCGGAACGTGCTATCGAAGCACTCAGGAAAATGGCTGCACCCACTGCGACCGTGCTTCGCGACGAAGTCGAGACCGAGATCCCTTCCCGCGAGCTTGTGCCGGGCGACCTCGTTCTCTTGCGGGCGGGCGACCGGATACCAGCCGACCTCAGGCTTGTCGAGAGCATCAATCTGCAGATTGAGGAGGCCTCACTCACAGGCGAATCGGTCGCTGTCGAAAAACACTGTGACGCGCTTCCTGACGGCGAATTGGCCTTGGGCGATCGCAAGAACATGGCCTATGCGGGTACTGCAGCCACATACGGCCGCGGCCGCGGGGTTGCTGTGGCTACGGGCATGAGCACCGAGTTCGGCAAGATTGCCCGAATGCTCCAGACTATCGAAGCCGGCAAGACCCCATTGCAGGAAAACCTGGACCGGCTCGGCCAAACCTTGGCTCGTGCGGCATTCGTGATCGTGGCAGTAATCGTCGTTCTCGGTTTGTTCCGTGGACAACCGTTCGTCGAAATGCTGGTTTTCGGCATAGCCCTCGCCGTCGCCGTCGTCCCCGAGGCGCTGCCGGCGGTCGTGACGATCTCCCTCGCTATCGGGGTGCAGAGGATGGTCAAGCGAAACGCCTTGATGCGCCGTCTGGCGGCGGTCGAAACACTCGGCAGCACGTCGGTCATCTGTACTGACAAGACCGGCACGCTGACAAAAGACGAGATGACCGTTCGCAAGGTCTTTGTCGCCGGACGGGTGCTCGACGTTTCGGGTACCGGGTACGAACCGGCCGGACATTTCTCGCGCGGCGGTCTCACCCTGGAACCCACCGAGGCGCTTAAGGCCCTGCTGCGCGCTGCCACGCTCGCCTCTGACGCACACATCGTTTACAGCGAGCAGGAAGAGCGTTGGCGCGTGAAAGGGGATCCTACTGAAGGCGCATTGGTGGTCGCCGCTGCCAAAGCTGGGTTCAAGAAGGCCGACCTTGACGAAGAGTACCCCCGGGTGAGCGAGATTCCTTTCACCTCCGAAACCAAGCGCATGACTACGCTGCATGCCGGAGCCGATGGCCTCGTCGCATACTCCAAAGGCGCGCCGGAATTCATACTTGCGTCCTGCGTCAAGCAACTGATGGAAGACGCAGTGGTCCCGCTTGATGCCACAAGCCGGGAGGAAATCGTGGATACGGCCCGGCTGATGGCAAGCGAAGCGTTGCGTATTCTTGCCGTGGCATCCAAGTCCAAAGCGACGCTGGAGAATGCCGAACACGAGATGACGTTTCTGGGGCTGGTGGGCATGATCGATCCCCCCCGTCCTGAAGCAAAGGCCGCGATTCAGATGTGCGAGCAGGCCGGCATCAGGCCCGTAATGATTACGGGCGACCACCCTCTTACGGCACAGGCTGTGGCGCAGGAACTGGGCTTGTTGAAGGGTGGCCGCGTCGTAACCGGGGCCGAATTGGAGGATATGAGCGAAGACGAATTCGATCGCGAGGTAGAGAATGTTGAAGTCTATGCCCGCGTTTCTCCGGCCCACAAGTTGCGCGTTGTCACGGCCCTGCAGAAGAAAGGCCATGTGGTTGCCATGACCGGCGACGGCGTGAACGATGCGCCCGCGCTCAAAAAAGCCGATATTGGCGTCGCGATGGGGATCACTGGCACGGACGTGACCAAAGAAGCCGCCGCAATGACTCTCACGGACGACAACTTCGCCTCAATTGTCGCGGCCGTCGAGGAGGGCCGCGGCATTTCGGGCAACATCAAGAAGTATTTGATGTACCTGCTCTCGTCCAACATTGGCGAGATCGGTTTGATGGCCGGCGCTTCGCTGGCGGGCCTGCCGCTGCCTTTGAGCGCCGTGCAGATACTGTATGTCAATCTCGCTACTGACGGACTGCCCGCCCTCGCGCTGGCTGTGGATCCGCCCGAGCCCGACCTGATGCGCCGCGGCCCACGCAACCCGCGCGCAGGCATCTTCACCCGGCCCGTTGTCAGCCTGATGCTGGCAGGGGGAATCTGGTCTACGATCATTAACGCGGGCATATTTGCCTGGGCGTTGAAATCTGGCCGGACCCAGGATGAGGCTATGACAATGGTCTTCGTTCAGTTGGTGCTCACCGAGTTTTTCAAAGCATACAACTTCCGGTCAGACCGGCACTCCGCGTTGATTCGTCCCTTCGCCAACAAATGGCTGAACGCGGCAATCGTGTGGGAATTGATGTTGCTTTCTCTGATTGTCTACGTTCCGTTCCTCCATGCGCCGTTTGGCACTTATAGCTTGCCTTGGTTCGATTGGGCTATCGTGATCACTCTTGCGGCTACGGTTGCGCCGGTCCTGGAAGCGGCAAAATGGCTGGAGCGGCGCGGCTGGTTTGGGGAGGTTACCTGATCAGATGTTGTCTGACGTTGTTTTGTTCAGCGTGTCCATCCTTTCGGCAGTTGGACATGCCGACGCCTTTGCCCAGCCAGAGGTGAGCCGCTATACCCCCGTTCCGGGGGGATGGCAAATCCGTATCAGCGACGACGCGGCCGCCCAGCGCCCCCAACCGGGGTCGGACATCGGAGTCGCAGAAGGGGACTGCCGGCTCCATCGCCGGCCTCTCTATCCACCCGCGGACCGCACAATGATTTGGACGCCCGAGGAACTGGCCAAGATTCCGCGCAGCTCTTTCCGGCCGGTGGTTCTCGCCTATAACGAGCCCCGTTTCCTGTTCGATTACCATGCCGCGGGAGGGCTCCTGGGCCACTTGTACATCGGCGTGACTCAAGGCTCGTCCGGAAAATGGCTCCACCAGTGGTCCAATATCGACGCCGCCTACGTGGAAGGGCGGATGATCTATGTCCTCCGGGATGCCGCGTTCCCCGACACGCAGGTGCGGCTGGAGGCCGCACCTTTGGCCGATGCCGCCGGACTCATCGTGAAGCTGGCGGTCAGTGGGCCGCACAAGGGCGCTTCCTTGTTGTGGGGGTACGGCGGCGCTTCCGCATTTTTCACCAACTACAACATGACGGCCCCCGAGTTTGTTTTTGCGCCCGAGCAATGCGCCAAAGATCGCGTCTCCTGGCAGGCTGAAGGGTTTGCGCTGCGGCGCGCCTTTGACGAGTCCGACGTTGTGACGCGCGAGGCGTTCAGTGCGTGGCGCAATCTGCCGCGATGGGAGGCCGTCGTTCAGGGCGGCAGCTCCTGGAAAAGTGGGGGCGGGTTCGGCGACCCCGGCCTGTTCGGCGTGTCTCCCCTCGAGCTAACCGCATCGATGGCTGCTGCAACAGACGCAACCGAACAACGCAACCGGGTCGCGGTACAACAAATACCCCTGTCCGAGGCCACGTCCGACAGCTTTATCGTAGTGGGCATGGGCGGACGCATCGCCGGGGATATTGACGACCCGGCCAGCGCGTGGGCTGCCGCACTCGAGCGGAACCGTTCTATTGCCCAACGTGTGACCGTGCGGACGCCCGACCCCTATCTCGACGCGGCAGTCCCGATGATGGCCTTTGCCACGGAAGGGACGTGGGGCGGCCTGGCGACGGTGCACGGCGGCTGGTCCTGGCGCTTCGCGTATCTTGGCTGGCGCACGGGCTATGGCCCGGTCTGCTATGGCTGGACCGAGCGCGTCCGCCAATATATTGAGGCGCACACCACCCTCGGGCTTGTGAAAGAGGGACCCGACGCGGGCGCGCTCGGCTCCCTCCTCGAGTACGAACCCGGCGTTTTTTACAACATGAACGAGGTGTTCTTCGACCATGTCCGGCAATATTTCGACTATACCAACGACCTGGAACTGATGGAGCGCATCTTCCCCGTCCTCGAGGGGATCCTCGAGTGGGAGGATACACGTCTGCAGCCCGCAAATGAGGGATTGTACGAAAGCGCCCTCAATACCTGGATCAGCGATTCGCACTGGTACATCCGGGGCCAGTGCACACAGGCTTCGGCCTACATGCTCAACGCGAACCGGTTCATGGCTGAGCTCGCGGTCAGGCTCCGGCGCGACCCCGCGCCCTTTCAAGCCCGGGCAGAACGCACCCTCAAAGCGATCCAGGAAGTACTGTGGATGAAGCGGCTGGGCACGTTTGCGGAGTACCGTGACACCCGGGGCCATCAGCTCCTCCACCCCGAACCGGAGCTGCCAACGCTCTATCATGCTGCCGAATTCGGCGCCGCGGACCCGTTCCAGACCTACCAGATGCTCGACTGGGCGGACACGCACCTGCGCACCGAAAGCACGCCAGGCGGCGGCATGCTTGTCTGGAGTTCCAACTGGTACCCGAACCGCGGGCGAAGTTACACCCACAGCACCTACGAGATGGCCTATGGCGAGGAACTCAACTACGCCCTCACGAACTACGCCGCTGGCCGCAGCGGCGAGGCCTATGCCCTGTTGCGCGCCTCCCTCTGCGGCATTTTCAACGGTCCCACCCCGGGCGGGCTGTCGTGCCACAGCTACGTCGACGGCCGCCAGCGCGCCAACGACGAGTTCGCCGACGCGTCCAGCATGTGGGGCCGCGCCGTTGTCGAAGGGCTCTTTGGCATTTGCCCGAAGCGGCAGGATGGCTGTGTCCACGTTACACCTCAGTTTCCAGGCGACTGGACCGACGCGGCCATCACAGCGCCTCATTTCTCCTATTCGTGGCGGCGAAACGACGGGCGCGTCTGGGTGGAATGGGAATCGCCAATCGAAACCGCCGTGCGATGGCGTCTGCCTGTCGCGGGGTCGGAAGTCCGCGATGTGCGCGTGACGCCCTCCGCGAAAACGCCGACAACCTTTGAGCCGGGGTTCAGCGGGACAACCTGGGCGGTCGTCGAAACGGTCCCCGCAACGCGGGGAGCCGTCGAAGTCGTGTTTGTTCCGCGCTCAATGCCGGTCCCCGAACGGGTGACTGTCTCGGAAAGCTCGGATTGCCAGTTGGCATTGTCTGGCTCAGTCATTACGGCGTGGCAGGATCCGCAAGGCCTCCTCAGCGGCGTTCGGCTTGAGAACGGCACATTGCGCGGGACGGCCGCAGGCGCGCCAGGGCCCGGCGTGCTGTTCGTCCTGGCTGGCCAGCCGCCTCTGACGACGTGGATGCCCGTTCGGCTCCAAATCGGCCCAGAAACCCCTCCTCCGCCCGAGCGCATGTGGCACGCTCCGGATGCCGGCGAGCACGACCTCGCACGCTGGGCCCTTGTGGACCTTTCCGGCGTGTTCAACTCGGAGCTTGTCGATGCGCCCCGGTACGTCCAGGAGCATGCGCCCGCCCCCGAGATGCCCGCGAGCCAGGTCAATTTCGGCTATTGGAAAGACCATTTCAGGGAAACGCACCATGGCGGCCGCATCGAAACCCTGAGCGACGCCTCGTGGCGCGCCAAGACCGGCCCGGACGGCATCGCCTGGACCCGGGACGGCATCCCCTTCAAAACAGCCAAGGAAGGCCCGAACATCGGCGTTGTCACGGTCACCGGAGGTTTTCCTGCGAAGTTGGCGTTTCCTGTGCAGACAGCGGGACAGACGCTGTACCTGATGATCAGCGGCATTACGTTCCCTGTGCAAAGCCACGTGCCCAATGTGCGGGTCACGCTCAATTATGCCGACGGGGCCGCCGAATCCACCGACCTGGTCAATCCCTTCACCATCGGTGACTGCTGGGGCACGTGGTGCGGCCGCTATCACGACTGCCAGGCCAACGGTTTCGAGAACCTTGGCGGCCGCCACGGGCCCGCGGGCTCGGCGGATGTGCAGGACCTTACCCAGCCCGTTGCCGTTGACACCGAGGCCCATCTCGTCCCGTTCCTTTTGAAACCCGGCGCGGAACTCGCCTCCGTGGAATTCGAGGCGGTGGCCAACGACGTTATCTTCGGTATCATGGGTGCAACCGTCTTGAAGTGAACACGTCCGGCCCGCTCTCCGCCGCTTGGCTTGTTCGCGTTTTGCGCTGGCGCGAAGGGGCGTGAGCGGCGGCCGGGGGGTCATAGGAATCCGGCATGTTTTTCGGGAAGCGCCTCCATCTCCGCGTATTGGTCATGTATCTCTTCGAAAAGGTTGATGTGGGCGAGCATGACGTCGACGACAGCGGGATCAAACCTCTTTCCGCTTTCTTCGCGAAGGTTCTGGATAGCTTCCTCGGCCGTAAACGCTTCCTTGTACACGCGTTTCGAGCGCAGGGCATCGTAATGGTCCGCGATACCCATGATGCGCGCCGCGAGGGGAATCTCCTCGCCCCGTATTCCGGACGGATACCCGTTCCCATCGTACCGCTCATGGTGACTCATGACGAGATCCCGTGCTATGCGGAACATCTGGAGGTCGCAGTATTGAAGCACTGTATCAAGCGCGTGGCCGCCGACTAGCGTGTGGGTCTTGATAACCTCGAACTCCGCAGGGGTGAGCTTGCCCTGTTTCAGCAGAATGGCATCAGGAATACTCACCTTGCCGATATCATGCAGCGGACTCACGTAGTAGATGGCTTCGATAAAGTCCGGGTCGACATCATCCTTGAATCGAACGTCCGCCGACATAAGCTTGGCCAAGAGCGTGCAATGATCCCGCACACGGTATAAGTGAGCGCCCGTATCGGCATCCCGCGATTCGGCCAGTTCGGCAAGTGAAATGATCAGGCCCTGATGTGCACGAAGCAAATCCAGCGTGGCAACTTGGTTCGACTGTCGAAGACGTTGGGATAAGAGCCGAAGGATACGCTGGGCAAACCGTTCTTCCTGGTCCATCAACACAATGAACTGCTCGCGGTCCAGGCACAGGAGTTCCACATCCGAGACCGCTTTCACCGTGGCAGAACGCGGCTCATCCGCCACAAGCGACATCTCACCGAAGCCGTCTCCCGGCCCCAATCGCTGGAGCTCTCGTTGACCGACTCCGGCGCCCTTGAGCACCGTCGCTTCACCGGTCGCAATGAGATAGTACGTTTCGCCGCGGCTTCCCTCGATAATAATCGAGTCCCCCGCCTTGAATGCGACCTTGCGGAACTCTTTCGCGATGCGCTCGATGGTTTGGAGACCGAGTCCCATAAAGAGTTCATTGCGCCCAAGATACGATTCAATATGCATGATATCTGCTCCAATGCCCGTGGCAAGCGTCTTTGCCATATCTTCGCGCACAGCGGCTCATTCGAGCAACCTTTTTGTGAAACCGCTGATCGGCCCCGCGCCTCCAAAGTGCGGCACGCGCATCAGTGTGAACTACTACTGAGCCCCCTGATGCCATAAATGCAGACAGGCGCCTCTTTGCCCCGAATAGCCAGGGGGCCAAACTTCTCGGCGTCCACGTAGTCTTTGACCTGTTCGTAAGTGGTCTCGTTCACCAGGATGTCGAAGGGAAGTTCTTTTGTAAGCGCTTCGATGCGCTGGGCGTAATTCACGTCTCTTCCAATAGCCGTATATTCGAGCCGCCGCGCGGAACCAATATTGCCTATAATCACTTCCCCCGTCGAGATCCCAATGCCCACTCGAATCCGCGGCTTTCCGCGCTCTTGCCACTGTGCATTCAGGCCGCCCAGCGTCTCTTGCATGGCCAGTGCCACTTTCACGGCCCGAAGCGCGTCGTCGTCGTGTTGTACGGGCGCGCCGAACAACGCCAGCACCGCATCGCCCATGAATTTGTCGAGCGTCCCTTCGTTTTCAAGGATAATGTCGATCATGGCCGCAAAGTAGGAGTTCAGGAACTGCACAAGCTCTTCCGGAGCCATGGTCTCGGACATCGACGTGAATCCGCGGATGTCGGTTAACAGAATGGTAACCGTTCTGCGCTCGCCGCTCACGTTCACGGGCTGGGAGCTTCGGACGATCTGATCGACAATCTCCGCGCTCACGTATCGCGCGAAGGATTGTCTCAGAAGCTGCTTGCGCTTCTCTTCGTGACGCAGACGCACGAAGGTAAGCAGTGACGCGCCAGCGGCCAGCATGCTCACTCCGGGGAGGGGGGACCAATAGGCGCCCCACTGGTCGAAGATGGCCCAGCAGCTCAGTGTCAGCATTACGATGGCCCCGGCGGTCATCAGGGCGCTTACCACAACGCGGGTCCAGGCGGCCAAGACCGTCACTAGGACGCCTGCCAGGACAACGAGCACGGCCTGCCCGCCCCGGCTCCACCCTGGCTGGACAAAGAAGTCTTTCCGCAGAATTGCGTCAGCCGCGAGGGCGTGCAAGTCCACCCCGGGACACAATCGCATGACCGGTGTCGCGTGCATATCCTGAAGCCCGCTCGCGGAGGACCCGACAAAAACAATCTTGTCCTTGAGACGTTCGGGTTCGACTCGCCCTTCCAGAAGGTCGGCTGCGGAGATATGCAGGAACCGGTCTGGCGGCCGCATGCGAAATGGAAACAGCAGGTTGCCCTGGCCATCCGTCGGAATCACAGTCTCTCCGATACGCAACTCGAGCACACCCGCGTTGGACCACTTCAGCACCACCTGATTCTCGCCCGAGGCGGCCAGGAGCGCGCCTGCGGCCAAGCTTGGCACCCACTTTTCGCCACAGCGCAGCACAAGCGGGGCCCGTCTCAGTTTGCCGTCCCGGTCGGGAAGCGAGTTCGTGGCCGCCACGAAGGTCGCGGCCTCGGCGAGCTCGGGAACCGGGCATACCATCCCGGAGGCAAGAGGAACGGGCGGCGTCCCTTCCGTTTCGGGCAAGGCCCGGAGAACAACGCTCAAGGGATTCCCGCAGACCTGTCCGCGGTCCGGCATCGTTTCGTCGAACCTCAGGTCCGCGCCCAGAACTACCGCGTGCCTGGCTACTGTCTCAGCCAGTACCCGGTCGTTGTCCAGGGCATCCCCCGGCACTCCACTCAGATTCAGTTCAATGCCACGGTCCCGCCGGTACAGATCCCCTACTTCAGCAAGAGAGAGCCGATCGGGTTCCGCGAAGAGGAAATCCATCGCAATACTGCGGGCGCCAAGGGCGGAGGCCTGTTCGACAAGCGCCGCTATCCGGTAGCGCGGCCACGGCCATTGCCCCAGCTTTGCAAGACTCGGCTCGTCTATGTCTATCACCGCCACATCGGGAGGCGGCGGCTCTCCTCCGAGGAAACGGACCATCTCGTCGTATCCCACGTACTCGAAGGCCTTGACGGGCGAGGGGGGGTATACTACGAGAACAAGAAAGAACAGCGTGAGGAGTCCGCCGAGCAACACGATGATGTGTGACGTCGGCGCAAGCCGGTGACCCTTCACCCAGACCCCACCCCCCAGCCGCATAAGACGGTCCCTTGACTTGGCCCGCATCACCGGTCCGCCACCGCTCCCCCGGGTTACCGGACAACCACTTCGACCCGGCGGTTCTTTGGTTCGCTAACGTTGTCCTCGGTCGGAATAACGGGCTTGCTTTCGCCGTAATATTCGATGGTCAGGTAGTCGGCAGAGACGCCCTGTTCCACAAGCAGAACCTTGACAGCATTGGCACGCTCCAGGCTCAACTTCATGTTCCAGTCGGCTTCCCCTGTCCGGTCCGTGTGACCGTTCAGGCTTATATCGTGCGAATCGCGCTGACGCACCTCCGCCAAGACCTGCTCAAACATAGGGAGCGAGTCGGCATCCACTTTGCTCGAGTCGGTGTGGAAATAGATATTGAATCCCTTCGGCGGCGGCGGCACGAGCGCGAGAGCGTCGCCAAACTTGGTCTCAATCTCTTCGGACGTTGCCATGCGTGATTCCTTAAATGCCTGGTCCACACGCATTGCCGCTACGGTTTCGTTGGCCTTGTTCAGTGTCACACTGGCGGCTTGGTTGGTCACCGTGACCTCGCCCACACGCCCTTCAGGGTCGGGCACCAGATAGAAACTAGCCCTCGGGGTTTTCGCGCATCCGGCCGCAACGCAGAGAAGAATCAAAACCATGACGTTCGCGCATTTCATTTTGCTTTCTCCGCTTGTTTCTCGGCCTTCGTTGCCGGCACTTCCACTAGGAGTTCCGTGCCGCGAACCGCCGCTACCCCCGCAGGGGTTTCAATCTGGGCCGAGCCGGGAGCAAGCTTGGCAATTTGCCCGGAGATGTAGACCAGGGTCCCTTTCGCTATGCTGAGCGTCATTCCCAGAATACCCTCGTCCGGCTTGAACTTGAACTCGGACATCTTGAGTTCGCTCGACGGACCCAGCGAAAGCGTCGTGTCATCCCTCAAGACCACGCCAACGCCCGCCTCTGCGTCCGTCCGGATAATGTCGGATGCGTATAGGCGCGTGCCTTTTCCCGCCGCAACTTCGTTCTGTCCGCGAAGCAGATGGATCGTTCCTTTCACGTTCGCGATGCTGCCCACGAGTTCTTCCTGGGATTCCGCCAACGAGGAAGAACAGGCCGCCGTTATTGTGATTGCCAGGATTAATGCGAGCTGATGCTTGCGCATGGACTGCACCTCCTCACTACTGAGTGCCGGATACCCGCTCCAAAGTCAGTTCCCACTAATGCAGTTATACTCCAAGAATTGAAAAAAAGATACTTGAGCTGTACCCGGCCGGATTCCACGCGAAAGACACTACCTGGCACGGAAATCGGCCCCCTGAGAAGATCCCGGAATCAGCGCAAACAGGCCAAAGAAAACGGACACGAGCGCGGAGTCCTGCTACGCCCAACCGGGTCTGCTCTTCGAACAGGCGGTGCCGTGGGAACCGTCGTCCGCCTCCAGCAGAATTCTTATTATGGTCGTTTCTGGCAGAAGCAAGCGGTCTCGGTCAACTGAGAAACCAGTCGATAAGCTCTTGAACGCTGTGACTCTGCCGACCAGACGCCGTCTGTACCTCAACGGCGTATGATTGCCTGAGAGTGCCGAACAGCCCACTAATTTGATTCGGTGTCGCAGAGGTAGGTTAGCAACGTATAGGCTCCCACTTCGTCCAGCGCGACCTGGCCCCGCGCGTAATCCGCCAACACCACCCGCGGCGCGGTGTCTTCCGGCGCATGGACTTCAAGCTCAGATATGCCGCCGCTTCCGCGAACCGGCAGGTTCACTTTCAGGTTGCGAACACGCGCGAGTCTGCGTTCTTCCACAGGCCGGTCCAACGGCACGTTCTTGTTGACAAGATGCACCACGACCCGCGTCTTGCCCCCCAGCCTCTTCTCGTACACAAACACGCGCATGCCGCTGCCGGCCACAGGGTCCAGGATATGCGCATCCGCTCCCAAGGCGCTGTCCAGCAATTCGCCGAGGACACCGGTTTCCTGGTAACGCTTGAACCAAAGCACTCGGTCAAACTCGGCGAGCTTGAGGTACCGGCTGGCTGCCGCTTCTCCCAGTTCAACCGTTTCAACGCTCTGCAACGCCGGTTCGAGGTATATGCCGTCCTGTGTCAGAACGCTGTTGAGAGTCGGATACCGGTGAGTTGCCGGGGGTACGCCTGTGCGCGGCTTGCACGCCAGGTCGCGCGTTCCCACTTCGCCGATTGCGGCAAGCGTTCCGCCTCCGGCGACATACGTGCCTATGGCATCGACATCTTTGTCGCTCAGAAACACCGTATGCGGGAAGATCACCACGTCGTATTCGTTGAGGCGGTCCGCTGTCAGGTCTTTCTCGACAACGTGGTCAAAGGGAATCTGCATATCCGCCAGCGCGCGGTTCAGCGCGTGCACCTGCCGGACATGCTCGATGTTGAGGTAAAACAGCTGGTCAAACAGATGAACCAGCCCAATGCGGGCACCGGAGGTATACCCGTCGAACAAATCGCCGAACTCCCGGAAGAACGATTGATACCGTGCCTGAATGGGGGCGTCCTGGCGCATGCCCACGAATACGCTGCCGCCCGACGCCGCCGTCTCAGCCAACGCGACCGCGGTGACGTCCGCGCCGTCGAGCTTGTAGGGCAACAGCATGGCGCGCAAGCCGTGCGCAAAGGCCAGACGCAGTTCTGCGTCGTACTCCACCACCACTCCGGGCGCAACCAGCCCCGTAGTGTTCCCCTCTTCAAACATCCACCAGTCCGCCCCGGCCCTCATCAGTTCGAAATCTTTGCCATCCTCTGCCCGTCCGGCCGCGGCATTTATGCGTTGCAAGGTCCCCCAGTTGGGAACCAGGAAGAAATCCGGCTTGACGGTCCGGCCCGCATCTCGCATCTGGGCCAGCATCTGCCCATTGCTGTAGGCCCAGAACTTCTGAGTTTCGAACCAGCGCAGGCGGCCTTCCGGCGTCTGCAACGCCGGATTCGCCAGGCGCAGCGCCTCGAAGGTGGGACGGATGCCCGGCGCAAGAACGTGTTCGCTGATGAACACCGAAGCCTCCCCCACCAACATGCCGCCGCCTGCGTTCGCGACGTGTTCGGCATCCAGCGCGCCCGCCGTGTCAAAATGAACGAGACGCTCCGGGGGAGGGTACCGTTTCTCGAGCCAAGGTATGAACGCGTCGAAGGATTGAGCCCACACCCGAAGGTCACCGCTTGAATATAGGCGCATATCCTCGTACCGTTCTGCTCCAAAATCCCTTTGAAGCTCCTCGGACGTATACTTCTGTCTGAGGTACTTCTGGAATCCTGCCTCGCACTGTTCGCAGTAGCAGTGAAGAATACAGTTGTCTATGAAGAGCCCGTCGCATCCCACTTGCGCGGCCAGCCGGGCTTCATTGGCGCAAAACTGTCGCCATCCCGGGTGGCTCGGACATGGCGCGAACCGGATGTATTCGTCGCCCAAACCACGCTCAAGAAAACACTTGCGCTTGTAGTTGTAGTGAAGATTGCCGTCCGGCTCCCGTTGAAGCCAATCCAACAGTGACGCGGGCTTTGGGCCGATACCGAGCGGTTCGAATTCTTCCCATCGGTCCAGCACTTCCCATGCCCCCGACCGCGTTACCTCGTTTCCTGTCAGTGTCTGGTTACAGAGATAAGGCGTGACCCAGCGCACCCCTTTCTCATGAAGAAACCGAATATAGGCCGACGTCTCTTCGGCGTAGGCTTCGAAACTCATGCTCCGCTCAAGCGGGACCCCAGACCCAAACCCGAACCGTCCGAAATAGCGCAGGTCCGGGCCCGGATGAAATAGTTCAGGCGCAAACGTCTCAAAATGTTCCTTGAAGGAACCTTTACGGGCCTGGGCATCCTCGTAGTCGATCTCGTAGACGAACGGCGCGCGCGTCACCGGCCGGTCGCACCACGCCGGAACGTTTCCGCCCGCGAGGACCATTCCCACGAGGACCGCGCACAGTGCCCGCCTTTTCGCCGTATCCATGGTCGTTTCTTCCTTCTGCGTGCCGGACATTCCGCCGTGAGCATGTACCTCTTGTACTTGGGCGAAGCCTCCGGCCTATCTACCTCGCCTCAAGCAGCCGAACCGTCCCCGAGTGTATCCATGTCGTTCCAGAAAATCCATCCGGTCCCGGCCCGCGCGCATCTGGGTATCTTCTTTAGATATATGTCGGCTCGAGTGTTTTCCCCGGGCGCTTTTACCGTGTTGTAACGCATTCTACCGAAATGCGTTGCGGACTTTTCAGGAGTCCGCAAAGCCTCGTTTGCGCCCTCAACATTGACATCATGCCCACAGAAGCATAAAGTCTACTTGTGGTGCGCCACAGTTTGACTATTAACAACCAAGGTACTATTGCCGAAACATCAGGAGGGGGACGCTTCGCATGAGCCGCACGACAACCTCTACGAAGGCGCTATGCCTTGTTGCTCTGTTATTGACGTTTTGGACAGCGCCAGCCAGTGCTACGCCGCTCGACGACTATGCCGCGGCGCCGGACCCAGCCTATAGCTATGGGCCAACGCCTCTCACTACGTACAGCGGGCCCGGCTACACAGCCACCATGTGGCCCATGAGCTCGCAAACCTGGCGTTCGCTTGCAGAGGTTGATCGAGTCCTTTGGGAACACCAGCTGACCATTATCGTTCCCCAAGTGGTCAGTCATACGAAAGCGTTGCTGTTCATAAGTGGCGGCAGCAACAACGGCTATATTCCGCCGTCTCCGCCATCCGACCTTACTTTTATCGCTGTGCAAACGCAATCCATCGTCGCTGAACTGCGCCAGATTCCAAACCAGCGTTTGCGGTTTGCCGATGAAACTGATCCTCGATACATCGATATCGGACGCACCGAAGACGAGTTGATTGCCTATTGCTGGGACAAGTACAAAACCACCGGCGACCCCCTCTGGCTTCCGCGTCTGCCCATGACCAAGGCTGTTGTGCGCGCCATGGACACCATCCAGGCCGAGTATCCCGCCGTCAACGGGTTCGTGGTCTCCGGGGGCTCAAAACGCGGATGGACCACATGGACCACCGGCCTGGTAGACCCGCGCGTGGAAGCCATCATCCCCATCGTGATTGATGTCTTGAACCTTGAGGTTTCCATGCAGCACCACTGGGATGCTTACGGGTATTGGGCAGACGCCCTCTCGGATTACGTCGACATGGATATCATGAGCTGGCTCCATACCCCGCAGTTCCGCGACATGATGGGGGTTGTTGACCCCTACCGGTATGCCGACAACCGGCTCACCATGCCCAAGTACATCATGAACGCGACCGGCGACCAGTTCTTCCTGCCCGATTCCGCCCAGTTCTATTTCGACGGACTGAAAGGCGAGAAGTACCTTCGCTACGTGCCCAACACCGATCACGGCATGAATACAGAGGCGGTCTACAACATCGCCGCTTTTTACGGCGCCATTCTTAACGGCGTGCCCCGGCCCCAGTTCACCTGGTCCAAACTGGCGGACGGGTCGCTTCACGTCCAAACGGCCACGGCGCCCACCCAGGTTCTCTTGTGGCAAGCCACCAATCCCAACGAGCGCAATTTCCGCATGGACACCATCGGAGCCGCGTACACCAGCTCAGTGCTCACTGACCAGGGGGGCGGACTTTACATTGGAGCGGTTCCCAAACCCGGCCAGGGGTGGACGGCCTTCTTCGTCGAATTGACTTATCCCAGCGGCGGCCCTTACCCCTTCAAATTCACGACGGAGGTTGTCGTGACGCCCAATACCCTGCCCTATCGCGACGTCGGCGGCTGGGGAACCATCGAGACCGTCGGCTCTGGAGAGGATGCCATCACGCTCGTCAAGGTCGGCGGCAGCCGCTACCAGATGGGCTACTGGTACGGCAGACTTCTGGCCGACCAGATTGCCCCGTGCTGGGCCGGCATGAAAGCCGCCTTCGGCGTTCCCGAAGACCTGTACGACCAAGCCATCGATGCCATGTGGAACAGCACCCACTTCGACACGGAAGCGTGGGAGCGCGAGTTGCGCGGCATCGCCGACGGATGCGCCGATGCGGGGCACCCCGAGATCACTTTCAGAGAACTTCAGAAGCTTCACATGGTCCCCGACATGGGCGAGTACAACTGCGGGCTGTTCGCCGCGTGGGGGAACGCAACGGCCGACGGCCATCTCTATCAAATGCGCAACCTCGACTGGTCTATGGACACGGGCGCCCAGGACTACCCCGTCGTGGCCATGTACTACCCCGAGGACGGCGAACAGCACGCCGTCATCACCTTCGCCGGGCTGGCGGGCGCCGCCGTAGGCGGGATCAATGAGCACGGGATCGCGGAAAGCCAGATTATGGGCGGGTTCGGCGATGCTGAGACACTGGACGGAGTTCCATTCCCCATCCTGCTTCGCGACGCTCTCTATCATGCCACCACGTTGGCGCAAGCGCTCAGCCGAATCGAAAGCGCCACACGCACCAATCAGTATTACTACTGCATCAGCGGCCCTGACCCCGTCGGCCAGCCCGATGCGCGGCTGTTGTTCACCAGCAATACCCGCTTCAACGCGTTCGAAGGCGGCGAATCCGCCCTGCCTCACCCGTATTACTCACCCTTCTACCAGCCGCTGCCCGATGTTGTCTATTGGAAACGCCATGACGGCGGCGCTTACGCGATGCCCGGTCCCGAAGACGGCCGAAAAGGCAACCAGACCCTGTATGCCGCAATCGAGTCGCGATACGGCGCCATCAACGCCGAAAAATCCATTGAAATCGCCGTTGCCGACGGCGTGGAGTCGACCGTCGTCAGCATCATCTACGATACAACTGCGCGCAGATTCTGGGTCGCCTACGCCGAAGGAGAAACCATCCCCGCGCATCTGCGCAGCTACGTCGAGTTCGACCTCAACGAACCGGATGGTATCGGCGGCAGCGGTTACCGCACCTCCGCCGGGTCGGGCGCGGAAGAAATCCCCGTTGTCGTGGTTGCTGGCACGCCTTACGAAATGGGCTACCAATACGGCCAACTCATGCAAGCCGAAATACAGGCGTTCATCCCCGCATTCCTGGCCTACAGCCAGCAGCAGGAACCTTCGTTCACGGATGATTTCCTCGATGACGCGTGGAACACCACCGCGCCGCATACCGATGACCGGTACGAGCAAGAATTGATGGGAATTGCGGCGGGCGCCGGCATCGACTATTTGACCCTCCGCAGGGCACATACCCTTATGGTGGTCGCCCCTTATTCGTGCAGTTCCGTTGCTGCCTGGGACACGGCCACGGCGGACGGCCATCTCTACCAGACACGCGACCTTGACTGGGATCTCAACGCCAATTCGCAGGATTATCCTCTTATCGCCATCTACCTTCCCGAGTCCGGGCAGCCCCATGTCAGTCCTATTGCCGCCGGACTGGCCGGCGCCCATACGGGAATGAATGCGGCCGGAATCGCCCTGGCCGAGATGGGCAATTCGCCCGGCGGCGAAGCGCCCTATGACCTGAATGGCACCCACTTCATGCCGCTGTTCCGCACGATTCTCTACGACGCGCGGAGCCTTTCCGACGCCATCGGCATTCTTAGCAACGCGCAACGCATCAAGCGTTACCACTACGTGTTTGGCGATGGCCGGGACGAAATGGCCGCCGTGAAAATCCTTGCTCATGCCCCCGAAACACCGCCTGACGACCTTATCATCTGGACCGATAACGACCCCGCGGACGAATACGCCCCCGATGTCGCCGTCGACGTCGTCTACGAAGATGAAGGACGTGGCGCCTTCCCCCATATCGTCGCCAACTACGGCGCGCACGACCAGAACACCATGATGGCGATCGCCAACCTCATTGCCACGCCCAGCGGCAACGTCATGAACGTGGTGTACGACGCCACCGACCTCGAGTTCTGGGCCGCCTTCGCTCAAGATTCCGCTCCCGCCTGCACCCAGCCTTACGTTCATGTGCAGCTGCTTGCATTCGACCGTGATGGCGACGGCATCCCTGACGTGTCCGAAGGCGGTGTGGACACCGACGGCGACGGTATTGCCAACTACTTGGACACGGACAGCGACGGTGACGGCATCCTCGATGAAGTCGAGGGTGGGGAGGACGTGGACAGCGACGGCATCCCGAACTACTTGGACACGGACAGCGACGGTGACGGCATCCCCGACGAGATGGAAGGTTACGGTGACTCAGACGATGACGGTGTCCCGGATTACCTCGACCCTGACAACTCGGCTCTGGTTGCTTCCCGCTCGCTCTGGTACTACAAATATGCTTCGCCGGGAACCGAAGAGATCACGGTGACCATCGATAACCCCGGGCCGGTCGACCCAGACACCGTGGCGGTGGTCGAGGAACTTCCGGCCGGCTGGACGTTTGATTCCCTGGTGAGCGTCCATCCTCCGGAATGTAGTCCGTCGACTATCCCGAGTTTCGGCACTGCCGGCACTCTCGAG
>Ga0209201_1000912_pt1 | contig 37570 bp, 38 predicted proteins | sample AD_UKC055_MetaG_FD_184411 | JGI IMG/M metagenome (GOLD analysis project Ga0209201, IMG submission 184411) | Active sludge microbial communities of municipal wastewater-treating anaerobic digesters from USA - AD_UKC055_MetaG (SPAdes) (version 2) | ecosystem: Engineered > Bioreactor > Anaerobic >... | reverse complement strand
ACTTTCAGTTCCATTGATGTGCCTCCTTCTTAAAATAGTGTGATTTGGTGGATCACTTATTTTATAGGAGGTACATCCTTTTTTCACCCCTTTTTGAATTTACACAAAAGAGTTTACACTACCCTTGACTGGATGGTTGCGCACGCCCTGCTGGAGAGCGAAGAGAAAATCTCTGTCGAAATGGGCGATATCCAGGAAAGCTTGCTGGGGCTGCCCTTTGTGCCCGGCGATCCTTATTGTTTGACGCACGGCATTGTGCTTTTTCTTGCAGCCATCTTCGGAAGAGGCAGCGACAGACACGTGGTCGATGCCTACGAGAGGCTCGCAAGGAAGGTGAGCGGGGGCAGGGATGTCAAGCCGTGGTATGATGACATGAACAATATCCTGAGGGCCTTTGCCGTACATCCCATGTATGCGGAAAGCGTTGCAACGGCCATGATCGTGGAGCGCCTGGCAGAGATCCAGGATGAGGATGGCCGCTGGCCGGAAGGGGTACCATTCTATCAGACGGTGAATGCCCTCGGACATCTCGCATCGCCTCAGGCCGACCGCCAGCTGGACAGGGCCTTCTTGCTCCTCAGCGGTATGCAGAACCCCGATGGAACGTGGGGCGAGGCGCAGAAGGAGTGGAACACCTTCCTTGTTGTCCATGCGCTGAAGAATAAGAAGAAGCTGTAGAATATCCGAGATTAATTCTTGCTTATCTGCCCCCCTTTCACTATACTTTTTTTAGTCAGGAAATCATTGAAATGAAGAAAATAATAGTCATACCGGCGCGGTTCGGGTCCACGAGGCTGCCGGGAAAACCTTTGTTGGACCTCTGCGGGAAGCCCCTCATACAATGGGTCTATGAGCGGGCGCGGGAATCGCGCCTGGCAGATGAGGTCCTCATTGCAACCGATGACGAGCAGATAGGGGACGCGGCGCGGTCATTCGGGGCCGAGGCCGTCATGACGAGCGTTGCCTGCACGAGCGGTACGGACAGGGTCTACGAGGCTGTCCGGGGAAGGAACGCCGGTATCGTGATCAACCTCCAGGGCGACGAGCCTTTCATCAGATCTGATATGGTCGATGCCATCTTCTCTGTGATAGACGGCGAACGCGTTGATGCGGCGACCCTCTGCTGCCCGCTGAAAGACAGCCATGAATATGAGAATCCCAATACGGTAAAGGTCGTCCTCGACCGTGCAGGTTTTGCGCTCTACTTTTCGCGGGCGCCCATCCCTTACGTGCGCGATGACAGGAGGGCGGCCCCGTACAAACACGTCGGTATTTACGGATTTTCAATGAGCCTGCTCGAAAAGTTTGTGAATATGGAGAAGGGCAGGCTTGAGGAGACGGAATCGCTGGAGCAGTTGCGGATACTGGAGAACGGCTACAGGATAAAGGTTTTGACAACCCAGTACGACGGGTTCGGCATAGATACCGAAGAAGACCTGCAGAGGGCGAACAAGATGCTTGCCCTTTACATCCACTGATACCAAATAGAAGGGCCACCTGATCCTGAGCGATCACGCGGCCCTTCCGGTGTATTACTTCTTCGGAGGCGCTTCCTTTTTCGGTGCTTCCTTTTTCGGTGCTTCTTTCTTCGGCGCATCCTTTGATGTAATGGTTGCCGCCTTCATCGTGTATTCAATTGTCACTTTTGAGCCGACCTTGACGTCGCCGGTCACTTTGGTGGCGGCATCTTTGGCAATCTCCCATTTCTCCTTGCCCTTCTGAACCGTGATCGTATCGTCCTTCACCTCAAGAACCGGCCCGGTGACTTGGTAGGTCTTCGGCCCTGCCGCAAAGACCAGAGAGGTACAGATCATGACAGCAAATACTACCATGAGAAAACTCTTCATACGAAACCCTCCTTCTTTGTTTTAAAATATGGCCTTCGGCCATTGTTGATCATATAGGTATTTTGGTGCCGGAGGCGGGGCTTGAACCCGCACAGTGCCAAGCACCACCGGATTTTGAGTCCGGCGCGTCTGCCAGTTCCACCACTCCGGCCTTAAGGCGAAAAGAGCATAACAAAGCTGCCGCATGTTGTCAATAAGAAGAGTCCGTTCACATTAATCCCCCCTTGAGTTCCCCCTCACCCTGACCCTCTCCCCTTGCGGGAGAGGGAACAATATTGCCGTCCTGTAAGGGGAAATGTTGCCGTCTCGGAAGAGAGGAGGAGACAATGTTGCTGTCCTGTAAGGGGAAATATTGCCGTCTCGGAAGAGAGGAGGAGACAATGTTGCTGTCCTGTAAGGGGAAATATTGCCGTCTCGGAAGAAGAAATGTTGATGTCTCGCGAGGAGAGAGGGTCAGAGGGGGGATGAGGGGGCAATAAAAAAGGGGACCGAAGTCCCCTTTTATGTTTCCTGTTAGCAGCTTCTTAGAAGAAATACCATGCGGCGATTCTTCCAACATCGAGGCTGCCGGACTTTCCACCAGCACCAGCTGCCTGGAAATCGGCATAGCCGGTTTCCACGTGGCTCCAACCAATGCCAAACCTGATTGCAGGGTTTACATCATACATCAGGTTTACTATTGTATGCTGCACTTCTTTTACGCTTGTTGAAGCAATCGCTGCGTTGCCTGCTGCACCCGTACCGGGAACGAGCAAGCCTCTGATCGCGTTGCTCCAGTTGTAGCTGCCCCAGCCATAGAGGCCGTTGATCCATACGTTGTTGGTGAACCAGTAGGAGATTTCGCCCCATCCGCCTGTCACTGTGGCGTTCTGTGCTACGAAGGCGCCAGTTGCGTCTGAGCCTGCCGTATATGCGTCATATGACCACGGGCCGAAGAATGCATGCGGGCCCTGTGACATGAAGACCTGGCCTGTGAGAGCGAGCGCTCCGGCCTTGCTCCCCTTTCTCTCGGGGATTATCGGCACGTATGTCTTGAAGGCAGCGCCCCAGACATCTGTATCGTCATCAGCCCACATTGTGCCGGCTGCGCCGATACGTCTGGCGTTCTTGGTCTTCCCGGCAAAGCCGCTGAGGGCAAACTGCATCATCCAGGGACCGATCTTGCCGCAGGCATCTGATTTGTATCCCAATTCAGCCTGAACAAGCGGCATCTGGTAAATACGCTGCTGGTTTGTGAGCGTAAGGACGCCACGGGCTGCCTGGTTGCCGCCTGCAAGCTGCGGCTGGTATGGTGAAATAAGGCCGAATGCGACTGACCAGTATTTCGCGAATCTCTGGGTGAAGGTGATCTGCGGTAAACGGTCGCCCTTGTTCATAGGGCCAATCTCGTTCACGCCGAGCAGGTTAAATGAGGGCATAAGACCCCAGATCTGCCAGGTCTGGCCGATAACGAGGTCAGAGGTGCCCCAGTCGAACTTCATGAAGGCATGTCTCAGCCTGAAGGCCTCATACGCTCCCGCCTGCCGGAAATCGCCCTCTACCACAGCTGATGTCTTTGCGCCCCATGCGTCAGGGCCTTTGACGTAGAAGCCGAGCCTTGTCTCGCCGGCTGCCATGAAGGCGTTGCTGTAGTCATCGGTTACGTTCCAGTTGCCGGTGTAGCTCTGCGGTGACGCAAAGATATAGTCGCCGCCCTGGGCCTGGCTGTTCCAGCCTGCATCAAACTTTACAAAGCCGCCGATTGTCATATCCCATCTGCTTGTTGCGCTACCTGCGTCGCTGACCATGGGGACAGCGATAAAAAGTGCAAGTAGGACTAATACAACCTTTTTCATTCCTACCTCCTTAAAAGTAATGTTTTTAGAAAACCTGAAAATTTTCAACCACCTCCTTTTTATTTATTAAGCAATTTTAATCTTTATAGCAATTGGCAGGGAATGTGTCAAGTAAAAAATTAAAATATTTTAATATTTTTTTTCACAGACATTACCCTTCATTTAAAAGGGTTACGAAGGTTTCCGGAGAAGCCCTCACAGGTTTTTGGAACAATGTGCTATAATTTAGTATAGACTAAAGCATTCCATGAAGGGGGATGGATCTTAACTATTTGATATTATAGATGAACCACGTGAAACGTGAACGGAAGAAGCCATGAGCTATGAGTTTATAATAGTATGGAACGTTACCGGATAATCGACCACGAAGCGGATACGGGGTTTGAGGTTTACGGCAGGACCATGGAGGAGCTCTTCCAAAACGGGGTCAGCGCGTTGTTTTCGCTGATCATAGAGACAGATGCCCTGCGGCCTGTTGCAGAAAAAAGGATCGAGGCCGGCGGCAACGGTGAATTATTTATCAATTTCCTAAACGATATTATATACTTATGGGATACGACAGGGTTTATTCCTGCTACGGCATCAGTCCGTATCAAAGGCAGAAGCGCCGAAGGTCTGCTGAAGGGCGAGTTTTTTGACCCTGCCAGACATGTGGTCAGGCAGGAGGTGAAGGCAGTTACGTACCACAAGTTCTGGATCGTGGAAGAAAAGGGGGCGCTCAAGGCAACGGTCATCGTGGACGTATAAGAGCGATATAGTCCTGAGGATTTATAGATGGAAGAAGGTTTAAAGATATCGCTGAAGAAGATCGACGAGAACAGGTATGTCGTCGAGAAGCACGGCGCCATGCGAGTTGACGGCGTCGTATATATAAATGAAGACCTCCTCAGGGATCTCGGGAAGGACGAGAGCATCAGGCAGGTTGAGAATGTCGCATGCCTGCCGGGGATCGTCGGCGCCTCCATGGCCATGCCCGATATCCACTGGGGCTACGGGTTCCCCATCGGCGGCGTGGCTGCCTTCGGTGCAGAGGAGGGCATCATCTCCCCCGGCGGCGTGGGATACGACATAAACTGAGGAGTGAGGCTCATGCGCTCCGTGTTGAGCGTTAGGGAGGTAGGCGTTAAGGTACGCGATATCATCGACAGGCTTTTCATTAATATCCCAAGCGGCGTGGGGTCCCGCAGGAAGGACCTGAAGCTCGGCAGGCGGGACCTGGAGAAGGTGCTCGCGAAAGGGGCGCAATGGGCGGTCGAGCAGGGGTACGGGACAGAGAACGATACACGGTTCATAGAGGACAACGGCCGGATGTCTTTCGCGGACCCGGAGAACGTATCAGAGAAGGCCTATGAGCGCGGCAAGGACCAGCTCGGCACACTGGGGAGCGGAAACCACTTTGTCGAGGTCGGGCGCATCGAGGAGATCTATGATGAAGAGGCCGCGGAGGCCTTCGGGCTTTTTCGCGACCAGGTCACCGTTATGGTCCATACCGGGTCGCGGGGGCTCGGCTACCAGGTCTGCGACGATTATATCCGCCAGATGATGAAGGCGTCGGAGAAGTACGGGATAGCCCTTCCCGACAGGCAGCTCTGCTGCGCCCCTTTTGGATCTCCGGAGGGGCAGCGATACTTCTCGGCAATGGCCGCTGCCGCGAACTACGCCTTCGCGAACAGGCAGATGATCACCCACTGGGTGAGGGAGACCTTTGAGCAGGTCTTTCGCACAGGCGCCGGCAGGCTCGGCCTGTCGCTCGTGTATGACGTGTGCCACAACATCGCGAAGCTGGAAAGGCATGTTGTCAAAGGGAGGCAGTCGCAATTGTGCGTTCACCGCAAGGGCGCGACGCGGTCGTTCGCGCCGGGGAATGCAGAGGTCCCCGAGGGGTACAGGAAGGTCGGCCAGCCGGTGCTGATACCCGGAGACATGGGCAGGGCGTCCTACGTCCTGTGCGGCACCGGGCGCGCCATGAAGGAGACTTTCGGAAGCACGTGCCACGGGGCGGGCCGCGTGATGAGCCGGGGGGAGGCGCTCAGGCGGACGAAAGGCCGTTCCGTGCAGAAAGAGCTGGAAGAGAGCAACGTCTATGTGAGGGCGGCAAGCAGGGGAACCCTCGGAGAAGAGATGCCCGAGGCATACAAGGATGTATCAAAGGTGGTGCAGGTCGTCCACGCCGCCGGAATCTCAAGGCTCGTGGCCAAGATCGTGCCCCTTGGGGCGATAAAAGGATGATATACACCCGTAAGCCGTAAGGGGTTTAATCGCCTAACGCCTGACGTTTTTCACTATGAGTTTTCAGCAATGTCTGATCTGTTTAATTTTAACCTTGAACGTTGAACATAGAACGTTGAACGGTTTTTGTCACTTCCTTCTCGCCAGCGTTATGCTGACGAATATTATTCCCGCGCCGATAAGCTGCGAGAGGTAGAGCTTTTCATCAAGCAGCAGAAAGGCGGAAAACGCGGCGAAGACGGGAACGGAATACTGGTAGATCATGGTGCGCGAAGCCCCTATCTTTGATACGGCCCTGTACCAGAGAAAAAATGCGATCACTATGGAAAAGACCACCGCATAGAGCAGGCATACCCAGCCGGCGAGGGAAAGGGCGGCGTATTCTTTGATGTCGAGATAAAACGGTATGAACGGGCACAGGAGCGCTGCCCCGGAGAGCATGCTGTATGTCGTGACCTTCAGCGGCGAGTGCTTGTCGAGAAGCGGTTTTGAAAGGATCGTGTAGAGCGCCCAGAAGACGCTCGACAGGATTGCCAGCGTATTTCCTCTCCCATCGCCGCCTTCGGGGAGGAAGCCCCCTTTCGTTACGAGGATATAGACGCCGAAGAAGCCTGTTATGATCGCAAAGAGCCTCCTGGCCTGAAACTTCTCATACCCGAGGACGCTCGCCAGGATCCCGCCATAGAGCGGGGATGTATTGATGATGATGCTGACATTCGTTACCGATGTATATTTCAGGGCGTAGGTGAAGAAAAACTGGTAGATGGTAATGCCGATGGCCCCCAGGAGGCAGAGATGAAAAAAATCTTTTAAAGGTATCTTTACATCTTCAAGAAAAAGGAGTAGAAAGAATAAAAATATGCTCCCCGCGATAAATCGGAACAATATAAGGTTGACAGGAGAGAGCTCTGTGAGAAGAAATTTTACGGCAACAAAATTGATCCCCCATATTACCGCCACACAGAGGAGCAGGATATCGGACAATCCTTCTTTTTCCACGGTCATATTTTTAATGTACACGACAAACATTGTCAATCCTTTTACGACAAGCAAGAAGTGATAACGTGTTCAGATAAAGACGGATGGCTGATAGCTGGTTTTTAGACAAGGAGGATCGATGGACCCGAAGGAAAAATTAATCTTTGCCCTCGACGTGGAGCATTTCCATGAGGCCCAGAGGCTTGTTATGGAATTCAAAGACCACGTGGGGATGTTCAAGGTCGGCAAGCAGCTTTTCACCCATTGCGGACCGAAGATCGTTGACTTTATCAAGTTGAAAAAGTCTAAGGTCTTTCTGGATCTGAAATACCACGATATACCGAATACCGTCGCGAAAGCTGCCATAGAGGCAGTAAAGCTTGGCGTCGACATACTGAATGTCCACACGACAGGCGGTTTTACGATGATGAAGGAGGCCAGGACCGCCCTCTACGATACCGCAAAAGGCCTCCATGTGCGGCGCCCGAAGATAATCGGCGTCACTGTGCTTACGAGCATTGATGATGAGGAGCTGAAGCGGATGGGGATCGGGATACCGGTCTTCGAGCTGACGAAGAAGCTTGCCCTTCTCGCAAAGGAGGCGGGACTTGACGGCGTGGTCGCAGGCGGAAGCGAGATAGAGATGATACGGGGCCTGTGCGGAAAGGACTTCATCATCCTCACGCCGGGCGTACGAATCGAAGAGAAGAAAGACGACCAGAAAAGGACCATCACGCCCGTAGAGGCGATCCGGAAAGGAGCCACGTATATTGTCCTCGGCAGGGCGGTACGGGACAGCAAGAACCCGCAGCAGTTGCTGGCAAAGATCGGCGAGGACATCAGGCGTGGCGCTGCTGACGAATAAGAACAGCATACTCGAGGCCCTCAGGGAACACCCGGAAAAGGCCGGCAAGCTCTGGGTAGAAGCAGGCCACGAGAGGGCATCGGAAGAATATATCAAAGAGGCAAAACTGAAGGGCGTCCAATTCAGGATACTCCCGAAAGAGGCCTTTGCCAGGAGGTTCAAAGAAGGCAGGTCGCATATCTGTCTCGAGAGGGAAGAGATCTCCTATGGCGACCCCGATGAGCTTATCAGGGGAATCGACGCTGCGAAGGCGCCCCTTTTCTGTGCCCTCGACGGCGTCTACGACCCGCAGAACCTGGGAAACATAATCAGGAGCGCCGCATGCCTCGGCGCCGAAGCGGTGGTCCTTCCAAAGGACCGTTCCTGCGGCATCACGGAAACAGTTGCGAACATATCCCGCGGCGCCGTAGAGCACGTGAAGATCGTCCGCGTCGTTAATCTCGCCAGGTTCATAGATGAGATAAAGAAAAAGGGCGTCTTCTGCTATGCCCTTGATGAGAGAGGTGCGAGCCCTTTATGGGAGATAGACCTGAAGGGGCCTGTCTGCCTCGTGTTCGGGGGCGAGGACGGCCTCCGGAGGCTTACCGCGGAAAGGTGCGACGCGGCAGTGAAGATCCCCACGCTGACCGGCTTCCCCTCCCTTAACGTGGCGACAAGCTTCGCTGTCTCAGTCTATGAGGTGCGGAGACAGCGAAGAGGATAGCGGCTTTTCTTATTTCGTTGCAATCGAATCCATATTATGTTAAATTGCCTTCGAAGTGGGCTTGACCCGCTTTTTTATTTAAAGGGCATGATGATATCGGAAAAGACGGTTATTGAAAAGGTCGAAGCATGCCTGATACCTATCATCAGGGAGGGAAATCTTGAGCTGGTGGAGGTTGAGTTCCGGCCTTCGGGAAAACGCTGGCTGCTCCGCATATACATCGACAAAGAAGGCGGTGTGACGATCGACGATTGCGCGTGGGTGAGCAGGGAGCTTGGGATAGTACTCGATGTTGAGGATATCATAGAGCATCCTTACCGGCTCGAGGTCTCATCGCCGGGATTGACCCGGAAGCTCACCAAACGGGAGGATTTCATCCGGTACATTGGAAAAAGGTGCAGGATCATCACAACAGAGTCGATAGCGGGCAGGAATGATTTCACCGGAGAGATCAGGAATATCACCGATGATGGAGTGGAAATCAGCGAAAAAATAGATATATTTACCATCCCGATATGTGCTATAAAAAGGGCACATTTGGAAATCGAGATGTAAGGAGCAGCGATGTATTTCGACCTAAATTATGTTATAGAGCAGGTTGGCAAAGAGAAAGGGATCCCAAAAGAGACGATCATCGACGCTTTGGAAGAAGCGATACTGTCGGCCTCAAAGAAAAAATACGGAAGCCATCTTGACCTTGAGGCGCGATATAATGAGGAACTCGGGGAGATCGAGGTTTTTCAGTTCAAGACCGTCGTAGAAGAGGTCAACGAGCCCGATATGGAAATAGCGCTGGAAAACGCAAAGGAGCACGACCCGGAATGCCTCTACGGCGACAGCATCGGCATTAAGATGGACACGTCGACCCTCGGAAGGATCGCCGCACAGACGGCAAAGCAGATCATCGTCCAGAAGGTAAGGAATGCGGAGAGCGATGTAATATACAACGAATATAAAGGTAAAAAGGGCGAGATAGTGACGGGGGTGATCCAGAGGATAGAAAAGAACCATTACGTGGTAAACCTCGGCAAGACAGAGGCGATACTTCCCGTCAAAGAGGTGATCCCCGGTGAGAGCTTCAGGCAGAGGGACCGGGTAAAGGGATTTGTCCTCGATGTGGAGAAGAGCCAGAAGGGGTGCACCATACTTATGTCGAGGACCCACCCGCATTTCCTGATGAAGCTTTTCGAGCTTGAGGTTCCTGAGATACAGGAGGGGATTATTAAAATACTGAGCGCAGCCCGTGAACCGGGAGAGCGCGCCAAGATATCCGTATACAGCGATGATTCCGATATTGATCCTATCGGAGCATGCGTCGGCGTGAAAGGCTCGAGGGTACAGGCTGTCGTGCAGGAGCTGAGGGGCGAAAAGATCGATATCATACCCTGGAGCAGAGATATAGCAAAATTTGTCTGCAACACCCTTGCGCCTGCAAAGGTTTCCAAGGTCTATATAAACGAAGAAGACCACTCGATGGAGGTTATTGTCAATGATGACCAGCTCTCCCTTGCAATAGGGAAAAGAGGCCAGAATGTGAGGCTTGCATCAAAGCTGACGGGCTGGAAGATAGATATCAGCAGCGAATCAGAGGTTGAAAAGACGTCGAAAAAGGTCATCGATGAGCTCGTGGAGAACCTGAAGATCAGCGAAATACTTGCGAGGGTGCTGAACGACGAGTATCTGAGAGATCCGAAAGATATTGCCAAACTGACCCCTGAGGAGATGAACAAGATAACGAGCATCTCCATTGAGGATTGCAGGCGGATCATTGAAGAGGCAAGGTCCATAATGAACAGGCTCAGCAGCGAGAGCGCGAAAGAGGAGGCCCCGGCCGCAGAGGTTGCCGCAGCAGAGGGGACTGAGGTGATGCAGGAAAGCGGGGGCCAGTAAGCAGCCCTGCCCGGTATTATGCGTATTGCTTAAGGAAGGTTTCATAGATGGCAAAGATTAAGATCACGGCGCTAACCGACAAGATGGGGGATGAGGACATCCTCGCCAAACTAAAAAAGATCGGCGTCAAAGTAAAAGACAAGGTCAAAGAGGACGTCCCGCGCGAGGAAGCAAAAGAACAGGAAACCTCTGCAGGCGAACAGATGGTTGAAAAGAGGGTTGCCTCCACGATCATACGGCGAAGGGTGCAGCCGCCCAAAGTAAAGGCAGAGCCCGCAGAAGAAAAACCGGAACCTAAAAAACCCTCTCAGGAAGAAGCCAGGGCGGAACCGAAGAAAAAAGTGGAAGAACCTGCAAAGGTCGAGAAGAAAAAGGAAGCGCAAAAGGCTGCTGAGAAACGTCCGAAAAAGGAGCCCCTGATCCAGTTGACGGAAGAGGGCCCGGCAGAGCCTGAGCCAATTCCCGAGACAAAGATCGAAGCTGAGCCTCAGGCGCCCCAGGCAGAAGGGCTGAAAGGCGACCTGGAAGTGATCGGCCAGGAGAAGGGCAAGGAGATCACAAAGGTACTTGAAGAGGCCTACAAGCAGGATCTTGAAAAGGATTTTACCCTTACCGAAGGCGGAACCGAAGAAGAGCGCCAGCGGAGGAAGACTGAGAAGCTCCTGAAAAAGATAGAAGAACAGGAGATCGAAGAGACAAAGGTAAAAAAGAAAGGCGTATTAAAGAGAAAGGTTGTTATAAAGGAAGAAGACCTCTATGCCTTCAGGCGGCAGAAGCCGCGGGGCGCACAGTTTAAAAAAGGCAAAAAGGAAAAGGTTTCAGAAAGAAGGGCGGAAGAAGAAAAGAAGGCCGAATTAAAAATTGCAAGAAAGGTTGTGAAGGTTTCCGATGAGATCCAGGTGGGCGAGCTTGCGAAAAGGATGGGGGTAAAGGCGCAGGAGATCATAGCGAAGCTGTTCCCCCTTGGCGTTATTGCCACGGTAAACCAGACCATAGATTATGACACCGCTTATCTCGCTGCAACGGAAATGGGGTATGATGTTGAGAAGATCGTTTCCATAGAAGAGGCGTTCCTCGCGCGGGAAGAAGAAGATAAAGAAGGCTCCGAAAACCTTAAGCCGAGGTCGCCCGTGGTGACCATTATGGGGCACGTAGATCACGGCAAGACGCTTCTCCTCGATACCATACGCCACACGAACGTCGCTGAGCGTGAGGCGGGGGGGATCACCCAGCACATCGGCGCCTATAAGGTCGATGTAGGAGGCAAAGAGATCGTCTTTGTGGATACGCCCGGCCACGAGGCCTTTACGGCGATGAGGGCGCGGGGCGCGCTCGTTACCGATATTATCATCCTCGTTGTGGCGGCAGATGACGGGGTAATGCCGCAGACGATAGAGGCTATTAATCACGCAAAATCTGCCCAGGTTCCCATCATTGTGGCCGTCAACAAGATAGATAAGCAGAATGCGAACGTTGAAAAGGTGATGAAAGAGCTTTCTGAGTTAGGCCTCGTTCCTGAAGAATGGGGCGGGACCACGTTGTTCGCAAAGATCTCCGCCAAGAAAAAGACGGGGATCCAGGAGCTCCTGGAGCTCATTATCCTTCAGGCCGAGATGCTTGAGCTGAAAGCGAACCCTGACAAGCTCGCCAGGGCTACGATCATAGAATCAGAGCTTGACAAAGGCCACGGGCCCATAGGGACGGTCATCATACAGGAAGGCACGCTCAAGATACAGGACCCTTTTATTTCGGGGATGACCTTCGGCCGCGTGAGGGCAATGCTGGACGACAAAGGGAAAAGGATCCAGATCGCCCCGCCGTCGACCCCTGTCCTTGTTGTGGGGTTTCAGGATGTCCCGAACGGAGGAGACAGGTTTATTGTTACCACGGAGGAGCGCTACGCAAGGGAACTTTCAAAATTCAGACAGGAAAGGCTCCGCGAACAAGAGGCTGCGAAGAGCTCCAGGACAACACTTGAAGAGCTCTATTCGAAGATAGGCGAGGCTGAAAAGGTGGTGCTGAACGTTATCGTCAAAGGAGATGTCCGCGGGACCATCGATGCCATCGTTGAATCGCTGAAGAAGCTCTCCAACGACATCGTTGAAGTACAGATAACGCACAGCGGCGTCGGCGCCATCACCGAGACGGATATAAACCTTGCCATGGCGTCGGGCTCCATCGTCATCGGGTTCAATGTGAAACCGGTGGCAAAGGCGCAGGCCCTTGCGGAGCATGAAAATATAGAGATCAGGACGTACACCATCATCTACAATATGATCGATGACATTAAGAAGGCCATGGAAGGCATGCTGGCGCCCAAGATCGTCCAGGTCGGCATCGGAAAGGCGGAGATACGGAAGGTCTTTTCAGTCTCAAGGATAGGCTCGATCGGCGGGTGCTATGTTACGGAAGGAAAGGTGACGAGGAATGCCATCGTGAAACTGATCAGGGCCAGCGAGACGGTATTTACAGGCAGGCTCGCTTCTTTGAAGCGCTTCAAAGACGACGCGAAAGAAGTGCTGTCGGGTTATGAATGCGGAATGTCGCTGGACGGCTACAATGATATTAAGGAAGGGGATGTCCTGGAATTCTACGTTGAAGAGCAGGAAAGGCAGACCCTTGATGGTTGAACATGGTCGTCGGAGTTTCTTGCATAGAGATCTTTTTTCCTGAGTGCCAATCCCTGAAAGATAAACGGCAGATGATAAAAAAGATTGTGGAAAAGACGAGGGGAAAGTTCAACATATCGATTATTGAGGTGCGGCAGACAAACCTCTGGCAGAGGGCAAGCATCGGGTTTGCGCTGATGGGCGTCAACAGGGATCACGTGGACTCTGCCGTTGAGAAGATACACAGGCATATAGAATCCCTCTATCTTGGAGAGATTATTAATACCTGGACAGAAATAATTGTGATGGGCAATGAGGTATAGGCGGCTAAGGATACAGGATCTGCTCAGAGAGGAGATATCTCTGATCATTCAGAGGGACCTGAAGGATCCCGGCGTGGGGTTTGTTACGATACTCGATGTAAAGATGAGCGAGGATCTGAAGACCGCGAAGGTGATGTGCTCTATTTACGGCAGCGATGAAGAGAAAAAGAAGACGCTCGCGGCGCTGAAACGGTCTAGGGGATATGTCAAGTTTCTTCTGGGGCAGCGTGTGAAGCTGAAATACACCCCTGATGTCAGCTTTGTTCTCGATGATGTATATGAAAAGGCGCTGAGAATCGAAGAGATCTTGAAAAGGGAGGCGGATGTTCGCAAAGGTTAAAGAGATCATCGACAACGGACAGGATTTTTTCATAACAACCCACATTGACCCTGACGGGGATGCGATCGGATCGGTCTTTTCGCTCTACTGGGTGCTCACGTCGCTGGGAAAAAGCGCGACGGTCTACCTGAAAGACCAGGTGCCGTACCGGTATGAATTCCTTCCCGGCCCTGCCCTGATACGCAGCGTGATCCCCGATGAAAGCTATGATGCCGTTTTTGTCCTTGATTGCGGCGACCTTCCGAGGATCGGCGAAGGGTACGAAAACCTAAAAAAGGCAAAAATGGTCGTTAGCATCGACCACCACAACACCAATGACGGCTTCGGCAGGATCAATGTCCTTGATGCCGATGCATCTTCAACAGGAGAGATCCTTTACGGTCTTTACGAGTATCTCGGCGTTTCTCTTTCATACGAGATGGCGGTCAATATATACACCGCAATAATCACCGATACCGGTTCTTTCAGGTACGAGAACACCAACCCGAAGGCATTTCTCATATGCGAAAAGATGTTGAGGCTGGGGGTGAAGCCGGCAGAGGTCTCACGGATGGTGCACGGGAACCACCCCAAGGAAAGGTTCCTTCTGCTTGGCCAGGTCCTCTGTACGCTGAGGACCTTTGATGAGGACAAGGTGGCGGTCGCATACATCACCGAAGAGATGTTCGAGAAGACCCATTCAACGAGGGAATACTCCGACGGCTTTGCTGAGCTTATAAGGGAGGTCAGGGGAGTTGAGGTGGCGGCACTGATGAGGCAGGTCGGCGACAGGCGTTACAAGATAAGCATGAGGTCCAAGGGAAGCGTGAATGTTGCGGATATCTGCAGCCGCTTCGGCGGCGGCGGGCATAAAAATGCAGCCGGCTGCCACATAGACGGCACGCTTGCCGAGGTTGAGGCAAAGCTCCTGGAGGCGACGAAGAGATGATGAACGGTTTCTTGATCATAGACAAAAAGGCAGGCATGTCCTCCTATGACGTCATAAGAAGGCTGAAGAGGCTGGAACGCTTCAGAAAGATCGGCTATATAGGCACCCTTGACAGGAACGCTACGGGGATATTGCCTGTGGCCTTAAATGAGGGGGTGAAGCTGATCCCTTTCTTGGAAAACGTGGAAAAGGCTTACAGGGCCAGCTTTTTGCTCGGCGTCTCGACGGATACCTTCGACATTGAAGGAAGGATAACCGCGAAGGCCGATGTCGGTGAATTTGACAGGAAGCTTATTGAAAATGTTCTGAACGAATTTAAAGGGAAGATCGTGCAGCGGGTCCCCGTATATTCATCAAAAAAGGTCAACAGGAAGCCTCTCTATAAATGGGCGCGGCAGGGGCTCGACGTTGATCCGCCGGAGAAGGAGGTCGAGATCTTTGCCATTGAGTTCCTTGACTACCGCCATCCTTATGTTGATCTGGAAGTGACGTGCTCGAAGGGTACGTACATCAGGGCCCTTGCGAACGACTTCGGGACAAAGCTTGGCTGCGGGGCAACGTTACATTCCCTCAAAAGGACAAGGCAAGGTGAATTTACCGAGGACATGGGTATAGATATTGACTATTTCAAATCCCCTCAGGACTTGATAAACTATTTATTATCATTGGAAAATGTTTTACAATCTGTACGAGGGATAGTTGTGGAGACGGCGCTTGAGAGATTTTTAAAGAACGGCATGCCCATTCCTCTTACGGGCAATTCAAAAGAATGGAAGAATGGAGAGTTGGCGAGGCTTTTGAACAAACAGGGGGTTCTCATAGGTATAGGTTCTGCAGATCCGGCTTCGAGGACCATTAAGATTAAAAGGTTAATAAACAATTAAGGAGGAGTACATGGCACTCACTACGGCAAAGAAAAAGGAGATCATAGAGGGCTTCAAAACCCATGAGAAAGACACAGGTTCTCCTGAGGTGCAGATAGCCCTTATTACGGAGAGGATAAAATCCCTTACGGAGCATTTTAAAAAATTCTCCAAAGATCATAATTCAAGAAGGGGATTGCTGGTGCTCGTTGGGAGCAGAAGAAGGCTTCTTAATTATCTGCGGGAAAAGAACGTTGAGCGATACAAGAAGGTTATTGAGAAGCTCGGTTTAAGAAAATAAAAAGGTCAGGTAAAAACATGGAAGAAATGCAAACAATCAATTGTGCAGGAAGACCGCTTACGATCAGCACGGGAAGCCTTGCGAAGCAGGCCGACGGCAGCGTCCTGGTGCAGTACGGTGATACCGTTGTGCTCGTGACGGCGGTTGTCGAAAAGAATGAAACAGAGAAGGACTTTTTGCCGCTTACGGTGAACTACCAGGAGATGTCCTACGCGGCCGGAAAGTTCCCGGGAGGGTTTTTCAAGAGGGAAGGGAGGCCGTCGGACAGGGAGATACTGACGTCCCGCCTGATAGACAGGCCGCTGAGGCCGCTGTTCCCGAAGGGATTCAAACATGAATCCCAGGTGATTGCAACGGTATTGTCCGCCGACCCCGAGAATGACCCGGCTGTTCTGGGGCTCATAGGTGCCTCGTGCGCCCTCACCATTTCGGAGATCCCCTTTGAAGGGCCCTTTGCCGGCGTCAAGGTGGGGAGGAAAGACGGCAAATTTCTCATCAATCCCACGACCAGCGAGATGGGCGAGAGCGACCTCGATATCGTTGTGACGGGCACGAGGGACGCTATCCTCATGGTGGAAGGCGCGGCGAAGTTCGTCAGCGGGAACGACCTCATTGAGGCGATACACTTCGGCCACCAGAACCTTATCCCGATCATTGAAATGCAGGAAAAGATACAGGACAAGGTAGGCAGGGTTAAATGGCAGATGAAAGAAGCCGAGGATCTCAACGCCCGCAAAGAGGAGATAAGGAAGTCGATCGAGAAGGAGCTCATGGAGGCCTTTGCGCTGAAGGGAAAGAAGAGCAGGAATGAAAGGCAGAACGTTATCCTCCAGGAGCTTGTGAAGCAGAGCGAGGACCTGGACCCGAACGCAGTCTATAAGATCTTTGAAGAGATCACGCGGGATATATTAAGGGAACAGCTCTTTGCAACAGGCAAAAGGATCGACGGAAGGGCTGCAGATACGATCCGCGACATTGCCTGCCGGGTAGGCGTATTGCCGAGGACGCACGGCTCGGCGATCTTTACGCGGGGAGAGACGCAGGCGCTTGCGATCACTACCTTCGGGACCTCCGATGACGAGCAGAAGGTTGAATCGCTTCTCGAGGGGGAAACCTTCAAGACCTTCATGCTCCACTATAACTTTACGCCCTTCTCGGTCGGCGAGGTAGCGATGCTCCGCGGGCCCACAAGGCGTGAGATAGGCCACGGCAATCTCGCAGAGCGAGCCCTCTCGCCGATCCTGCCGTCAAAGGAGGCATTTCCTTACACGATCCGGATCGTTTCCGAGATACTCGAATCGAATGGGTCCTCATCGATGGCAACGGTCTGCAGCGGATGCCTGTCGTTAATGGATGCAGGCGTGCCGATCAAGGAGCCGGTTGCGGGCATAGCCATGGGGCTTGTGAAAGAAGGTGACAGGGAGATTATCCTGTCAGATATCCTCGGCGACGAAGACCATCTGGGAGATATGGATTTCAAGATCGCAGGAACGCGTGAGGGCATCACGGCCGTGCAGATGGATATCAAAATTAAAGGAATTACCAAAGAGACGATGTCGAAGGCTGTAGTGCAGGGGCAGCAGGGGATAAACACGATACTTGACATTATGAGCGGGACGCTGGCACAACCGAGAGAAGACCTCTCTCCTTACGCTCCGCGCATTTACACCTTCAAGATCAAAACGGACAAGATACGCGACGTAATAGGCCCCGGAGGCAAGGTTATCAGGGGGATTATAGAACAGACAGGCGTAAAGATCGACATAGAAGATTCAGGCGTCGTAAAGATAGCCTCCATTGATGAAAAATCGGCAAATGCCGCGATCGAGATCATCAAGGGCCTGACCAGGGATATCGAGCCGGGGACAGTCTATCTCGGCAAGGTCAAAAGGGTCCTCGACGCAGGCGCTATCGTGGAATTGATGCCGAACGTCGACGGGTTTGTCCATGTCAGCCAGCTTGCCGAAGGCTTTGTAAAGAAGGCCTCCGATGTTGCCAAAGAGGGGGACGAGATGATGGTAAAGGTTATCGACGTTGAAGACAACGGCAGGATAAAACTCTCACGCAAGGCTGTCCTCAAGGAGCAGAAGGCAAAGAAGGAAGATGTATAGAAAGACAATTCTCGATAACGGCATAACCGTTGTTACCGAATCGATCCCATACTTTTCAACAGTGTCCCTCGGGATCTGGTGGAAGGCAGGCAGCAGGTACGAGCATCAAAAGAATAACGGCATCTCCCATTTTATTGAGCACATGCTTTTCAAGGGGACATCAGAAAGGACTGCCTATGATATCGCGCGGGAGATCGATGCCATAGGCGGCACGATAAATGCCTTTACCGGCAAAGAGTATACATGCCTCTATGCGCGGGTCCTGAAGAAGGACATGGACACTGCCCTCGCTATCATTGCAGACATGTGCAGGAACTCCCTTTTCGACAGCACCGATATCGAGCGTGAGAAGTACGTCATCACCCAGGAGATCAAAATGATCGAGGATAGTCCTGAAGAGTATATCTACGACATGTTCAACTCCTCATATTTTAAAGGCCATTCGCTCGGCATGCCGATACTTGGCTCGCAGCAAAACGTGGAGGGTTTTGCGAAGGAACAACTAAAAGGATATTTCACTGATTATTATTCCCCGAAAAATGCCGTCATCACCATAACCGGCAGGATAAAGCATGAGGATGCAGTGGCAAGGGTGAACAGGTTTTTCTCCGACCTCCGGGGAGGCGATGCCGGAGGCCCTTCAATAATCAGCCCTGAACCCTATAATACCTTTAATGTCTACGAAAAAGAACTGGAGCATGTGTACCTGTGTATCGGAACGAAGGGAGCGAGCCAGGTCGACAAACGAAGATACTGCCTTTACGTACTTAATGCCGTTATGGGCGGCAGCATGAGCTCCCATCTTTTTCAGGAGATAAGGGAGAAGAGGGGGCTTGTTTACAATATCTACTCCTACGTGAACTGCTATCACGACACGGGTACCTTCGGCATATCCACTTCAACCTCTAAGGAGTCTATCGCAGAAGTCCTGCAGCTCATCAAGGATGAGATCGCCAGGATACGAAACAACGGCATCACCGATGCAGAACTTGTATTTTCAAAGGAGCATATCAAAGGAAATCTTTTCATCTCCCTCGAGAGCTCTGAGGCAAGAATGGGAAGATTGGCGAAAAACGAGATATACTTCGGAGGCTATATACCGTTTAAAGAAACTCTTCACGAGATAGACAGGATCCGCAAAAAAGATGTGGACGAGATAGGAAGGTTTCTTTTTGGCCGCCCCGAAGATATATCGTTGACAGTGCTCGGCAGTGTGGCCGGCGACCCGCTGGAGAACATTTGGAAAAGTTAGAGGTCTTCGTTTCCAAAAAGAACGGAGCGGTTTTGCCGCAGTATGCCACGAACGCCTCATCGGGATTGGACCTCTGCGCGTTTCTGGATAAGGATCTCACGATTCAGCCATTTGAGAGGATGCTGGTTCCTACAGGTATCTTTATCGGCATCCCCCGCGGATTTGAGGCCGAGATAAGACCGCGGAGCGGCTTAGCATACAAGAACGGCGTGACCGTCCTTAACACGCCGGGCACGATCGACGCAGATTACCGGGGCGAGATCAAGGTTATCCTTATCAACCTTGGGGCCGAACCGTTTGTAGTCCGGAATGGCGACAGGGTCGCCCAGATGGTGTTCAGGTCTGTGGCGCAGGCCGCATGGAAGCTTGTTGATGCATTGCCGGAAACAGAAAGGGGCACAGGAGGCTTCGGGTCAACGGGGATGCGATGAACCTATACGAATGCCTCGACCACTTTATCCGCTACCTCACCTCAGAGAGGGGGGCGTCACCTCACACCATAGATGCATACAGCAGGGATATTGTCGGGTTCGTAGGGTTCCTCGAGGGGGCATCCTGCACGGCGCCGGAGAGAAAACATCTTGAGACGTATATAGGTCTTTTGAGAGAAAAAGGGAAGAAGACACGAAGCATTGTCCGGGCTATCTCAGCCTTGCGGAGCTTTTTCAATTTCCTCCTTATTGACGGAAAGATAATGAAGAGCCCTCTTGACGATGTCGTGATCCCGAAATACCCTCAACCTATCCCGGAAGTCCTCAGCGAGGAGGAGATGCTAGAGCTGATAAGATTGCCTGAAGGGTCTAAAACATCCCAGCGGGACAGAACAATACTGGAGCTGATGTATGCCACGGGGCTCCGGGTTTCGGAACTGATCAAGCTGAAGAGGGGCGATGTGAATCTTGAAGCAGGTTTCTTAATAGCCTCCGGAAAGAGATCGAAGGAAAGGGTCGTGCCTCTCGGCACCTATTCAAGAGATTCATTAAAGCTTTACCTTGAAACTGAAAAGTTGAAAGGCAGCTTTGTCTTTCCCAACAAAAAGGGCGGCATGCTGACCAGACAGGCGGTATGGAAGATCATCAGAAAATATGCAACAAAGATGAAAAAGGCCCACTTATCGCCGCATACCATCAGGCATACCTTTGCGACCCATCTCCTTGAAGGAGGGGCGGACCTGCGTTCCGTCCAGATACTGCTCGGCCATGAGGATATTTCTACGACACAGATCTACACGCACGTGGACAGCAAGCGACTCAAGGAGATCCACAGAAAGTACCATCCGCGAGGATGAAGGTGAAGGTCATAACCTCCCATACGAACGCCGATTTTGATTCCCTTTCATCGATGGTGGCGGCAAAAAAATTGTACCCTGACGCTGTCCTTGTGTTCCCGGGCTCACAGGAGAAGACCCTGAGGGACTTTCTGATCCATTCAACGCTCTACCTCCTGGACATTTCCAAGATGAAGAATATCGACTACGAGGCAATCGATACCCTTATCCTTGTCGATACGAGGCAGAAGACAAGGATAGGAGAGTTTGCAAAAGTTGCTGAAAGCGGCAAGGCGAAGATCCATATATACGACCACCATCCGCCCTCGGCTGAAGACGTAAAGGGCGATCTGGAAATTGTACAGAGCATAGGCGCAACAGTGAGCATACTTGTATCTATTCTTCAGGAGAGGGAAATTCCGATAACGCCTGAAGAGGCGACGGTGATGATGCTCGGGATCTACGAGGAGACGGGGAGCTTCAGATTTTCCTCCACCACGATCGAAGACTTTAAGGCCGCGTCATACCTTCTCTCAAAGGGGGCAAACGTCAACCTTGTGTCGGACATGCTTACCAGGGAATTGATACCCGAGCAGGTCTTTCTCCTCAACGACATCATTAAGAACGCAGCGACGTATAACATCAACGGCGTCGATGTGGTGATAACCGAGGCGAGCACAGAGCAGTATGTGGGCGACCTGGCCGTCATTGTGCATAAGTTCCGCGACATGGAAAACATAAATGTACTCTTTGCCCTGTTCAGGATGGAGGACAGGGTGCATATAATAGGCAGAAGCAGGATACCGGAGGTTGATTCAGGACACATCATGTCGCTTATGGGAGGAGGGGGGCACAAAGTGGCCGCTTCTTCGACGGTAAAAGACATGACCCTCTTAGAGGCAAAGGAAAGGCTTCTTGATATACTGAAATACAATGTGAAGCCTCTCTGGAAGGCGAAGGACATCATGTTCTTTCCTGTGAAGTCGGTTGAGGCTGCCGGCTCGATACACGACGCAAAGAACACCTTGCTCAAATATAATATCAACGCGCTTCCGGTCCTCTCCAACAATAAGGTTGTGGGGATCATCACGCGGCAGATCGTCGAGAAGGCGGCCTTCCACAAGCTTGAGAGCATACCCGTCAAGGAATATATGTTTACGGAATTCTCCATGGTAGAGCCTGATGATTCGATAGAAAAGGTCAAGGAAAAGATCATCGGGAGCAACCAGCGATTCATGCCTGTTATAAAAAACGATGAACTGGTTGGGGCAATTACCCGGACGGACCTTCTGAGGATCATCGAGGACGAGATCACCAAGACAGTGATGGAAAAGCTGGATTTCCACGAGAAATATGTGAAGCGGAAGAACGTGAAAAAGCTGATGGAAGAGCGCCTTGACGATGAGACGATGAAAAAGCTTAAGGAGATAGGAGGGCTTGCCGACACCATGGGTTTTCACGCGTACCTCGTCGGCGGCTTTGTGAGGGACCTCTTGCTCCGCGATGAAAATTACGACATCGACGTTGTTATTGAAGGGGACGGGATAGCCTTTGCTGAAGAGCTGGCGAAGCGCCTGAACGTGAAGGTGCGGCCCCACAAGGAATTCGCCACGGCGAAGGTCATCTATAAAGATGGCTTCAAGGTCGACATAGCGACAGCGCGGCTTGAATACTATAAAGCCCCCGCATCGCTTCCCGTTGTCGAACACAGCTCCCTGAAGCTCGACCTCCATAGAAGGGACTTCACGATCAACACGCTGGCCATATCGCTGAATAAAAATACCTTCGGCGAGTTGATCGATTTTTATGGCGCCCAGAGGGACATCAAGGAGAAGACGATCAGGGTCCTCCACAGCCTGAGCTTTGTAGAAGACCCGACGCGGGTGTTCAGGGCCACCAGGTTCGAGCACAGATTCGGCTTCAAGATCGGGAAGCATACCCTTGACCTGATAAAGAACGCAGTAAAATTGAATTTCCTTGCCCGGATCAGAGGGAAAAGGATCTGGACAGAGCTGGCGCTTACGCTCCAGGAGGACGGGGTTGAAAAGATCTTAAAGCGACTCCAGGAGCTTGGCCTTCTGCGTTTCATCTTTCCGTCGATAATATTCAACAAGGACAAGGAAAGGCTCTTCAGCAACATGCAGGCGGTATATAAATGGCATGAGCTGCTTTACCAGGGCAAGCGCGTTGATAAGGCGCAGTATTACCTGCTGGGGCTTGTCGAGCACATGAGGTCCGAGGAGATCGTTGAATTCTGCAAAAAGCTTGAGATCGCCGAAAAGGTCAGAAAGAGGATCATAGAGAACGCGGAGCTACTGAAGGAGGCCTTTTCCAGGCTCACAACGGGCATTACGGTTCTGAAAAAAAGCGCCATATACCGGACGCTTGAGCCGTTGTCCAGGGAAGTGATGCTTGTTATCATGGCAAAGACGCGGTCTGAAGAGGTCAAGAAGGTAATATCAAATTTTATCACCTACGGAGACTCCCTCAAACCCTTGACGACAGGCACCGACCTGAAGAAGATGGGCGTTGAGGAGGGGCCTGTTTACAAAGAGATACTGGAGAAGCTGAAGGATGCCAAGGTTGATATGAACCTGAAGACAAAGGAAGAAGAGTCGCATTTTGTGGACATTTATCTGATGGAAAAGGGGATCATGCCATGAGTCTTTTAGTGCCTACGCTTGAGGTGCAGCTTGAGTGCTATGAAGGGCCGCTTGCAGTCTTAATATCGCTTATCAAAAAGAACAAGGTCAGCATCTGGGATATCCCCATCTCAACGATCACGGAAAGATTTCTTGAATACGTGGAGCTGGTGAAGGAGATGAACCTCAAGATCGCCGAGGATTTTATAGAGATGGCCTCCCTCCTCATTTTCATAAAGTCCAAGATGCTCCTCCCTTCAGGCGAGGGAGAAGAGGCTGAGGACCCCAGGGAGGAGCTGATCGAAAGGATCATGGAGTACGAACGCTTCAGGACCATGGCGGGAGTGATGGGCGAGCTTCCCATGCTCGACAGGGATGTATTCGGCAAAGGGACGAACGGAATAGACGGGGAGGCAGATTATGACCTCCTGTGTCTTTGCACCCTCTTCTTTGAGCTTATCAAGGTGAGGGAAGAGCAGTATCTGACGATCCATGAGATCAGGCCGACGCTTGAAGAGAAGCTTGCTGTATTGAAGGCGATTCTTGAAACATCGGGGATGTATGAGTGGGATATGAATGAGGAGATGGAGAGGAACGAAAAGGTGGCGACGATCCTCGGAATGCTTGAGTTGGCGAGGATACGGCTGGCAACCCTCTCGCAGAGAAAATCTTTCGGCAAGATAGTGCTGAAGAGAAGGGACGGCGCTGCTGCGGAAAAATCGCCGGCAGAAGGGAGGGTGGACAATGCCTAAATCAAGAACAGCAAAGGTCCTTATCGTTATCGGCATCATCTTAGCGGTGGTTGTTGTTGCGCCTTTCATCATTACTATATTTGTCAAGGAATCGGGCGATAAGATCGGCATAGTTGAGATAGAGGGCACCATCATAGATTCAAAGAGCGCCATGGACGATATCGTAAGATTCAAAGAGGACGAGAACGTCAAAGGGGTCATTGTGAGGATAAACTCCCCGGGCGGGGGAGCGGCAGCCAGCCAGGAGATCCACCGTGAGGTGAAAAAGCTGCGCGAGAAGAAGAAGGTATTCGTCTCGATGGCATCCGTATGCGCCTCGGGCGGGTATTATATCGCTACGGCAGGTGAAAAGATCTATGCGAGTCCTTCCACCATAACAGGCAGCATAGGTGTAATCATGCAACAGACCGTCGTTGAAGACCTGATGAAGAAGATCGGGATACAGGCAAACACCATCAAGTCCGGCGAGCTGAAGGACGCCGGGACGCCCTTCAGAAAGATGAGCGAAAATGAGCGGAAATACCTGAACGATGTCCTGACTGATATACACGAGCAATTCATTAAGGACGTAGCCGAAGGCAGGAAGATCCCCGTCGATACGGTCAGGCAGCTTTCCGACGGGAGGATCTTCACCGGCATCCAGGCGAAGAATGCAGGGCTCGTGGATACGATAGGGACATTCTATGATGCAGTCGACGGGCTTAAGGTATCTCTGAATATTTTAGAGAAGCCGGTCCTTGTGTACGGCAAGAAGCCATTTTCTCTCCTCAGGTGGCTAATCTCGTCAGTCGCAAGGGAGTACGGCATGGAACTCGATACCCGGTCGTTCAAGTATATGTACAACCAATAATGCCGGGGCGATCCCCAACACAGCTCCGTGAGCTACCTTTCGCCACTTGACAAGCAAAGCGGATAGGTGCTTAAATTTTCTCAAAACCTGCCAGGATTTGGTTATAAATGATGACGACGAACATGCCATTGGATTGGGAAAAGATAATCCTTGGTTTTAAGAGGACCACGCGCCAGTTCCTTGAGGATATTGTCGAGAACATAAGCGAATCCTTCATTGTGACCGACCTCAAGGGAAAGATAATGTTCTTCAACAAAGGCTCTGAGAAGCTCTTTCTGTACACTTCCGAAGAGGTCATCGGCAGACACATAGCGATGCTGGGAGTAATACAGCCGAACGTACTTGCAGAGATCAGAGAAGGAAAGACATTCCACGGAGAGCTTTTACTGCTGAGGAAGTCAGGGGAACGATTTCCCGCCTTTGTAATCAACATACCCTTAAGGGACGAGGACGGGAGAACGATGGGAATGATGGGGACCGCAAAAGACCTTACCAAGGAAAAGGAGAAGGAAGAGGCCGAACGGGAGATAAGCCGGCTTAAGGAATTCAGCGAAAACCTCATTGCCTCGCTCAACGACGGCATTCAGATAATCGATGAGCTTGGATATATCACCTACATCAATAAGCGGTTCGAAGAGATCATGGGGTACGGGAAAGAGGAGATAATCGGGAAGCATTATGGAGCATTTGCCGCGAAAGAGGCCTTCGAGCGTTTTGCCAAAAAGATGAACACAAGAGATGATGAGGAGAGGGCCGAAAAGCAGGTATTTGAGTCCACGTTTGTGACAAAAGACAGCAGGAAGATACCGATCCTTGTCAGTTCATCTTCCCTCTATGAAGGCAACCACAAGAAGGGTACGATAAACGTTATTACAGATATTACAGAGATCAACATTCTCAAGGAGGAGCTTTTCCAGTCCGAGAAGATGACGCTTCTTGGAAAGCTGGCCGGAGAGATAGCCCACGAGATCAACAACCCCCTGGGAGGGCTGATCATTGCAACGCAAATGCTTATTGAGGATATAGAGAAAAAGGGGCGGATCCAGAAGAAAGCGTTGCTCAAAGAGCTGAAGGAGATGGAGAATGATGCGAGCAGGTGCAGAAGGTTCATCGGAAAGGTATTGAATTTTGCCAAGATGATTCCCGAAGAAAAGACAATGCTGAACATCCATAACATGATCGAGGACGCCCTCCTCCTGGTCCAACGCCAGGCAAAGCTGGAGAACATACATATAAAAAAGTATTTTTCCGATAAAGACATATACGTTATAGGCAACACGAATAACCTGCAGCAGGTGGTCATCAATGTAGTGAATAATGCGCGGGAGGCGATCCTCCCCGATTCAGGCGAAATTACCCTGAAGACCTATGTGAAGGACGGAGATAGAAAGAAATGGGCATACATTGAAGTCAACGATACGGGAAAGGGCATCCCGAGGAACTTAATGGACCGGATCTTCGATTCTTTTTTCACGACAAAACCGAACGGCACAGGCCTGGGTCTTTCTGTAAGTAAGAGGATCATAGAGGAACATGGGGGAAGGCTTACGGTGAGAAATATACCCGGAGGAGCTTCATTGACTATAAGTCTCCCCTGCGGATAATGGACCGCCATACAATTCAACGGCAAGGTGCGCAATGAAAAAGGATAAATTCAATATACTTGTGGTGGACGACGAGGACAGCATCAGGAACAGGTGCGTCCAATTGCTCCAGAGGAAAGGTTATACTGTGAGGGGCGTGAATGACGGCGAGCAGGCCCTTTTTATCATTAAGAAAGATAATCTGTCCTTAGTGATCGCCGATATTCGAATGCCGGGATTGAACGGCATAGACCTCCTTGAAAAGATAAAAGAAACACATCCCGACATCGAAGTGGTCATGATCACAGGGTACGGAACCATAGACAATGCGGTCGAGGCGATGAAGCTGGGGGCCTACGATTACATTACCAAGCCTTTTGACATGGACCGGCTGTTGAAGGTAGTGGAACATATCGAGACAAAATTTGCGTTAAAAAATGAGATCGGCGCCCTGAAGGATGAGCTGAAGAAATTTTCTGCCCAACATGATTTTATTGGCGTCAGCGATGAAGTACAGCATATCTTTCAACTGGTCCAAAAGATCTCCCCGATCGACTGCAACGTGCTGATCCAGGGGGAGAGCGGCACAGGTAAGGGGCTGCTCGCCCATGCAATACATTCGGGCAGCCCGCGGAATAAAAACCCTTTCGTCGTGGTGGACTGCGCTGCGCTGACTGAAAGCCTGCTGGAGAGCGAGCTCTTCGGGTATATGAAGGGGGCCTTTACCGGCGCCTATGCGAACAAAGAAGGCTATTTCAAAATCGCCGATAAAGGGACCATATTCCTTGACGAAATAAGCGAGCTCTCCACTTCTCTCCAGGGAAAGCTTCTCCGCATGGCACAGGACCATGAGATCATTCCAGTCGGGGGTACAAAACCGGTCAAGATCAACACGAGGATCCTTGCGGCAACCAACAGAAATCTTGAGCAGCGTGTCAAGGAAGGGAAGTTCAGGGAAGATCTTTACTTCAGGATCAACGTCGTGAAGATCGACATCCCTCCGCTAAGGGAACGCAAAGAGGATATAGCGCCCCTCACGCATTTTTTCTTCGATAAATTTAAAAAACGGTTCGATAAGAATATATTATCAATAGACCAGCAGGTTCTGGACTTCTTTCAGCGGTATGAATGGCCCGGCAACGTGAGGGAGCTTGAGAATGTTGTTCAGCGGATGGTCATTACGGCCGATAAGAGAATGGCGACAATGGAGGATCTGCCGGAAAAGATGCGTTTCGCCATGCCGGAGCAGGCTAACGAAGGGCGCGATACCCTTCATAGCCTGGATTTTACAGAGGCAAGAAAAAGATGCCTGGACAGTTTTACAAGGGAATATCTTGTCGACGCCCTGAGGCATTGCCAGGGCAACATCTCAAAGACCGCCAAAGAGATCAGCATACAGAGACCTTCTATCCAGCGGATGATCAAGCGTTATGACATAAGAAAGGAAGAATACATGTAAGGGAGTGAATCCCTTAGGTTGCATGATACTTTAGAGATACAGACCCGCCGGTTTTGCCTTTTTGTTCCAATCTCAACAGACATTAAAGGATAAATATCCGGGGACCGTTGAACAAACCAAATAATAACAAAAAGATAGAAGTTTTATGCTAATCCCGCCCTGAAAAGATCCTTTTTTGCGCTCCCGGCAGATGGTTAAGCCGGGAAGACCTGTATCCTTACGGTTACATACATCAGCGGCCATTTGCGCCCGCTATTTAATGGTAGAACATAATAAATAAAAATATCAATATGTTAGAAACATCTCTGCGAAAATTGTTTTGTGGCATAATATTTGCTTTTGTCTTAATAAATGGATCTGGCATGAAGATAGGCGCATCATATGAAATCATTCACAGGCCGCACGGTAATCAACGGACGGATCGCATTCAGTTAAAACATAACGATAAGTCCTTAATAAAAGATAACCAAAATGGAGGTGTTTTATGAGGCCAGGGTATTTTGAAGATCTGGAAAGTTTTGTAGAATTAAGCTCTTTAAAATTTGAGTATCTCGAACCGAATTCACTCAAAGAGGCTTGCGCCATGCTTGATCAGCACAAGGAAAAGGCAAAGTTGATTGCCGGCGGAACGCAGCTTATCCCCTTGATGAAGCAAAGAAAGGTAAACCCCGAATATCTTGTAAACCTGAAGAACATACCGAACCTTGAATATGTGGATTACTACAGCGATTTCGCCGAAGAAGGCGTGAAGATCGGGGCAGTGGCAACGCTCTTTGACCTGAGCCGATCAGTGATAATAAACGAAAGGGCAAGCGTTCTCGTTGATGCCATCAATCAGAGAGAGCTCGGGATGAACAAGACACGATGGGCATATTACATGGCTACTATCGGCGGGTACCTTTTTACCCCGGAAAGTGTTGTCGACGTTGCTCCAGTGCTGATGATACTGGATGCAAAGGCGGTCATGCAGGGCATTCAGGGGTGGGAGACGGTTCCCATAGAGAGCCTTTTCGCGAAGAACGGGAATGAAGAGGTGTACGAGATTCTTGGAGAGATACGGATTCCAAAACAGCAGGAAAGCGAAGTAGGCCTTGTATATGAGAAAAGCACAGGCACAGACGGCGCGCCCAGCATAGGCGTGGCAGTCTATCTCAGGCTTGACCTGAAACACGTAAACATAGAAGAGATAAGGATCGTGGTGGGCGGAATAGGCGCTGCCCCCGTTGAAACACAGGAGGGGCCGGCAATCATGAAAGATAACCCGATCGACGACCACCTGATCATAGATGCGGCAGATATAGCCGCAGGCGAGGTCTGCAAGGACTCTGACCCGGAAATACTGGACAGGACGAGAGAAGTGATAGAAGAGGCGATACGGCATGCTATTGACCGCTCTATCGGAGATTTTGCCCTTGGGTATTAAACAACATCCCTTATCGAGAGGGCATGCAAAAATAAATTCATGTGAAGGGAGGTAAAAAGGAAATGGCAGAGATGAGGATCAAATGTCTTTACGGCAGACAGGACTGTATGTTTGTAAAGAAAGGCACATGTCCAAGAGAGGATCAATGCCTGCTCGCAGGTGAACTGAAGGCCAAGATGAAGAAAGAAAAAGAAGAACAAGAAGGAGGTGAGAACTTACAAGATGCTAATACAAGAGAAATTCACAGTGAAAGCGCCTATTCAGCAGGTGTGGCGGTTCATAATTAACCCCCAGCTGATAGGGAATTGTGTTCCAGGTTGCGAGAATATCGAAGCAATAGATGAGCGTACCTATGTAGCTACTGTGAAAGCAGGGGTCGGCCCGATAAAGGTTCGTTTCAAGATCACCACATCATTAACGCAGATAGACGAGCCGAAACACATCCATATGGAGGGAAAAGGAGCGGACATGGGTATGGCGGGGAACTTTACCCAGGGAAGCGACGTGTACCTGCGAGAGGTTTCGGCAAACGAGACCGAGGTTGCATATTCATCAAATGTGACCGTCAACGGCAGGATCGCCCTTTTCGGCGACAGGATTATGCGAGCACAGGCGAAGAAGATTGGCGAAGAATTTATAAAGGCGTTGAAAGAAAAAATTGAAGGACAGAAGGAGACCTAATTATGAAAGATTTCGAATATTTTTCAGCCGGCAGCCTGCAGGAAGCTTGCTCTTTGATCTCCCAGTACAAAGATGTAGGCAAAATACTTGCTGGCGGTCAGTCACTCATTACCCTTCTCAGGCAGAAGCTGATAAGCCCTACATGCCTCATCGACATCAAGGGGCTTAAGGAACTCGACTTTATCGAATTTGATAAGAAGAGCGGCCTGAGGATAGGCGCATTAACAACACACCGGGCAATTGAAAAATCTCCGTTGATACAGGAGAAATACAATGTGCTCTCTGAGATGGAAAAGAGCGTGGCCTCGGTCCAGACCAGGAACTGGGGCACCATCGGCGGCAACCTTTGCAGCGCAGACCCTATCGGAGACCCGGCGCCTTCGTTGATCGTATTAGGTGCGAAGATAAAATTGGTGAGCGCAAAGGGAGAAAGAGTAGTAGCCCTGGAAGATTTTTTTACGGATTACTTCACAACCATTATTGAGCCCGACGAGATACTAGCAGAGATCCAGTTGCCTCCCCCTGCACCCAACACGGCTGTCGAGTATATGAAGTTTGCCACGATCGAGGCAGGGATAAAGATCGTATCCACATCGGTAGCGGTCACCGTTGAAGCAGGAAGCGACGTGTGCAAGGACGCGAAGATCGTCATGAGCGCCGTTGCGCCGGTCCCGCTTATCACGAAAAAGGCTGCGGAGATGCTGAAGGGCAAGAAATTGACTGACGATGTGATCGAAGAGGCGGCAAAGATGGCCGCGTCAGAGACTGATCCCACCACAGATGTCCACGCCTCGGCCGAATACAGAAAAGAGATCGTAAAGGTTCTCGTGAAGCGCGCGACAAAGAAGGCCTTTGAGAAAGCGAAAAAGGCTTAACAGTATTGAAAGGAGGAAGTTACGATATGGATAGCTCGAAAAAAACGATAAATGTAAAGGTGAACGGGGAATCATACGAAGTGTCGATCAAGCCCAAAATGACCCTGCTCCAGCTTTTAAGGAACGAACTGGGCCTGACGGGCACAAAACAGGCCTGTATGGACAATTCCTGCGGGGCCTGTACCGTGATCGTCAACAAGATGGCCGTGAAGGCCTGTTCGGTCCTGGCGATGCAGGTGAATGGCAAGGAAGTTACCACTGTTGAGGGATTGGCTTCAAAAGACGGCAAACTGTCGATCCTCCAGGAGGCTTTTCTGGAGCACAGCGCTTTCCAGTGCGGATTCTGCAGCCCCGGGAAGCTTATGTCTTCCACAGCTATGCTGGATGAGCTGGAAAACCCGACCGAGGAAGATATAAGAAGGGACATGGAAGGAAATCTGTGCAGGTGCACCGGCTACGTACAGTACCTCGAAGCTATTAAGTCAGTGGTCCAGAAGAGAAAGGAGGGAAAGATATGAATGAGCGCTCTGTAGTAGGAAAACCGCTGCCGCGGGTTGACGGCAAGGCAAAATTGACAGGGAGGGCGAAGTTTACAACCGATGTTATGCTCCCCGGTATGCTTCACGCGAAATTGTTAAGAAGCCCCCTTCCCCACGCGAAGATCCGCAGCATCGATACGAGCAAGGCAGAAAAGTTGCCCGGCGTCGTGGCAGTGATCACCGGGAAGGACACATGGGGGATCAGATATGGCTTCGTTGACACGCCGAACTATCCGGCAGAGGAACGCCCGATAGCCGAGGACAAGGTCCGCTTTATCGGTGAGACGGTAGCGGCAGTAGCAGCCATTGACCCCGACACCGCTGAAGACGCGCTGGACCTTATTGATGTAGACTACGACCCGCTTCCACCGGTCTTTGATCCGGAAGAGGCGATGAAGGACGGCGCCCCCCAGATACACGGTGAGATCACCCGCAACACATCCTGCGCGTGGGAAGATTGGGGCGTAGCGAGAAAGTCCCATTCATACACGCCGGTGAACAACGTTGCCGCGAGGGTGCTCGTTACATACGGCGATGTGGAGAAAGGGTTTGCCGAGGCTGAATATGTCCGCGAGGACCGCTCAAGGAGCCCGGGCACTTCACATATGGCTATGGAGCCGCACACGATGGTGGCAAGCTGGGATCCCTTTGAACAGAAGCTCGACGTATGGATGAACCATATGGCCTGGGAATTGAAGCGCTACTGGCTGCACAAGACACTGGACATCCCAATCCCCAAGATAAGGATCCACAAGACCTATATCGGCGGCGGGTTTGGCGGGAAGGCCCCCTGCTTCGACTACGAGGTCATCTGTGCTTTTCTCTCAAGGAAGCTCTGTAAGCCGATAAAGATAGAGCTGACAAGGGAGGAGGTCTTCTCATCCTGCAGGAACAGCCACAGGTTCGACATCAATATCAAGACAGGCGTAAAGAAGGACGGCACCATTGTCGCCCAGCATTGCAGCGTCATCGTAGACGCAGGCGCATACAAATGCAGCGCGCCTGTCGCGATGTTCTTAAGCCACGCCATGTGCGACCCGTGTCTTGACCGTAAGAACGTAAGGCATGAAGGAGTCGCGGTCTATACGAACAAGAACTTCAACTTTGCGAGAAGGGGGCATGGAGCGCCGCAGATGCGCCTTGCCGCAGATGCCCAGTACGACCAGATCTGCGAAGACCTCGGTCTGGACCCTGTGGAATTTTTGATAAAGAACCTCAGAAAGAAAGGCGACGTCATCCCCAACGGCGACAGGCTGGACAGCTACGGTCTGCCGGAGGCCATCAAGAAAAGCGCAGAGGCCATCAAGTGGAAAGAAAAGCGCGGCAAACAGAGGGATAAGAACCGGGGCGTGGGCATCGGCATAAACGGCATGTTCAGCGGTTCGGGATACTGGCCTTTTGCCAGTACTGCGATCGTAAGACTCAACCACGACGGCACGATCACCCTTATGGAGGGCGACTGCGAGTTCGGCCAGGGACCGGATACAACATACTGCCAGATAGCGGCAGAGGCCCTTGGATTAACCGTAGAGGATGTGACCCTCGTATCGAGCGATTCAGAGCTTTGCCCGATGAACTACAGCAACTTCTTAAGCGGTGGAATGTTCGTTGGCGGCGGCGCAGTGTACAACGCGGCAATGGACCTTAGGGAAAAGTTATTGCGAGTGGCCAGCGAAGTTATGAGGGCTAAACCTGAAGACATTGAATTGAAAGACAAAAAGGCATTCCTGAAGAGCAACCCGAAAAGGTCTTACACCTTTACGGAACTAATGAGATACCACATCCAGAAACATCTGGGAGATCCGCTTATCGGGCATGGATACAAGAAGGCGGTGCCCGAGATCGAATTCTACCCGAGCCTTTCGAAGGGCACAGGGAGATTCACCGATGCCTACGGCTTCACGGCATCTACAGCGGAAGTTGAGGTTGACAGAGAGACGGGCAGGATCAGGGTGCTCAAGATAGTGGTGGCAGAAGACAGCGGATTTGAGATAAACACGGCAATCTGCAAAGGGCAGCTGGTAAGCCAGGCAGTACAGGGAATGAGCGACGCACTGTTCGAAGAGATCATGGATGATGAGGGGCGCGTGCTCAACCCGAACCTTGTCGATTATGAAATACCGAGGGCATTCGATATACCTGAGATTGAGGTCATCGACTGCTCAGACTTTGAGCCGAAGGGCCCCTGGGGAGCAAAAGAGATAGGAGAGTGCGCCAGGGCTGCTGTTATTTCGGCAGTGGTAAACGCGGTCTATGACGCAACAGGTGTCAGGGTAATGAGAGTCCCCATCACCCCTGAGAGAATGTTCAATGCATTGAAGGCACAGGAAAAAAAGTGACCCTTCATAATACCCCCCGTAGAGACCTCCGAGGCAACACGCCGTAAGGGGTCTCTACCCTCCAACATTGGTGCGTGGCACGGGAGGCGTTGAGAAGAAGGAGCGGCATGGACACCTTCTATAAAAAGGAAAAATTGATGTATATTGAGAGGACCTCTTTGCGTAAGAGGTCCTCTGCTTTTTAAATAAGGCATATCGTATAGAGGATGGGCTTATGGTGATAAAGACAAGAACAAATTTTGTCGGCGAGGTTGTGATGGAGCTGGAATCGCCGACACTGAAAAAGGTAGTGGCTGAGCTTTCCGGCAGGGTTGGTTTTCCAATCTGTTCCCCTGACAGCGGAGAGATCCAGGGCGATTTCAAGATATACGTAAACGGCGTTGAGTATGAGAATATTGCGAACGGCAACAACGTAGATCTGAAAGAGAAAGATGATATAGAGGTCACAATGGTCATACTGGCAGGAGGATGAGGCTCCGGCCTTTTTTGGGAGCAATGGTGTTTAATTTAATGAATTATACTTGACATCGAAACAGCAGGTATGTTTAGAATGAGCATAGCGTCTCGCACGGTTAAATTCAGAAAATCTGATCCAGGGAATACCGGGTTTTGAGGGAAAGGAGGTAAAGAGACAAAAAAATTCATAGAACAGTAAGCCGGAAATAAAAAAAAGAAGGGGGTAAAAATGAAAAGAGTAAGCGTGGTTTCATTGTTTCTGAGCTTTGCAATTCTTCTGTTTTTCTCCACATCATCATACTCCGCACCGATCGAGCTTAAATGGGCAAATTACTTTCCCATCGGCACGGCACACACAAAGATCATGGAAGTCTTTATAAAAGATATTGAAGCAAAAACGAACGGCAAGGTGAAATTCAGCTATTATCCCGCAGGTACCCTCCTGACCGCGCCGAAGATGTACGACGGCGTCGAGAAGGGGATGGCAGACCTCGGCTTCGCCAACATCGGATACACATTCGGACGCTTCAAACAGACGGAAGCGCTCGACATGCCCATCGGGTATAACACAGAATGGGTCGCAACACATGTGTCCAATGATTTTTACAAAAAATTCAAACCGAAGGAATGGGATAAAGTTCAGGTTCTTTCTTTTTCCATATGCGGCCTGAACGTATTGCAGACAATCAAACCTATATATAAGCTGGAGGATCTGAAAGGCCAGAACATCAGGGGCACCGGCTATGTCGGCGAAGTCGTTGCGGCGCTCGGAGGCACACCGAGGGCGATCCCGACTCCTGAGGCATATGATGCCGTCCTGAAGAAGGTTATAGACGGATTATACATATCCATGGAGACATTGCAGGCCTTCAGATATGCAGAGGTGGTAAAATACGTAACAGAGATTTGGCCGATAGGACAGGGATATACCTTCTTCCTCATTATGAACAAGAACACATGGAACAAATTGCCCGCCGATGTAAAAAAGGTGTTCAACGAATACCCCTTTGAAGAAAAGCTGGCAACGATGTGGAACGAAATCGATATAGCGGGCAAGAGGTTCGCCATCGAAAAAGGCGTCAAGTTTATTCAGCTCTCTCCTGAGGAGAGGGGAAAATGGATCAAGGCCGCCGAGCCCGTTATTGAGAAATACGTGAAGACGATGGTCTCCGCGGGATACAGCGAGAAGGAAGTAAGGGGATGGATAAGCTACCTGAAAGAAAGAAGGGATTACTGGACGAAAAAACAGAAAGAGGCTGGAATAAAATCATCAACCGGTCCTGATTACCTGAGAGTGGACTGGAAATAGGAAGGATGTGAAGATGGAAAGGTTCGAGAGGATCACAAAAAATATATGCAAAAAGCTTGAACTGGTAGGGGTTGTGGCATACCTAATTATGGTACTTGTAAATATACTTGATGTTGCCGGGTCGAAGTTTTTCAAATGGCCCTTTCCGGGATCTGTCGAGATCGTCAGCTTTGCCCAGATCATCGCCATATCCCTTACCATCCCTCTCGGCCACATCCTTTCCCTCCTATCTGCAGGTGTGTCAGCCGCAGATCATCGCCATATCCCTTACCATCCCTCTCGGCCTTTTTCTGGGTTTTCACCTGAGTATTGATTTTATTATCGAGAAGCTTCCGAAGACACCGAAACATTATATAAACATTTTCGTCTTCGCCGTTTTGACGATCTTTTTTGTCCTGGTCTTTCTCCAGTCCCTGGAGTACGGGTATTCCCTGCAGATATCTGAAGAGATAGGGTCCGTTTCAAAGATCCCGCTCTTCCCCTTTGCTTATGTCATCGCAGCAGGCGCTATACCCGTTGTACTCTTTTATCTTATCAGCACCATAAAGTCTATAAAGGGAAGGTAAGTTTATGAGTCCTGCTTTCGTATTTATCTTAGGCATAATCCTCCTTGTGATCTTTTTTCTGATAAGGATGCCCATTGCCTTCTCCATGGGTCTTGCCGGGTTTTTGGGCCTTTCGTATCTTACGTCATTTCAAACAGCCTTGATGTTCGTCCCAAGGGACCTATTTGAGGTCTTCGGCTCTTATTCCATAAGCGCGATCCCTATGTTCGTCCTCATGGGATACTACGGATTTTCGGCAGGCCTCGGCAACAGGCTTTACGAATCGGCCTTCAGCATCTTCGGGCATATAAGGGGAGGCCTTGCCGTCTCCACAATATTCGCATGCGCAGGCTTCGGGGCGATCTGCGGTTCCTGCACTGCAACGTCCGCCACCATGGGAAAGCTCGCGATCCCGGCTATGAAGAAATACAAGTACAACGACATGATCGCGGCAGGCTGCGTCGCCTCTTCAGGGACCCTCGGCATCCTCATCCCCCCGAGCGTGGTTCTTCTTCTCTATGGCATCATAACGTCGGAGTCTATAGGCAAGCTCTTTGTGGCCGGCATAGTCCCGGGCATAATACTCGCGATTTTCATGTCCCTCGCTGTCTATATTTACTGTGTAAAGAACCCGACAGTAGGGCCGCCTGGGGAAAAAGTGCCCTTTAAGGGAAAAATGAAAGCGATCGGCAGAATAATAGATGTGATAATTCTTTTTGTTGCGGTTATCGGCGGGCTCATCTTCGGTTTTTTTACGCCGACCCAGGCCGGAGGGGTCGGGGCCGTAGGGGCGATCCTGATCGGCCTTGCCAGAAGGGAGCTCACATGGAAGGCATTTATTGACAATACGAGAGAGGCGCTGAGGACGTCCTGTATGATCCTCACCGTAATGGGTTTCGCCACACTTTTTGGCCATTTCATTACATTGTCGAAGATAACCTTTCTCCTTTCCGACTGGATAACCACCTTGAAGATCCCCTCCTTTTTCATCATGTTGATCATCATGCTGATTTATCTGATAGGCGGGTGCTTCGTTGATTCGCTGCCTTTTATGATACTTACCGTCCCTATCTTTTATCCCCTTGTGGTGTCCCTGGGATATGACCCTATCTGGTTTGGCGTCATCATTACCATATTAACAGGCGTAGGCACAATAACCCCTCCTGTGGGCATAAACGTGTATGTCATAAAGGGGATAACCAACGGCCTGCCGCTCGAGACGATATTCAAGGGAACAACCCTCTTCCTTGTAGCGATGATGATTGCCACAATCATTCTTATTGCCTTTCCTGCCCTGACACTTTTTCTTCCGAATCTTGTGCAATAATAAGGTCCGGCAGTCCTTGTTTTCTTCATAAGAGCGGTCCAGGTTTGTTCTTTTCTTGGCTTCCGCCGCATCCCTGTGATTACATGCAACTTTGGAGATACAAGTTCTCATGCCCTTTGAACGACAGGTATCTGTAGTATGCATGCCCCTGAATCGCACGCCGTACCGAAAAAAACCAAATAATAACAGCAGGACAGAGATGTATGAAACCACGCAATTTCAGACGCCGTCTTTGCGGCAAAGAAAGGGTGTGGAATACGCCGCACATGCCCTGTATCTTGTTAGTTACACAGGACGCAACAAAAATCCTTTTATAAAACATTAACCCGAAAAATGCATTTACCTGAACTTAATCCTTAATAAAAACCTCCTTTCGCAGTAGAATCAATTGTCTCCAAACAACAGACCCTAAACGAAAGGAGGGACAAAATGATGCAGAACAATTGTAC
>Ga0209201_1000911_pt1 | contig 37572 bp, 28 predicted proteins | sample AD_UKC055_MetaG_FD_184411 | JGI IMG/M metagenome (GOLD analysis project Ga0209201, IMG submission 184411) | Active sludge microbial communities of municipal wastewater-treating anaerobic digesters from USA - AD_UKC055_MetaG (SPAdes) (version 2) | ecosystem: Engineered > Bioreactor > Anaerobic >... | reverse complement strand
AGCGCCGATGGTACTGGGGGGGCAGCCCCCTGGGAGAGTAGGTCATTGCCAGGAAACCTCTTCTGGTTAGTTGCAGAAGCATGCCAGCCTCGATAGCAATCGGGCTGGCATGCTCGTTTATGCGCTGCGATGCTCGTAGGCTGTGTCTACCGGCAGGTTGATGCCTCGCGCTGCTTCCTGAGCGAGCTGGTCACAGCGTTCGTTTTCTGGATGGCCAGCGTGCCCCTTCACCCATACGAAGTGTACCTCATGTTGTTCGCAGAGCCGCAACAGGCGTTCCCATAGATCGGGGTTGAGCGCGGGTTCATTTTTATTGCGCATCCAGCCGTGAGCGCGCCAGCGCTGGGCCCACCCTTCGTTGATGGCGTGCACCAGGTAAGCCGAGTCGGTATAGAGGGTGACCTCGCAGCGTTCCTTGAGCGCTTCAAGGCCGACGACGGCTGCCAGCAGCTCCATGCGATTGTTGGTGGTGCGGCGATAACCGCCAGAAAGCTCCTTGCGTTTTCCCTGGAATTCGAGGATGACGCCGTAGCCACCGAGCCCCGGATTGCCTGAGGCGGCGCCGTCCGTGTAGATGGCGACGTGTTTGAGCGGCATAGTCATTCCTTTTTATTTTCGGTGGTGTGCTGCGGGAACATGTCAACTCCTTCTTGAATGGGTAATTGTAACACGTTTCCGAACGACGTGTAGGTGATAGATAGGGTCACCTCCTTCCGTGGGCGTGTGGAGTGCGCTGTAGCAGGCCATGGCATAGATTTCAGCCCGATGTCTTAAGCTGCTCTTAAACTTGCCTGTAGCCACTTTTAAGGACGCGCTGGAAGGGGGTGTGCTATAGTGTAAGATGGTTTTTGTCTGGTTCCCGGCGGGAAGCCGAGAGGTCCTATACCACAGAGTGAGGTGTTTATGATTGAAGTCAGTGCATTGACGAAATCGTATGGAGCCATTGAAGCTTTGCGGGGGGTGTCTTTTAACATCGCTCCCCAGGAGATTGTGGGACTGGTGGGGCCGAATGGCGCCGGCAAAACCACCATCCTCAAGATCCTCACGGGGTATCTGCAGCCGGATGAAGGGGTCGTGCTCATCAACGGCTTGAACGTGCTGGAGCATACCCGCGAGGTGCAGGCGCAGATCGGCTATTTGCCGGAGACCGCACCGCTGTACCCCGAATTGACGGTGCAATCTTATCTGCAGTTTATGGCGGACTTGCGCCAGATCCCCGAAGCGGAGCAGCCGGAGCTGCTTTCTGCAGCCATCTACGCGACCGGGTTGCAGGATCACCTGACGCGCCCTATCGGCCAGTTGAGCCGGGGATACCGGCAGCGGGTGGGATTGGCGCAGGCGATTATGCACCGCCCGCAAATCCTGATCCTGGATGAGCCGACGGTGGGCCTCGATCCTACGCAGATTGTGGAAATCCGGCAGCTGATTCGGAACCTGGCGGAGCACACGACGATCCTCTTCTCCACGCACATCCTTTCGGAGGTGGAGATGGTGTGCGACCGGGCGATCATTTTGATGAACGGTGCAGTGCGGGCCGACGCGCGCCTGGCAGACCTGGCGGCGACTTCAAATGCGGTGGTGATCTTCTCGAGGCCGGCGCCGGATGCGCTTGCGGCTCTGCGCGCTATGCCGGGGGTGCGGAATGTAGAGATTTTCCGCAGCGGTGACGGGTTTCCCGGCTACCGTGTGTTGGGGCAGTCGGAAACCGGCCTGGACCTGTGCCCTGCGATTTACGACCTGGTGCGCTCCCACCAATGGCCGCTCCGTGAGTTGCGGCGCGATGTGCGCACGTTGGAGATGGTCTTCAATGAGCTGGCGGCCCATGCGGAGGTGGCGGCATGAAGCAGGTGCTGGCGATTACCCGAAAAGAATTGCGCGGTTATTTTGGCTCGCCGATGGCGGTGATCTTTATCGGCGCGTTCCTGGCGGCGACGTTGTTCACCTTCTTCTGGGTCGCCACTTTCTTCGCCCGCGGCATCGCGGATGTGCGACCGTTGTTCCAATGGACGCCAGTGTTGTTGATCTTCCTGGTCGCGGCGCTGACAATGCGGCAGTGGAGTGAGGAACAGCGCGTGGGGACGTTGGAAGTCCTCCTGACCCTGCCCGTTTCCCCGGTGCAGCTGGTCATCGGGAAATTCCTCGCTGTCGTCGCGCTGGTGGTGCTGGCCCTGGCGCTGACGTTCTCTCTGCCGCTGACCGTGGCCCTGTTTGGAAATCTGGACTGGGGGCCGGTGATCGGCGGCTATCTGGCGTCGGTGCTGCTGGCAGGGGTGTATGCCGCGATCGGCCTGGCAGTCTCCTCGCGCACCGATAATCAGATCGTGGCGTTGATCTCCACGGTGTTGATCTGCGGCGTGCTCTATCTGGTGGGCTCTGCGGGCGTGACGGATTTCGTCGGCCAACAGACGGGGGAGATCCTGCGCGCGATTGGCGTGGGCAGCCGCTTCGAGAGCATCCAACGGGGCGTGGTTGACTTCCGAGACCTGCTCTATTACCTCACTTTGACCGGCATTTTCCTCGCGCTCAACGTGCTTTCCTTGAGAATGAAGAGCTGGAGTCACGGGGAACGCACCCGGCAGCAGCGCACGAGCGTGAAGCTCACCTCGGGGTTGTTGATCGTCAACCTGATCCTCGCCAACATCTGGGTGTATCCCCTCAATGGCTTGCGCGTGGACTTGACGGAGCAGCGCGAGTTCAGCCTCTCGCAGGCGACGCGCGATTTGCTGGAGAACCTGCAGGAGCCGTTGTTGATCCGGGGGTACTTCAGCGCGAAGACCCATCCGTTGCTGGCCCCCCTGGTGCCGACGGTGCGGGACATGCTGCATGAGTACGAAGTCGCTTCGCGCGGCAAGGTGCAGTTGGAGATCCTCGATCCGGCCGACGATCCCGACAAGGAGGCCGAAGCCAATCAGCTCTATGGCATCACGCCTTCACCGTTCCAGGTCTCGGATCGTTACGAGACGTCGGTCATCAACGCTTACTTCGACATCCTCATCCGCTATGGCGATCAAAGCCAGGTGCTCAATTTCCAGGATTTGATTGACGTACAGCAGGATGCCAGTGGCGGGGTGCAGGTTTTCTTGCGCAATCTGGAGTACGACCTCACCAGCGCGATCAAAAAGACGGTCTACGGCTTTCAGAGCGTGGATGCTGTGCTGGCGTCATTCGACAAGCCGGCGACGTTGACTCTCTACGTCACCGAATCTACGCTGCCCGAAGGGTTGGCGGACGTGCCGGCGACCATTCAGCGGGTGGCTGAGGACATGGCTGCCCGCTCCGAGGGGAAGTTTGTGTTCCGCAAGGTGGACCCGACGGGGCCCGATAGCGACATGACGCCCGACGAATTGTACGAGACTTATGGCGTGCGTCCGTATACGGCTTCGTTGTTCTCCTCGGATACTTACTACCTGACGATGGTGCTGGAGGCCGGCGACACGGCGAAGCCGATCTATCCTACGGGCGATTTGGGGGAGGCGGACATCCGCACGACCATTGAATCGGGGTTGAAACGCGCCTCCAGTGGATTCCTCAAAGTGGTGGGGCTGTGGGTGCCCTCTACGGCGGCGACGACGGACATCTACGGGCAGACGCAGCAACCGCTCCAGAGCTGGGATGCTTTGACGGAAGCTTTGCAGCAGGAATACGAGGTCCGCACGCTGGACCTGAGCACGGGCGAGGTGCCGGCAGACGTGGATGTGTTGGTGTTGGTGGCGCCTGAGAACTGGAGTGACAAGGAAAGCTACGCCGTGGATCAATACCTCATGCGCGGCGGCGCTGTGGTGGTGGCAAGCGGTATGTACAAGCTGGCTCTGGATCCCCTGATGGGTGGGATGATCGCGCAGCCGCTCTACAACGGTGTGACCTCGTTGTTGGAGAGCTACGGCGTACAGGTGGAACCGGCCCTGGTGCTCGATACCCGTAACGAACCTTTCCCCGTGGCTGTGAATCGCGAGGTCAGTGGGTACCAGGTGCAGGAGATTCAGGCCATCCCTTACCCCTTCTTCGTGGATGTGCGCGCCGACGGTATGGCGAAAGGTCACCCCATCATCTCCAACCTCCCGGCGGTGACGTTGAACTGGGCCTCGCCGCTGGTGGTGGATGAGACGAAGAACGCTAACCGGGAAGTGACGGTGCTACTACAATCTACAGCGGCCTCGTGGAAAGTGGCCGGCGATCCGACGCAGCTGGGCGCCGCCCCGACCATCGTGCCGGATTTGGATCAGTACCCGGAGCTGGGATTCCCGTTGGGTGAGACCCGGCAGAGCTATCCGTTAGCGGTGGTGATCCAGGGGTCCTTCGAGAGCGCTTTCAGCGGCAAGCCCTCGCCGCTGGCGACGACGGCGAGTCCTACGGCAACGACGGCCATGACGCAAACGATGGGCACCATCACGACGTCATCGGCCGCCGCGCGCCTGGTGGTTATCGGCAGCTCCGAATTCCTGGATGACATCATCTTCAGTCTCTCAGCGCAGCTGTCGGGGGAACGCTATCAGAACAATCTCAAGTTGATCCAGAATGCGGTTGCCTGGGCGACCGAGGACCTCGACCTGTTGAGCATCCGCGCTCGAGGTACGTCGGTGCGCGTGTTGGCGGCTTTGGACGATCAGCAGCGTTCCATGGTGGAGGCGGCTAACTACGTGGTGTCGTTCCTGGCGTTGATCGTGGTGGGGGTGGTGGGAAGCGTCCGCCGGCGCAATGAGAAGCCGATGGCCTTAGTGCCCGACGCTTCCCTGAAGCCCAGGCATGTCGCAGATTCACACACGACTGAGGTGAAGGAGGTGAAGGCATGAAGCGCCATCAACAAATCCTCGCGGGCGTCCTGCTGGTGCAACTGGTGTTGATCGCCGTCGTGTTCTGGCCACATACGGCGGCCAGCGGCAGCGGCGAACGCGCCTTCCCCGATCTCAAGACTGAGGATGTCGTTGCCCTGCGGATTGCCGACAGTGACGGGAATTCGGTGTACCTGCGCCGCTCTGGCGATGGCTGGATTTTGCCGGACGCCGAAGACTATCCGGCGAACGCCAGCACGATCACGTCGCTGTTGGACAAGGTCGTAGGGCTGACCAGCGATCGCCTGGTGACCCGGACGGAAGCCAGTCATCAGCGCTTGCAGGTGGGGAAAGACAACTTTGTGCGCCGCCTGACGTTGGAACTGGCGGACGGCTCGGCGCAAATCCTTTACCTGGGCACCACGCCGCAATACACCACGACGCACTTCCGGGTAGAAGGTCAGGATGAGACGTACCTGACCAGCGCTCTGACGAGCTGGGAGGTGAGCGCGCTGCCGGCCTCGTGGATTCAGGTAGGATATCTCAGCGTCCCCGTGGATTCACTGCTGCAGGTGACGTTGGAAAACGCTCAGGGCAGTTTGACCTTTCTGCCGGTCGAGGCGGCTGCGGGCGAGGAGGGCACGGCGGCCCGAGAATGGACGCTGGCAGACCTCAACGCCGGGGAAACCGCGGATTCTGCCGCCATCCGCAGCGTGATCAGCCAGGCGGCTTCGGTGGCGGTTAACAAACCCTTGGGCAAGACGGAATTGCCGGCTTACGGGATGGCCAGCCCGAATGCCGTGGTCACGCTGAAGACCGCGGATCAGGTGATCACTCTGACCATCGGCGCACAGACCGCGAGCGGTAATTATGTGGTTAAGGGCTCAAACTCGGAGTACTTCGTCGAGACGACCGCCTATACCATTGAGAAACTGGTGACCAGCGCGCGCGCGGACTTTATCACCCAGCCGGGGCAATAAAACACCTCAGGCTCACTCACGCCGCCGTCTCGAACTGGAGACGGCGGCGTGAGTTTGGGCCGATCTGGCGACGGTCAGGCGTCAACCGTAAATGCCACATCGTCGGATTCGGTGTAGAAGACCAGCCCGATGGAGCCGGGTCCGCCGTGAGTGCCCAGCACCGGTGAGATCAGGCCGGTGTACAGGCGCTGAGGTTGGAGTTGGTCCATGACCAGCGACGTCAGCATCTCGGCGTCGGGATCTTCTGGCGTGTGGATCACCCCCAGTTCCACGGGGCGGCGGCCGGCAAGGCGCCTTTGAGCCTCGGTAACCAGGGCCTCCAGGGATTTGCGGCGACTGCGCGCCTTGCCCCAGGCGTCAATCTTTCCCCCCTCTACCATGAGCAACGGTTTGAAGTTGAGCAGCGTGCCGAGCAGGCGGGTCGCGCCCCCGATGCGTCCTCCGCGATGCAGGTATTCGAGCGTGTCCACCGTGAAAAGCAGTTCCATGCGGGTGCGGACTCGGCTCGCCGCGAGCAGCACATCTTCTACCGAAGCGCCTTTCTTACTGGCGCGCGCGGCGGCCAGCACCTGGAAGCCGATTCCCATCGAGATGGAGCGGGAATCGTGCAGCTCGATGCGGAGCTCGGGCAAGGCCTCTTTGGCCTGCGCTGCCGAGGTCAGCGTCCCGCTGAGCAGGGTGGAGATGAAGATCCCCACGATGGTATCAGCATGGTAGCGTTCGGCGACCTGCCGGAAGAAAGTGATGAACTCGCCCGCGGAGGGCTGTGAGGTCATGGGAAAGTCCTGGCGCTCTTGCAACATGCGGTAGAAGGTGGGAATGTCCAGGGTGACGCCGTCCACATAGGCGTCCTTACCCCACTGGATTTTGAGCGGGATGATCGAAATCTCGTGCGTCTCGATCAGTTCGGGGGTCAGATCTGCAGTGCTGTCGGTGACAATGGCGATGTGTCCCATATGCGGTCTCCTTTCAGAGCTAATTTTTGTATTGTGCTCCCATCGGTAAATATAACACCCTTCCTGGTCAAAAGTTACGGTCAAAAGGCGCCTTTTTAGGGCCACGGCCGGGCGTAACTTCAGCGCTTGCCGGGTGTTGTAATGTACAAACCAGGCCATGCTGCTTCAGCCATGCTCTCCTGATGGTATAATCGGGGAGGAGGAGACGATGGAAAGCAGTGTTGGGCCTGATGCTGAAAGCACCCTCATCGAAAGGGCGCGGCGTGAGCCAGAGGCCTTTGGCGAGCTCTACCGGCGCTACGTGGAGCGGATTTATCGCTATCACTATCGCCATGTGGGGAACCATGCTGAAGCGGAAGATTTGACCTCGCGTACCTTTTTGCACGCGCTGCGGGCGATGCCCCGGTATCGGCCCCGGGATGGCACGTTTCAGGCGTGGCTTTTCCGCATCGCTCACAATCTGCTGGTCAATTATTATCGCGATCAGAGCCGTCACCCGGCGGTGGAGCTGGAGGACGTGCCGGTGCTGGCGGCGGAGAGCGGTTTGTGGGAGCGCCTCGAGGCCGCCGAATTGCAGCGACGCTTGCTGGCTGCGTTTGAGCAATTGTCGGAAGAGCGCAAGACGTTGCTGCTGTTGAAATTCGTCGAGCAGCTGTCGAATGCCGAGATTGCGATGGTTTTGGGGAAAACGGAGGGCGCCGTCAAGGCCCTGTACAACCGCACGTTGATTAGCTTGCGTCACGCCCTGGCAGAAGAGGATTAAGGGATGAAATCGAAGTCGCGTACCAAGGATGTCTACATTCTGCTCGAAAACACGTCTGGAGCTGCAGCGCTGTTACCCTTCCAGCAGCACCGTCTGGAAGCTGCGCTGCTGGCGGCCCTGCAATCGTCCTCAGCGCGGGCGACGCCGTCCTCTCCATTCGTCGCCAATTTGGAGCGGGAGCTGCTCCAGGCGGCGCAGCGGCGACAGCGGCTTTGGTATTGGCTGGGCGCTGCGGGGGGCGGCGTGCTCTCATTGATTGGAGGGGTGCTCCTCTGGTACTATTTCTGGCGCAAACAGCCCGCGCCGTCATGGCCCCTGTTGCAGCGCCGTTCCAAGCCGCAGGAGCGGCGCGCCGCACGACGGCTGCCGCAGAGGAGCACCGGGGAGCTCTTGTGCTGAAGGGGGGCTTACCTCAAGGATAGTTGCATCTCGATGCGCGTGAAGGACAGCAGGTAACCGGCCTCCTGCATGAGGGGCCAGTAGGGATCCGCTGCTGGCAAGTTCTCGCAGGTGGTGTCGTGGTGGGGATGAGCGGTGTGCAGGGCGTGTAACAAGGCTCTGACCACCGCTTCTTCGTCTCGGGTTTCGACTTGCAGCACCAGCCGGCCTAATTGAAAAGGCGTCTGCTGGAAGACGGCCCAACCCCATTCCCCAGATTCCAGATGGACTTCCAATCCCTTCATGTTGCCGGCGTGGCAGAGGGAGGGGAATTCGTCCAGCCAGGAGGGGCAGCTGCGGCGTTGCTGCAGCAGGGAGAGGGCCGCCTCGGAAGGCAGAAGGCGCGCCGAATACGGCGGCGCCGACGGCAAAGCTGCGCGGGGCGGACGGCGGACGACCAGCAGCTCGCGGGTTTCCTCAAAGCCCAGTTTCCGAAAAAGCGTGTGGGCGGGAGTGTTGTTCTTGATCACTTCAAGGATGATCTGCTGCGCCTGCAGGTCTTGGGAGCGCGCGATCAGATATTCCATCAACTCTTGCCCGGTGCCGCGGCGACGTTTGACCGGCAGCACCCCCAGACGGGTGATCCAAGTACGCGGGGGGCGCACTCCCAGGAGGGCGAGTCCCAGGATTTGGTCGTCGGCTGTAGCGACGGCAGAGTGCTCGAGATCTACATCATAGGTGAAGATGTACTGTTGGAGCTGGGTCGCTGTCATCGGCATGGCAATCAGATAATCGGCGCGGGCTTGATTGTAAGCCTCGTTCAAGGTCTCCAACGTAAAATGGCTCGCCGGCGTGATCTCCAGCGCCGAATCTGACATAGCCTGAGGTTCGGATGTACCGGCAGGATCTGGGATCATGACGTAACCTCCATGAAATGTCTGGCTCATCCTTTCCCTGGCTAGCAGTCTGTCGGGGAGAACACGTTTTGCGGAGTGCTGTCCCACTCAAGCACGATCTTAACCTTTGGTTCGGGTCTTGCGCCCCACTTTTGCCGCAAAAATCCGCCAATTTAGAGACGGCATTTCTTGCTCTGACAGGCTGCTAGCGAGGCATTTTTACCACTCACGGGCACTTTCAAGGGGAGTGATTCGATTAAAGATAACACATTTTCAGGAGAATGTCAAAAGCGGCTGAGATAACCTTGCGGGGGTTTTGACAAAACCCGTGGGCGTGGTATACTTTGACTGCGAGGAAGCGGGACATCCTCGGACCCGGAGGGATGGCCGAGCGGTTGAAGGCAGCGGTCTTGAAAACCGTCGTAGTGCAAACTACCGTGGGTTCGAATCCCACTCCCTCCGCCTTAATAAGTGGACGCGCACCTGGGGAGGTGCCGGAGTGGACGATCGGGGCCGCCTGCTAAGCGGTTGTGGGGACAATAAATCTCCACCCAGGGTTCGAATCCCTGCCTCCCCGCCTGATGTGCCCCTGTGGCTCAATTGGATAGAGCGTTTGGTTGCGGACCAAAAGGTTTCAGGTTCAAGTCCTGACAGGGGTACTCTTCACTCCAGGGGAGCCGGGGTCGAAAGGGCCTCGCCGACCTGGGGCGAGGGTGGCGAGTAGACTTTGCCCCTGTGGCTCAATTGGATAGAGCGTTTGGTTGCGGACCAAAAGGTTTCAGGTTCAAGTCCTGACAGGGGTACACCCAACGCCGGAAGTTTTCTTCCGGCGTTGTGGCGTTTGAATGGTGGCCCGCTCCCGCGCTAGTACTTTATCAGGGCTGATTTGATGGGTAGAGGCGTCAGTTCGTTAAGAAAACCCCGACTGCTGCCCATACATGTAGGAGTGAGACGCGCCCGGGTCGGATTACGGCGGACAGAATTTACCCCTCAATTGATGTTTGATAAAGTACTAGGGCAGTCGGGCGATGACTTCGATTTCTATCCGTCCGCCCCGCGGCAGCTCGGCCACTGCGACGGTAGAACGCGCCGGCGGCGTCTCCGGGAAGTATTCCCCATAGATCGCGTTGACCACTTTGAAGTCGGCCATGTCGGCGAGGAAAATGGTGGTCTTCACGACGTGTGCGAAATCGGTGCCGGCGGCCTCGAGGATGGCCTGCAGGTTTTTCATCACCTGCCGCGCCTGGCTTTCTATGTCCTCGCCGGCGAAGGCGCCGGTCTCCGGAATCAGCCCCAACTGCCCCGAGACGAAGACAAACGGTTCGGTTATGATCCCCTGTGAGTAGGGGCCGAGCGCTTGGGGCGCCCTTACGGTTGCAACTCCAGTTTTCATCTCTAGCCTCCTCGGAAAATAGAACCCGTGCCCAGGTGCTCAGGTGCCCACGTTATTTTCATTTGCGGTGATGTGCCGCAGGAACATGTTAACTCCTCAGAAAATAGCTCACAGATGAACACGGATTTCACGGATCAGAAAAGCAAACTTCAGGCTGCTCTCAAGCCGCCCCGAAATGAATTCCGGGTCTGACAGGTCAAGTTCGCTGAAGCGAACTCCCCCAACAACGCGCTTCAGCGCGGTTGGCTCGTGTCGACCCGTGAGCCGTCACAGCCTTTGCTCACGACTCCTCCCCCTCAGGATTCACATTTTCGTGCTTGCACGGTGTGCACCAGGATTAAGTACGGGCCTGACGCCACGTCCTATGGTCGCTTGCGGTTCGATTTACTTTGTGGCCGGCTCCTGACGCTGCTTTTTCCAGTAGGGCGAGAGCTTGAGGATAGAGCGCCGCGCAAAGGGCCGTGCCAGCGGCATGATGAAACGCCGCCAGCCTAACAGCGCCGCGACCTCGTTCACGATGTCGTCACAGCTGGCGCGCTGATACTGCAACAGCCGTTGGCTCTCCTCCGTGTCGAGCCAATCCGTGCAATACTCCGCCGTGGTGAAAGCCTCCACCGGCAGCGGACCGATGCCCATCGCCGTCAGCATCTTCCCCAAATACTCGCCGTAGGTGGTCTGACACGTGGGGCCGCCGCCGAGCAGCAGCACTTTGCCCCAGACCGCATCGCATTCCAGGGCGTTTGCCAGCGCCAGGCTCAGATCACGCGGGTGGATCACCTCGAAGCGCGTGTCGGGGCGAATCTCGTACATGATGGGATGCGCCTCGCGCAGCGCAATGTACGGCACGTCGGAGAAACGGAAAATGGCCCACGTGAGCCCGGAGGCTTTGACCATGGTCTCGGCAGCGAGCTTATGCTCCGTGTAGGGGTCGGTGGGGACGAGGGGGTCGGTGACGCGGCGCGGCGGGGGCAGGTGGCGCGTGGGGCCGAAGAGGTCGAACGTGGACGCCAGCACGAATTTCGGGGGCCGCGGTTGCGCCTTGGCTGCCGTCAGCAGGTTGCGGGTGCCTTCGACATTGACCTGCCGCGCCAGTTCGGGCTCCGCATTGCTTTGTGGGGGGATGATGGCCGCCAGGTGCAGGATGACGTCCTGACCGGCAACGGCGCGGGCGACCGCCTCAGCGTCGCGCACATCTCCCCAGAACACTTCCAGGTGGGAATCCTGACGTTGGGTGAAGCGTCTGGCGACTGCCTCGGTGCGCGGTTGCTGGACATCGAAACAGCGCACGTGATGTCCGCGTTGCAGCAATGCCTCGAGGGTGTATGAGCCGATGTGGCCGAAAGCGCCGGTAAGCAGAATGTTCATAGGGAAGCTCCTTCAGAGGGGGGTATGGCGTACAGGGATTGAGTGTTGGTTGTATCCGGTTGTGCCCGGCGGGGATCGCGCACCCACAGGGCCATCAGCGCGCAGCCGAGCAGTCCTATCATGGCGCTGCTGATGAAGACGAGAGCGTAGCTGTTTTTGGCGAGGACGCCGCCGATCAACGGCGCGATCAGCCCGGCGATGCCCGTGCCGGTGTTGGAAAGCCCCAGGTAGGTCGGGCGCAGCTCTGCGCTAGAGAATTCCATCACCACCATGATCCCAGAGACCAACAGCGCGCTCGCGCCGATGCCGTTGAGCACGAAGATCCCATAGTTCCATGCGGGAGTCGGTGCGAGCCATGCGAGGAGGAAGGCCAGGGCGCTGGCCAGCGCGCCAAAGACCAGGTTGCGCACATGCCCGAAGCGGTCGGCGAGAAAGCCAAACAGCAGGTTCCCCGTCGCCTGTCCTATCAGCGCCGCGAGCGTGTAATAGCCGGCCGCGCTGTCCTCCAGGTTCCAACGTTGGATTGCCGAGATCGCCAGAAAACTGCTGCCCATGGTCGCCAGCGCCAGGCACAGCCGGGCGATCATGAAATGGGTGAAGTTGTGATCGCGCCTGATGATCTCCGGCAGGCGTTTCCAGAACGTGCCAAAACTGGGACGGGGCGTTGTGACCGGTTGCGGCGGCTCGCGCACCAGGCTCAGAGAGACCCAGCTGAGGGTGATGAAGCATGCCGCCAGCGCGAAGCAATAGAAGAAATTCATGGGATAGGCCACGTTGTCCAGTAGCTGCGCGCTCACAGCGGCTGCCGCGAAACCCATGATCGTTCCCACCGCATTGGTGAGGCCAAAAAAGCGTCCGCGCCGGTTGAGGGGGATGATTTTGGCGAGCATGTCCTGCCAGGAGATGGCGACGACGCCCGCGCCGACGACGTGCCAGGTGAGCGCTCCCAGGGCGAGCGCCAGCGCCCCGCGCGGGCTGCGGACCGCCAGGAGCGGCGCGACGGCCAACAGCGCGACGGGTAACCGCTCCAGCACCAACCCCAGGTTGACTACCATGGCTTTTTTGCGCGGCAGGCGTTCGACGATCCCCGCTGTGAAGAGCTGCGGCAGGAACCATCCCGCCTGCGCGATCGCTGCCATCACTCCCACCGCGCGCGGATCGGGGGTGAGCTTGTTAATGAAGAGGGCGAGGATCGTGCCGGCAGAGATGAAGGTCGAGCCGAACCAGAAGTTGGCGCCATCGAAGAGATTGGTCCAGAAGTTCCAGGGATACAGGCGCTCGACTTCGGCGGTGACCTCCGCGTCGCTGAGCGCCGGAAAGGCGCGGTCAAGCTCCAACAACCGGCGCAACAGTCGGATTGGATTCAGCATGGCGCTCCGATTCGGCAAGTGGTGGGATGACTGTGACAGCAGGCGTCCTGCATCTGGCTGTCGCAGAGGTCCTCGCGCTTGTTTTAGCATAGCCTGCGAGCTTGTCAAGCTTCGTCAAGCTAAGGAAACTTTTACTTGTTCTGCTTCGTGGTACAATGGGTGCGGTCGCCAGGGGTGGAAATGTGGGAACATGGCTGAACGCAGAGACGCCATGTGTTGGCGCATAGCATGCAAGCATGAAAATGTGAGTCGTGAGGCGTGAGTTCGGCTGGGGATTCCATCTCCAGCCTGACACGAGCCAACCGCGCTTCAGCGCGGTGTTGGAGGACGTAGCAGCCCCGGGGGGTAAGGAATTTCTGATCTGATTCGTGAAATTCGTGCTTATTCGGGGCCCATTTGCGAAGGAGTTGCAACAACAGTTTATGGGGAATGGCACGCAGATTGTGATGGATGATTTGGACGCGCTGATGCAGATCCTGCCGCCGGAGCTGCAGGCGAGCCTGGCACAGCTGGGGCGCCGGGACGATTTGTTGGAAGTGATCCTGGACCTTGGCCGCGTGCCGACAGCGCGTTATACCGACGTGGAGGTCGTGCTGCGCGAGACAGAGGTGACGCAGGCGGAGCTCGCCGCGGTGGTGGAGTGGCTCGGCGATTTCGACGCGGACAACCGCGCCGGCATCGCCCGAACGTTGCACCGTATCGCGGCCATCCGCAACCGGCGGGGCGATATTGTCGGCCTGACCTGCCGCGTGGGACGGGCCGTCTACGGGACGATTGACATCATCAAGGACTTGATTGCCTCCGGCAAGAGCATTTTGCTCCTCGGACGCCCGGGCGTGGGCAAGACGACGATGCTGCGGGAGGCGGCGCGGGTCCTGGCGGAGAACAAGCGGGTGGTGATCGTGGACACCTCGAACGAGATCGGCGGCGATGGCGATATTCCCCATCCCGCGATCGGACGCGCCCGGCGGATGCAGGTGGCGCTGCCGACATTACAGCACGAGGTGATGATCGAAGCGGTCGAAAATCACAACCCCGAAGTGATCGTCATTGACGAAATCGGCCGGGAGCTGGAGGCGATGGCGGCGCGGACGATTGCCGAACGCGGGGTGCAGCTCATCGCGACGGCGCACGGCAACACGCTGGACAATCTCCTCCTCAACCCCACGCTCTCCGACCTCGTGGGCGGCATCGAGAGCGTGACGCTCTCCGATGAAGAGGCGCGCCGGCGCGGCACGCAGAAGACCGTGTTGGAGCGGCGCGCCCCGCCGACTTTCGACATTCTCGTGGAAATTCAGGCGCGGCAGCAGGTGCTCGTGCATGAGGACGTCGCCGAATCCGTGGACAGCCTGCTGCGGGGACGTCCGCCGCGCGCGCAGTTGCGTTCGCGGGGCGAAAATGGCAACATCCACAAGGACGCCGTCACGGCGCATCTGACCGAAGCGGCCGTGGAACCGGTGGTGTCGCGGGCTTTGCCCGTGAGCCGCTCTGCGGAGGCGCGCCTGAAGACGCTCCACATCTTCCCCTACGGCATCGCCCGCAACCGGCTCGAACGCGCTGCGCAGATGTTGCAGGTGCCGGTGGAGATCGTGGAGGACCTCGGCTCGGCGGAGGTGCTCGTGACCACCAAGCAGCATTATCGGCAACGGCCCAAGATCGTGGCGGATGCGGAACGCCGCGGCGCGCCGGTCTACGTGTTGCGCGCCAACACGGCGGCGCAGATGGAATCCTTCCTGGCGGAGCTGTTCCACATCTCCCTGGAGGGCGACGAGGCGTTCGAGCGGGCGATGCGGGAGACCGAGGAGGCGATTCGGCGCATTGGAATGGGGGCGACGATGATTGACCTCGCGCCGCAAAATGCCTACATCCGTCGCTATCAGCATGAGATGGCGCGGGAGGCGCATCTGTCCTCCGAATCTTTCGGCAAAGATCCGTACCGGCATGTGCGGCTCTTGCAGGAGGAGTCCTAGATCCGTGGGAACGCTGGCGCGGGGGCTGTTCATCACCCTGGAGGGGCCTGACGGCAGCGGGAAGACCACGCAGGCGGCCCTGCTCTATGAGTGGCTGGCGGCGGAAGGGTACCCCGTGCTGCAGACCCGGGAACCCGGCGGCACCCGCATCGGCGAGCGCATTCGCGCCGTGTTGCACGATCCGGTGCACACGGAGATGGCCGCGCCGGCGGAAATCTTGCTCTACTCGGCGGCGCGAGCGCAGCTGGTGGCGGAGGTGATTCGTCCGGCACTGGCGGCGGGACAGCTGGTGCTCTGCGACCGGTATTTCGACAGCACGTATGCCTATCAGGGCTACGGACGCGGATTGCCGCTCGACGTCTTGCGCGAGATCACGCGCTTTGCGACCGGCGGGTTGGTCCCCGATGTGACATTCTATCTGGATTTGCCGCCGGCAGTGGGGCTGCAACGGCGGATTCAAGGGGGCGGCGAGATCAACCGCCTGGACCAGGAGACGCTGGCTTTCCATGAGCGGGTGCGGGCGGGCTACCTGGAGCTGTTGCAACAGGAGCCGCAGCGTTGGGTGCGTCTGGACGCGGGGGGCACGATCGAGGACGTTCAGGCAGCGTTGCGGGCGCAGCTCGCGTCGTGGCTCGCATGGCACCTCGCGCCGTCATTCTAACAGCATCATCTCAAAAGCGAGGTCGGCTTGTCTCAACCTCTACCTGACGAAAATCTGCTGCTGGTGAGTGACTTCCATCTTGGCGAGGGGTGGTTGCCGGAAGTGGGGGGCTATTCGCGGCGGGAGGACTTCTTCTACGATGCGGAATTCTTCGCGTTCTTGCGCTATCATCACGCGCAGAAAGAGGCCCCGCGATATGCCGGCAAACCGTGGCTGTTGATCCTCAACGGCGATACGTTTGATTTTGTCCAGGTGTGCAAATTGCCGCCCGAGGGGCCTGAACTCGAGGCCGTGTGTGGCGTTTCACGCCATGCGGAGCTGGGCCGGCAGAAACGGCGTTTCGGATTGGGTTCCACGGAAACGGAAAGCGTGTGGAAACTGCATCAGATTGCGCAGGGTCATCCGCAGTTTTTCGCGGCTTTGGGCTGGTTCGTCGCGGTGGGAAACCGAGTGCTCTTCATTCGGGGCAATCATGACCCGGAGTTGCACTGGCCTCGAGTGCGGGCGGCGATCGGCGAAGAGATTCTGCGCGCGTATTTCGCCTACGCTGAGGGCGAGGTCGCGGCGCCGGTGTTGACCCCGGAGATGCTTGCCGGGCAAATCGCCTTCGAGCCGTGGTTCTACTATGACGGGCTTCGGCAGGTCTATGTCGAGCATGGCGGGCAATACGAACCGATCAACCATTTTTATGATAACCTCAATCCGGTGTTGCCCCATCGCCCGGAGCTGTTGGAGTATCCCTCCGGCCTGCTTTTGACGCGGTACGTGTACAATCGCCTGGAGAGCATTTATCCCTATTTGGATAACGTGCGTCCTGTCACCCGCGCGGTGGGGCGCATCTTGCAGGAAGATCCCCTCTCCGGACTGGTGGTGGTGGCGCGGCTTTTTAGAGATACGGGCTGGGCCTTGCTGGAAATCCAGCGCAAACACGGTGAGACCCGTTCATGGCTGACCGCGCCGGCTCAACCGGAGGCGTCCCAGGGACTGCCGGCGGCACTGTTGGGGGATCTCGCAGCTCTGGCGCAGGAGCAGGCGCGCTTTTCCTGGCGAGAGTGGGAACGCCTGGTGTTAGAGCAGGGCGGGCTGGTGGCCCTGGCGCTGTTGGCTGTGTACAGCGGCTTCAAGGCGTTGTGGGCGCTGCTGATAACCGAATCTTTGCGGCTGGGCATGGAGTATGTGCTGCTGGCCTGGTTCGCCTTTCACGCCGGGCGGACGTGGTCGGCCCTCGTCAATGATGAGGCCAACCTCAACTACATGCCCAAGGTGATCGGGGATATCCTGGCGCGTTTCCGCGCTCGTGGCGTTCCGGTGCACAGCCTCATTTTGGGACACACGCATATCCCCGAACGTACCCCTTTGCGTGATGCGGAAAGGACGACGTGGGTGGTGAATACGGGCACCTGGGTTTCGGCAGAGGCCAGTGAGCCGTTTTCTTGGGAAACGCAGCTGGCCTTTTCGAGACTGGCGGCAGGTGTCCCCCTCGACATGCCCCCAGAATTCCTGGTGTGGAACGCGGCGACGGGAGAGCCTCAACTGCCCTTGTTGCGCTGGGCCGGCAAGCGCCCCCAGACGATCCGGTAGGCCGGGGGAGGGAGACGGATGGAAGACATGCAACAGCCAACGTTGCTGGATTGTGCGCACCGCATCATCGCGGTGGTGCCCCGCTTGTCGCGGTTGATGCGCAAGGATTTGCGCCTGCACTCCGCGGGGCTGTTTACCGAAGCGCAGTTCCGGGTGATGGCGCGCCTTTACCGTGAAGGGGCGCAGTGTCTCTCGGCGCTGGCCGCTATGCAGGGCGTCTCGCTGCCTACCATGTCGAAGCTCGTCCAGGGGCTGGAGGGGCGGGGGCTGGTGCACCGGGAGCGCGACGCCGAAGATCGCCGTCGCATCGTGTTGGCGCTCACCCCGGAGGGACGCACCGCCTACGAGGATTTGCTGCACTGCACGGAGCAGCACATGGTGGATTGGATCCGCACCTTGAGTGTGGACGAGCGGCGGGACATCATCCGGACGTTGACTTTGCTGGACACGCTGTTTTCGCAGGTGAAGCTCAAGGGCGCCTGTGAGACGCCTTCGCCTGACGCCTGAATTCGACGAGAGGGAGGTTGCCGATGCCGGTGCGTGTGGCAGTCGTACAGACAGATCCCCAGCTGGGACGTAACGCCGACAATCTGGCCGACATCGTCGGGCGCTTGCGGGACGCGGCGACGCAGAGCGCGCGGCTCGTCGTCTTTCCGGAGTGCGCCGTTTCCGGCTATGGGTTTCCCCATCTGGAGGCGGCACGCGCGGCGGCTGAATCGCTCCCTGGTCCGACGACCGCGACGCTGGTGGAAGCCTGCGCCGAGCTGGACGTCTATGCGGTGGTGGGGTTGCTGGAGCGGGACGGCGCGGCCGTGTTCAACGCGGCGGTCCTTGTCGGCCCCGAAGGGTTGCTGGGCGCGTATCGCAAGCTGCACCTGCCCTATCTGGGCGTGGATCGTTTTACGACGCCTGGAGATCGCGGGTTTCAGGTGTGGGACACGGCGTTGGGGCGTATCGGCGTTGCCATCTGCTACGATTTGCGCTTCCCTGAGGGGTTGCGCGCGCTGGCGCTGCAGGGCGCCGACATCATCGCGCTGCCGACCAACTGGCCGGAGACCTCGGAGCTGATGGCGGACTTCGTCACGCGCACCCGCGCGCTGGAAAACCGCGTCTACCTGCTTGCCAGCAATCGGGTGGGCGAGGAGAGCGGCTTCCGCTTTTTCGGGCGGAGCCAGGTGGTGGGGACCAGCGGCCGGGTGTTGGCAGAGGCGGGCGACGGCCTGGAGACGCTGTACGCCGACATCGAGCCGGCCCGCGCCAGGGAGAAGCGCCTGGTCATCCGCGCCGGGGCTTTTGAGATGGATACTTTCGCTGACCGTCGCCCGGAGTGGTATGGGGTGTTGACGCGCAAAGGGTAAGGGGTAATGAGGAAAGAGTCATGGGGCATGGGGAGGGAAAGCGTTATGCCGAAAAATTATTTGATTGACATGGACGGTGTGCTCGTGAGGGGTAAGGCGCCCATTCCCGGCGCGGATACCTTCATCGCACAGCTGGAGGAGCGCGGCGCGAAGTACCTCGTGCTCACGAACAATCCGCTGTGGACGCCCCGCGATCTTTCGTACCGCCTGTCGTTCAGCGGGCTGGCGATCCCGCCGGAGCGCATTTTCACCTCAGCGCTGGCGACGGCGCGTTTCCTGCACTCGCAGCGGCCCAACGGCACCGCCTATGTCATCGGCGAGAGCGGCCTGACCGACGCGATCCATGGGATCGGCTACGTCATCACCGATCAGCACCCGGATTACGTGGTCGTAGGCGAGACGGACACCTACAGTTTCGCCGTCTTCACCAGGGCCGTGCGGCTGATTCAGGAGGGAGCGCGTTTCATCGCCACCAATCCTGATCCCGCTGGGCCGACGGAGCACGGCATCGTGCCGGCCTGCGGCGCGCTGGCGGCGCTCTTCGAGGCGGCGACGGGCAAGAAGCCCTTTTTCATCGGCAAGCCCAATCCCTTGATGATGCGCACGGCGCTCAACTATCTGGGGGTGCACTCCGAGGACACCATCATGGTGGGGGATCGGATGGATACCGACATTGTGGCCGGCGTCGAAAGCGGCATGGAGACGATTTTGGTGTTGAGCGGCGTCACCCGCCGCGAGGACGTGGATCGTTATCCGTATTGCCCGACGTGGATCTTGGATTCGGTCGCGGAGATTGAGGTCTGAGGTCTCACGACTCGATGGAATCCAGAGAGGGTTTTCGGCCTCGCCGAAAACCCTCTCGTGTTTGTGGGCGCCGGCTCAGCTGTGCGCCTGGATGAAGCGGAGGGTCTCCGCAGAAAATCCGTAATGCGTAAGTGATCTTCTCGGAAAATAGGCGAATCAGCGAGTTAGCGAATCACTTACGTTACGTTCACACCTTTGCACGTTCGCACGATATTTTCATGCTTGTATGGTATGCGCCAGCACATGGCGTCTTCTCAGAAAATAGAGATCAGTGAGCCGTGAGTAGAGAGCCGTCGCAGCCTCTGCGTACAGGCTACGACTTACCACTTACATGGTAACTGTTCAGCCCTTGACTTAAAAACCAAGATTTTCTGGCGACCGCTGTAAATTGAGAATCAACTTTTTCCCCCTATCCCCTTTCCCTTTCCCCCGCGTTGCGCGGGGGAAAGGGAAACTTTTTTGTGGTTTTTTGCAGGCGGGCGGAGCCCGCCTGCAAAAAACCTTTATTTTTTTCTCCCCTCCCCAACGGCGCATACTCCGTTGGGGAGGGGCAAAAGCTACAGATTACAAAGGTCCATCCATCGCCGTCTAGCTACCTGGCGCCGGAGTGAACGGTTACCGCACATTTTTCGTTTGCGATCATTTTTGGATGGTATATGCCAGCACATGGCGTATTCTTGAAAAGTCTGCTCATCCCTCCGTGACTCTTCACCCCTTACCCTGCACCTTGCCCCGCCTTTGCGGCCTGCAGCGCGCGCCAGACCCGTTCGGGCGTGAGCGGCGTCTGCTTGATCAGCACGTCCGTGGCGTCGTACACGGCGTTGATGACGGCCGGCGCTGAGCCGTTGACCACGATCTCCGACACCGATTTGACCCCCATGGGATGGCTGGGTTCGAAGGTCTCCACGAAGATAGTCTCCAGCGGCGGCGCTTCATCGGCGCGGAAGACGCGGTAGGCGTCGAGGTGCGGGTTGAGGATGCGGCCCTGGTCATCGAAGGCGAGCTCTTCCGTCAACCCATAGCCCAGCGCCTGCAACATGCCGCCCTCTGCCTGCCCGCTGGCGGTGAGCGGGTTCACGATCTGCCCGGAATCCAGCGCGATGAGCAGCCGATCGCAGGTGACCTGGCCCGTCTCGATGTCTACCATCACCTCGGCGAATTGGGCGGCGAAGGGCGGCGGGCTGACCGGGCTGACGAACGACGCCTGCCCCATGATCTGGTGCTGATTTTCCTTGTGCAGCGCCTGCAAGGCGATCTCACGGAAGGTGAGGGCGTAGGTGAAGGGGGCGCCGCTCTCGACATCCGAGCGCACGAAGGCGTGATTGTCGCGCAGGATGATCTCCTCCGGCTCCACGCCGAGCATCTCCGCGGCGACGGCCTTGATCTGCGCGGCGACTTGCTGTGCCGCCCGCGCTATCGCCCCGCCGCTGATGTAGGTGGTGCTGGAGGCGTACGCCCCCTTGTCGAAGGGCGTGAAGTCGGTGTCGGACGAGGTGATGATCAGCGTGTCGAGCGTGCAGCCGAGCACCTCCGCGGCGATCTGCCCCAGGACGGTGTCCGAGCCGGTCCCCAGGTCGGTGGCGCCGACGTGGACGTTGAAGCTGCCGTCGTCGTTCATCTTGATGCTCGCGGCGGCCATGTCCAGGTTGGGGATGCCCGATCCCTGCATGAGGAAGGCGACACCGATGCCCCGCCGCAGGTGAGGTTTGCCGGGCACCGTGTGCCATGCGGGATTGCCGTATTTCTCGGACCAGCCGATGGCGGCGGCGCCCTGTGCGGCGGCCTCGCGCAGCGCGTTGGTGACGATCATCTCGCCCTTCGCCTCGCGGCCCTCGCTCCAGACCTTGCTCATGATGTTCTCGGTGTTCGGCTCGATGAGGTTCTTGAGCCGGAATTCCAGCGGATCCATGTGGAGCGTTTTCGCCACCTGCGTGATGAGCGTTTCCGTGGCGACGACGCCCTGCGTCACGCCATACCCGCGATAGGCGCCGGAACGCGGCGTAGTCGTGTACACGGTGTCGCCGTGGAAGCGGACGGCGGGGGTGTTGTAGAGGGGCAGCGTCTTGTGTCCCGTGTTGCCCAGCACAGTGAGCCCGTGCCCGCCGTAAGCGCCAGTGTCGCTCAGGGCGTACATGTCCTGCGCTGTCATCGTCCCATCCTGGTTCACGCCGAGGCGATAACGCACGATCATCGGGTGGCGGGTGACGGTGTAGATGAACTGCTCCTCGCGCGTGAGCTCGAAGAGGACGGGGCGCCCCGTGGCGATGGTGAGATGCGCGGCGATGTCCTCGTAGAGCTCCTGTTTGTTGCCGAACGCGCCGCCGATGCGGGGTTTGATCACGCGAATGCGCCCCTCGGTCAGTCCGAGGACGGGCGCGAGGATGCGGCGCACGTGGAACGGCACCTGCGTCGAGGTCAGGATGACGAGGCGGTCGTCGGCATCCCAGTAGGTGAGGCAAACCCATGGTTCCGGCGGGACGTGCTTCATCTTCTGCGTCTGGACTTCGGTCTCGAAGACGAAGTCCGAGGCGGCGAGGGCGGCTTCGACATCCCCGATGTGGATCCGGACGCGCGCGGCGATGTTGTGTTGCGGCTCGCTATCGCCGAAATTCACGTAATCCTCCTGATCGTGGATCACGGGCGCGCCTTCCGCAGACGCTGTCCGCATGTCGAGGACCGGTTCCAGCACCTCGTAGTCTACCTTGATGAGTTCCAGGGCCTGTTCGGCGATTTCCGGCGACTCGGCGGCGACGGCGGCGACCCGGTCGCCGACATAGCGCACTTTGTTGTCGAAGCTCACATAATCCAGCGGCCCCGGAATGGGATAGGATTGCCCGGCGGTGGAGAAGACCACGCGGGGCACATTTTTGTAGCAGAGGACGGCGTGCACGCCGGGGAGGGCCTCGGCGGCGCTGGTGTCCATCTCCCGGATGCGCGCGTGAGCGTAGGGACTGTGCAGCACTTTGGCGTACAACATCCCCGGCTGCTCGAAGTCGGCGACGAAGGCGGGTTTGCCCTGCACCAGCTTGAGCGCGTCCACTTTGGGCAGCGGCTTGCCCACCACTCTGAATTCTTCTGCCTGCGGGGTGACGACGACTTTGGGCGTGGTGAGGGTGCGCGTCGCCGCGCCGCCTGACCCGCTGATTTCGTAGGGTTCCACGGGCTCTTCGGGCGGGAGCAGGTCTTCTGGCAGGACAAACATCTCACCCGGTCCGCCCTCCAGGGGCGGGGGAGTTTCGCCGCGCAGGTAAGCGGCGGCGCGCAGGATCGCCTGCACGGGTTTGGTGTAGCCCGTCTCACGGGAGAGAACGCCGCTGATCCAATCGCGCACTTCCGCTTCGGTGGGGTTGGGATTCCGGTCGAGCAGGGCTTTGGCGAGCAGGACGAGCGCGGGCGTGTCGTAGCCGCTCTGGATGGCGCCGGTCTCGACGAAGGCGCGCTGGATGGGATGGAGGGCGGCGCTGCCGCGCCAGCCGCGCTGTTGGGGGCCGCTCAAGCCCTCGACGGTGAGGATGTCCGCGCCCTCTACCTGCGCCGCGAGGGTGACGATGGCGGCGTGTGGGCGCCCGTTCACCAGGACGGTGCTGTAGCCGTCCGCGCCGTCTTCGCTGCCGAATTTGATGCTGCGGATGCCGTTGCGGCGCAGCAAATGGAAGAGGGTCTCGTTGGGGGCAATCTCAAAGCTCCGTTTCTCCCCGTTCAGCGTGATGGATATTTTCATGGTCCGCTCCTTTACGTTGGAATGGGCGCCTGTGTGTGATGCGCCTGCAGTTGTCTGACCTCCATTGTACTGAGATTTTGGGCGCGTGTCAATTCTAAGACATGACTTACGGACGAAGACGGAACAACAAGGGGGAAAGATCTGGGGCGTGAGATGCCGGGGGAGGCGTGGGTCAGGTGCGGGGAGAAGTCGCTGCTCAGCGCCAGCGATGCAGGAGAGCGTTCAACCGGCGCCAGAGGCGGCGATGGGGACTGAACGCCGCGATGAGCCGCCGCTCAGGGCCGAGGCCGAACCGCACGGCGCGCCCTTCGCGTTCGACGGCGACGATCACGCCGACGACGGCCGTCGCCGGAATCCAGCCATCGGGGGCGGCGCTGTTGTCGCCCTGCGTCCAGTAGCCGTGGGCGTCGCGCTCGACGACGCGGTGCAGGATGGGTTTTTGATTCTGGGGATGTACGAAGGCGATGACGTCGCCGACCTCCGCGCGTTGCTGCAGCGGCGCGACGGTGACGACGTCCTGGTCATGGATGAAGGGCATCATGCTCATGCCCCTGGCCCGGAAACGGAACTGCGCCCCGGTCTCCAGGACGGCTTGCATCAGCCCAACAAGCTCCGCGCCGGAGAGCTGGACGATCTCTCCGGCGTGGGTGTTCAATTGCGGTGTAGGAGATGGGTTCAAGGAATCAGCGAAAAAGCGAAAAAGCGAATCAGCGAGCCATTTACGTTTACACCTTCACACGTGGGCATCTGGACACGTTTACACCTTCACACGCTTTTCCGTTCACACGCGGGAGCCTTTGCGCTGCAGGAGCTCTGTCCTCAGGCGTTTCCAGTTCAGCGCCGCATCCGAGAGCAGGGTATCGGCGCGGAAGAAGCGGGCGGCCAGCAGCACCAGGCCGTAGGCGGTCCCCGCCAGCAACGCCAGGCTGAGCACCGTCTGCCACAGCGGCACGGCGGTCGTGACCATGCGGGTGAGCATCGCTACCGGCGCGCTCAAGGGGAAGAGGCTGAAGAAGGTCGCTACTGCGCCGTTGGGCGTCTGAATAAAGGACGATTGGAACATCAAGGGCAGGAGCAGGGGCAGGATGACGATGAAGGTGAACTGGCCGCCTTCGCGGGCGCTGGGAGCGAGCGCGCCAATCGCGCCGAGCAGCGCTGCGTAGACCAGGTATCCCAGCAGGAAGAAGGCGATGGCCCAGCCCATAAAGCCGGGGGGAAGGATGGCGACGCCGGCCGCCAGGTCCAACAGCTCGCGGTTGCGTTCCAGGGCCAGCAGGCTGCCGCCTAGCCAGATGCCCATTTGCAGCAGGGCCACGATTCCCAGTCCCACAATCTTGCCCAGCATCAGCTCGCGGGGGTTCACGCTGAGCAGCAGCACCTCGGCGACGCGGTTTTCCTTCTCCCTGGCGACGCTCTGGAGCATAAAGCCGCTGCTCATGGTGAGCACAAAGTAGAAGATGAAGAGCACGGCGTAAGGGATGATGTACCCGGCAAGGGTGTTATATCCGCCAAGATTCCGCTCTTCCTGCGGCGCCAGCGCGCGTTCGGTGACGTTGGGCAACGGATCCAGCAGCAGGGCCGGCGTTTGCGCCCGCTGGGCCAGGTTGTAGGCGAGCAGGGTGGCGACCAGATCGGTATTGCTAAAGCGGGTAAACGGCCTCAGTTCTGGCTCCACGGCGAGCACTTCCCCGGTCGCCAGGTAATCCGCCGGAATGACGTAATAGCGTTGCAGCTCGCCGCGCTCCATCGCCGCTTGCGCCTCTGCCTCGGTGTCGAATTTCCGCAGCAGCTGGCTCGGGAATCCTTCGGGGAATTCCTGGATCAGGCCGGCTTGATCCACATAGCCAATGGTGATGGCCGGCGCTGTCGCCTCGCCATTGAGCAGGGCGCGATCGTCTTCGGCCTCGAACATGCGGTTGGCGACCACCTGGGAACCGACACTGAAGGCCATGATGATCAGCGGCAGCAGGAAAGTGGTCAGCCAGAACGAAGGCTTTCCCACCATGGTGACGATTTCGTGTCTGACGATCAACAGGATGTTGCGCATGGCTAACCCTCCTGGCGACTTTGGCGCAGCGCGGTGAGGATGTTCTTGAAGGTGAGGGATTGCCCGTACTGGAGCATCCCCACGCGGAAGACGCGCGCCGCGAAACGCACGCTGACGATGGCCGTGCCGACGAGCAGGACCCAGCCGACGATCATCTGCCAGGTCGGGATGGCGGTAAAGCCCCAGCGCAGCAATACCGTGAGGAAGGCCGTGGTGGGAAAGAGGCTCAGCGCCACGGAGAGGGGATGATTGGGATTGCCGAGGATCACCATGATGAAGAACATCGGGAACGTGAAAAACAGGTTGAGGATGCCGGCGATCTGCTGCCCCTGCCGGGTTTCGGTGACGGCAGCGCCGATGGCGATCATCAGGCCGGAGATCAGCGCCAGGGAGGGCAGGAAGTACAGAAAGCCGACTCCTACCATGTTCCACGGGATGGTGATTTGGGGGAAATTGGCGATGAACAGCGGCGCGACCAGCAGGCCAATGACGACGGTCACTCCCCACAGTCCCAGCTGCGTGAGCACGACGCCGAGCAATCCCAGTGCCTTGCCGCCCATGAGCTGTTCGGGTGAGAGGGTCGTCATCAGCACTTCGATCGTGCGATTTTCCTTCTCGTCGGTGACGGCCTGCAGCATGTAGCCGCCGACGCTCATCACGCTGAAGAAGAAGAGGAAAGCGCCGACGATGGGGAAGAGCGCGCTGACGAAATCGGTGTCGCTGAGCTGGCGCTTGCCATCGGGCGTGCGTAACGAGAGATGGGCGCCCTCGTAGAGCCGGCGCGCCTCCGCCTCTGGCAACTGCTGCACGAGGTTGGCGTGCATGAAATCCCAGAAATCGCTGCGCGCCCGGTCGCTGAGGGCCTTGTCGAGGATGACGCATTCGGCGGCCGGCGTGCTCAGGTAATCCGCCGGGATCACGTAATATCCCTGGATCTCGCCGGCTTCCAGCGCTGCCCGCGCGGCGTCCTCGTCGCGATAGGGGCGGATTTCCACCGTGGACGCCGGGTCCTGTCCGAGCGCCTCCCGCGCTTCGGGCCGCAGAATGCCGGCGTGATCTACGTACCCTACGGGGCGCGCGTCCTCGCCAAAGATTGTGATCAGGACGATGACGACCATCAACACGATGAAGAGCAGGGGAACGGCCAACGTGGAGATGAGGAAGGATTTCTTCCCGGCGATCCGCCGGTATTCCTGTTTGGCGACCAGCCAGAGCTTTGCCATGGCGTCTACTCCTCTCCCGGCGCGGCGCCGCCTCTGACGACGGTGATGAAGATGTCTTCCAGCGAGGGTTCGGCGATCTCGAAACGCTCGAGTTTGATGTCGTCGCGCAGGGCGAGGGCGCGGAGCACTTCCTGCGGGCTGACGCCGACTGCCAGGGCCAGATGCCAGTCGCCGTTTTGCTGGCGCGCTTCCAGCACCCCCGGCAGGCCGGTGAAGTTGCCCTGGCCGCTGAGCATCACGGCGTTGCCGGCGAACTGCCGCCGAATCTGATCTACCTCGCCGTAGAGCACCGCCTCGCCGTTGTTGATGAGGACGATGCGGCTGCACAGAGCCTCCACCTGGTGCATCTGGTGCGTGGACATGATGATGGCTTTCCCGGCCCGGCGTTGCTCCTCGATGATCTCCTTGACCAGCCGCGTATTCACGGGATCGAGGCCGGCGAAGGGCTCGTCCACGATGATGAGATCGGGATCGTGGAGCAGGGTGGCGATGATCTGCGCCTTTTGCTGCATCCCCTTGCTCAGTTCCTGGATTTTCTTCTGGCGGTGGTCGTACAGATCGAAGCGCTTGAGCCAGTCTCCCAGCCGTTGTCGGGCGGTGGCTTCATCCAGCCCCTTGAGGGTGGCCAGGTAGATCAGCGTGGGTTCGAGTTTGAGGTCTTTGTACAGGCCGCGCTCTTCCGGCAGATAGCCAATGCGGTGTTTCGCGGCTTCGGTCATGCCGTTGCCGAAGAGCGTCACCTCGCCGCCGTCGGGGCGGAAGATGTCGAGCATGACGCGGATGGTGGTGGTCTTGCCCGCGCCGTTGGGGCCGAGAAGGCCGAAAATCTCGCCGGGGTAGACCTCGAAGCTCACGTCTTTCACGGCCTTGACCGGGCCGAAAGACTTACTCACATGTGAAATGGTGACGGTTGGATTCATGGTACTCCTTCGAAAATGGCCCCGAATGAACACGAATTTCACGAATCAGATTAGAAATTCCTTGCCCCCGGGGCTGCTACGTTCTCAAACAACGCGCTTCAGCGCAGCTGGCTAGCGGCTTTTGTCCCTGTATTCAAATACCCAGGTGATTATACTATATCGCCAACGCGACACAAAGGAAACTATCCGTGGGCGGATTTGTAGCTGGCCGAAAGTCCAATCTTCGCCTGGACTTTTGGCAGAAGCCTGGCACGGTGAGGGGCAGGGCTTCTCGCTACAAAGACTGCAAGCGTCGTGAGGGCTTGTAGCAGCGCACCTCCCCGGCAGCCTCAGAGTCGCGGCCTGCCGGGGAGGTGACGTGTGGGATTAGTTTCCGCGCAACACCAGGGGGAGGTAAATCTTTATGAAATCATAGGTCGGCGTCTTCACCTCATTCGAATAGAACGCGCAGGTGAGCGGCGGAGCAGAGTCGTATGGGTGTAGACATGCTTGATTGATGATGGGCGGGTGGAATTCCTGTGTCCCGGTGATGTTCACCTGCACCCTGTAGGTGATCTGGTGAATTTGCGTCGGCGTGATGGGTATGCTGCCGACGATGGCATTGAGGGCCGGATCGTAGGTGATACCGGGCGGCGCCAGTAACGAATGGCTGATGTAGGTCGTGTGTGTAGGAATGAGGTCATAGACTGAGCGCGGCCCGCCGGCATTGGGGAAAATGAGCGAGAGGGTGTAGGTGAGGACGTCTCCATATTGGGCAATATCTTCGGGCGATACTTCCTTAAAATACTGCTTTCCCTGGCGGCTTGGATCGTCAATTTCTGTTCGAACTGGCATCCCCAACACTAGCCGCACACCTTTCTGAGAGTCGGCTTCAGTCACCTGCCGCCGCTTCCCCTGCCAGATAACCGCTGCTGAAGGCGGCCTGCAGGTTGTAGCCGCCCGTGTCCGCAGCGAGATCGAGGACCTCGCCGACGAGGTGCAACCCGGCCACGCGCCGCGAGGCGAAGCTGCGGGGGTCTACCTCCTTCAGGGCGACCCCGCCGGCGGTGACCATTCCCGCCGCCAGCGGCAGCGACCCGGTGATGCGCCAGCGGAAATTCTTGAGCAGCGTCGCCAGCTCGTCCCGTTCCCCCGCGCGGATGGTGAACACGGGACGTTCCGCCCCGCTGGGGGTGAGCTTCGCCAGCTCGTCTGCCAGGGAGCCGGGAAGCCAGCCGCGCAACAGATGGGGCAGCTTGCGCTGGGGATACTGTTCGAATTCCCGTTGCAGGCGCGCACGGACCTCCTCGAACGTCATCCCCGGCTTGAGGTCGAGCGCGAGCGTGACGCTCTTGCCGGCGCGGACGGCGTCTACGGCGGCGAGTGAGAGGCTGAGCACCAGCGGCCCGGAGAGGCCGAAATGGGTAAAGAGCACCTCGCCGGTCGGCGGGAGGGGCCATGGCGGGGGGAGGACCTTGTCCTTGCCGCCGGGGGTCGCTTCCAGGAGCGTGCACGCGACATTCCGCAGGCTCACGCCCTGCAACGCCTTCGCGCGGGCCTTTTCCGCTACGGTGAGCGGCACGAGGGCCGGGCGCAAGGGCACGAGTGTGTGCCCGAGGTCGCGCGCCATGACGTAGCCGTCGCCCGTCGAGCCGGTGCCGGGCCACGAAGCGCCGCCCGTCGCCAGAATCGCGGCGGCGGCGGGGAACGTTTCACCGCCGACCGTCCGCACGCCGGTGACGTGCTCTTCCTTGACAAGGAGCTCTTGCACGGCGGTGTGATAGCGAATCGTGGCGCCGTGCTCCGTCGCATAGCGCAACAGCGCGTCGCGCACATCGGCGGCGCGACCCGAAGCGGGAAAGATGCGTCCGCCGCGTTCGACCTGCGTCTCCACGCCGTAGCGTCGCAGCAGCGCGAGGAGCTCCTCGCGGAAGAACCGGTGGAAGGCGTTGCGCAGGAACGGCCCGTTGTGCCCGAAGGCCGTGAGAAAGGCCTCCAGCGGCGCGGCGTTGGTCACATTGCAGCGTTCCTGCCCGGTGACGAGGATCTTTTTGCCCGCCTCGCCCATTTTTTCCAGCAGGAGGACGCGCGCCCCCAGCTCGGCGGCGCGGCCGGCGGCCATCAGCCCCGCCGCGCCGGCGCCAATGACGATGACGTTGCGTCGCGGTGTCATGCGCTGCGCAACCCCAGCACCAACAGGCGCAGCTCGGCCTCCGGCGCCGTGTTCTCCACGCGGTGATATTCCCCCGCACGGATGAGGGCGGCGTCGCCGGGGCGGAGCACGCGCGCGAAGACGGGGCTCCCCGCTGTGGGGCGGTGATGCAGCTGGCCGACGCCGGCAATCACATACAGGATCTCGTCGAGCTCCGGGTGAGCCTGCATCCCGGTCGCGGCGCCCGGCGCCAGCGTCGTATCGTGCAGGAAGACGAAGCTCGCCCCTTCCAGCAGCCCTTCAGCGCTGCCCTCTTCCTCGCTGAAGAGCCAGCGCACGAGCGTCTCGCCGTGTCCTTGCCAGGGAGGCGGCAGCTCCGGGGCGGGGGCTGCCGGCGTGTAGCGCACGCGCTGGATATGGGCCGCGCGTTTGAAGAGCACGCCGGAGACGACGTCGTAAGGGGCGCGATTGATGTTCGTGGATTCGCCGCGCCGGTGGAACTCCTCGGCAGGAAGGGGCGGGGGCTCCCACGGTGTTTCATGAATTTCATGCGTCATACTGAGTCACCCTCACTTTCTCCGCACATTTTGCGCTCTCGTCAGTCTTGAGCTGCAGTATAGCGTATTTTGGGGAAATCTTCAACCGCCGTCTCTTCTCATTTGGGCGGCAGCGCTCTTATTCGCCGGCGAGGCGGGGAATTTCATCTCCTGCCGGACCCAAGCAAACGCGCGGAGGCGTGGGGTTTGAGTGGCCTGCTGGCATGGCAGACCTGGAATCCATTCCGAGGCGGGGCTTTTTCGCTCCTGCGCCTCATCCTCTCATTTGGCCGCTCGTGTTATAATGGAACGCGCAGGGGACCTCCTCTGATCTCTGGCGTCGGGAGCAGTCATGCCGAAACTCAAGGAACTTACCGTTCAGGGCTTCAAGTCCTTCGCTGAAGCGCTGACGCTCACCTTCCCCACCGGGATCACGGCGATTGTGGGGCCGAACGGCAGCGGGAAGAGCAATGTCGCGGACGCCGTTCGCTGGGTATTGGGCGAGCAGCGGATGCGTTCGTTGCGCGGCCGAACCGGCGAGGACATGATTTTCGCCGGCAGCAAGAAGCGCGCGCGAGCGGGCATGGCGCGCGTCGCGCTCACGTTCGATAACAGCGATGGCTGGCTGCCCCTGGATTTCGCCGAAGTCATCATCGAACGCCGCACCTACCGCGACGGCAAGACCGATTATCTGCTCAACGGCAGCCGCGTCCGCCTCATGGATCTGCGCGATGTGCTCGACCGCGCCGGCCTGGGACGTGATGCCTACCTCACCGTGGGGCAGGGCCTGGTGGATCAGGTGCTCTCGCTCCGTCCCACAGAACGCACGGCGCTTTTCGAGCAGGCCGCGGGCATTGCTCCCTACCGCACGCGCCGCGAGGAGGCGCTGCGACGGCTGGAGGACACTCAACATAACCTGGAGCGCGTCCGGGACATCGTCGGCGAAATCGAGCCGCGTCTGCGACGTCTGGAACGCGAGGTCGCCCGCGTCGAGCAGCACGCGCAACTTTCCGCCGAGCTCAAGTCGTTGCTGCGGGTGTGGTACGGCTATCGCTGGGGACAGGCCCTGCAGCGGGTGGAAAACGCCCGGCAGCGGGCGCACTATCGCGCCGAGCGGGTCGCCCGGCAGCAAGAGGCCGTGGAGGGCGTGCTGAGTCGCGCCGCCGGCCTGCGCGCCCAGATGACGAGCCTGCGCGCGCAGCTGGCCGAGTTGCATCGTGAGAACAGCGCCCGTCACGCTGAGGCGGAGGCGTTGCAGCGGGAGCTCGCCGTGACTCAGGAGCGGCGGCGCTCTTTGCAGGAACAGCACGCCGAAGCGCAGGCCAATCTCGCCCCGCTTTACGCCGCCCAGGAGGACGCGACGCAAGAGCTCGCACAACTGGAGGCGGCGCAACAGGAAGCTGCCCGGCAGCTCGAGGCGGCGCAGGCGACCTTGCGCGCCGTCGAGGTGGAGTATCGCCAGGTCGAAGCACAGCGTCACACGTTGTTGAGCCGGCAGAGCGCGGCGCAGGCGCAGGCGCTTGAACATCGCCATCGCCTCACCGACCGGCAGAGTCGCCTCGAACAGCTGGCCGAACGGGCGGAGCAGCTGCGCGCGCGCGTGGAACAGCTCGAGGGGACGCTGAACGCGGCGCAGGAACGTCGCCGCAACCAGCAGGCGCAGGTCGAGGAAGCGCGTCGGGCGTTGGAACAGCTCGAGAGCGTCGCGGCGGACGTGCAGGCCGAGGAGGAGCGCTTGCAGGCGGCGCTCGATGCGGCTCGCGCCGAGGCGGAACGCCTGCGACGGGAACTGGCGCAGAAGCAGCTCCCCTATCAGCAGCTCACCGCCCGGCTGGAGGCCCTGGAGCGGCTTCACGCCGAAGGCGCCGGACTCTACGCCGGGGTGCGTGCGGTGCTCCAGGCGGTGGAGCGGGGGCAGCTTCGCGGGTTGCCCGGGACGTTTGCCGCGCTCGTGCGCGTCCCGTCGGAACTGGATAAGGCCATCGAGACGGCGTTGGGGGGACAACTCCAGGATGTGATCGCCGCGCGCTGGGAAGATGCGCGCGCCGCTATCGAATGGCTCAAGCAGCAGCGCGCCGGCAGGGCCACCTTCCTGCCGCTGGATAACCTCCGTCCCGCCGCGCCGCTGGAACTGCCGGCGCTCCAGGGCGTGATTGGGGTGGCGTCGGCGCTGGTCAGCTACGAGGATCGCGCGCTGGAACCGGCGGTGCGCTTGCTTTTGGGTCGGGTCGCCGTGGTCGCAGACCTCGACGCGGCGCGGGCCTTGTATCAGCGCTTGCGGGGCAGCTATCAAATCGTCACGCTGCAGGGCGAGATTTTGCGCTCTGGCGGTTCGCTCACCGGCGGACAGGAGCGCCGCGAGCGCGAAGGGGACAGCCTGTTGGCCCGCGAGCGTGAACGGCGGGAGCTGCCGGAGCACGTCGAGAGCCTCGAAGCCGAGATCAAGGTCTTGACGGCAGCGCTGACGCGCAGTGAGGAGCAAGGGCGGGCGTTGTCCCAGGATTTGCGCGCGCTTTCCGAGCGGCAGCGTGAGGCGGAACGTCAGCGGCAGAACGCCAATCGCATCCTCGAACGTGCCGTCCGTGAGCTCGAACAGGTGATCCAGGAGACCGATTGGCAGCGTCGCTTGCTGGGCGAGGCGGGCGAGGAGCGCGAGCGCCTCGAGGCGACCCGGCTGCGGCTGGAGCAGGAGCATCAACAGATCGCGGCGCAGCTGGCAGAAGCCGAAGCGGTCGCCGCGCAGGCGACGGCGGAGCTGGAGGCAGTGTCCGACGAGGAAGCGAGCCGCGCCGTGGTGGAGCAGCGCACGCAGACGGCGTTGGTCCAGCAGCGATACGAGAATCAGCGGGTGTTGCTGGCGACCCGTCAGCGCGAATGGGAGCGGTTGTGCGGGCAGATCGGGGCGCAGGAGCAGCGGGTCGTCGCGCTGAACGCGGAGCTGGAGACTCTCTCGCAGCGGGTGGAGACATTGCGCGCCGGCTACGAGACCGCGCGTGTGGCGGCGGAGGGCACTGCCGGGCAGATTCCGGCGCTCGAACAGACGCTCGCCGGGTTGGAGCAGCAACAGGAGCAGCTGGAAGAGGAGGAAGGGCGCTTGCGCAGCGCTCTGCGGGACGCCGAACAGCGTTACGCCGAGGTGGAGATCGAAGCGCGGCGTCGCGAGGATCAGCTGGCGACGTTGCGCCGCGAGATCGAAGAAGCGCTGGAGATCGTCGTCGCCGACCTGCCGGAGAATCTCTCTGCACAGCATCCCTTGCCGTTGGGCGACATCGCCGCTTCGCTGCCGGCTGTCGCCGAATTGCCCGAAGGGCTGGAGCAGCAGCTGCGCGACCTGCGCACGCAGATCAACCGCCTGGAACCCATCAACACGGCGGCGAAGGCGGAATACGATGAGGTCGCCGAGCGGCACGGCTTTCTCCGGGAGCAGGCGGCGGACCTGGAGACGGCGTCGGCGCATCTGCGCAAGATCATCACCGAGCTGGATGAGCTGATGCAGACGGCCTTCGACACGACGTTCCAGGCGATTGCGACGGAGTTCTCGCGCGTGTTTGCGTTGTTGTTCAACGGTGGCACGGCGCAGCTGGTATTGGAGTCCAGCCCTGAGAGCGATCTGCCCGGCGTGGAGATCATCGCCCGTCCGCCGGGAAAGCGCACGTCGGGCCTGGGGATGCTCTCCGGCGGCGAGCGCACGCTCACGGCGGTGGCGCTGTTGTTTGCCGTGATGCATGTCAGTCCCACGCCTTTCTGCATTTTGGATGAGGTAGACGCCATGCTTGATGAGGCGAACGTGGGGCGCTTCCGCGCGATGTTGCGCGAGCTGGGGCGTTCGACGCAATTCATCATCGTGACGCACAATCGTGGCACGGTGGAGGTCGCGGATACCATCTATGGCGTCTCCATGGGCGAGGACGGCGTCTCGCAAGTGCTCTCGCTCAGCCTGCAAGACCTGCCGACCTCGGAGGAGATTTGAGCGTGGGAAGGTGGGCACGTATTTACTCTCGAAGGAGCCGCCATGTGCTGGCGCACATCATCCAAGAATGAAAATGTGCGATCATGGTTCAGCCTGCCGTCAGGTAGCTCGACGGCGTGGATGAACCTTTGTAAGCTGTAGCTTTTGCCCTTCCCCCTGCCCCCTCCCCAATGGTGCAGGCGCCGTTGGGGAGGGGGAGAAAAAATAAGGGGGTTTTGCAGGCGGGCGTAGCCCGCCTGCAAAACCCCACAAAAAAAGTGCCCCTTTCCCCCGCGCTGCGCGGGGGAAAGGGGCAGGGGATAGGGAGCAAAAGTTGATTTTCAATCTTCAGCAGTCACCAGTAAATCTTGGTTTTTTTGGTCAATGGCTGAACAATCGCCCTGTGAGTTGTGAGCCGCAACCCCTGGGCAGAAACTGTGACGACTCTCTTCTCACTGCGCTCTATTTTCAAAGGAATCGGGTTCCCCCATGGCGGTCTTCGATCTCAAAACTGCCCTGCTCTTGCTCACGCTCGCCGTGATGGCGGCGGTGGGCCTGGCCATGTGGCTGACGCGGCGGGGAATGTCACGCCCGGCGATAGCGGGCGGCGAGGGCCAGGCGGCGGCGGAGACGTTCGCGACGGCGCCGTTTGGGCTGCTCGTACTGGAAGGGACGGAGGTCGTGCGGGCCAATGCCGAAGCGCAGCGCTTGTTGCGCCTGCCGACGCCTCCTATCGCGCTTCCTGATGCGGAATGGCTGCCCCTGCTGCTGGAGGATTGCGCTTCCGCGCGGGCTGACGCCGCGAGCGGGCGTTATCGCACCGTGACTTTTGCCTCGGGGCAGACTGCGCGGTGGTGGACGGCTCCCTGGGGCGCGCGCGACCTGGTCTTCGTCTTCGATGTCACCCCGCAGCAGCGGGCCGAGCAGGCGGGGCGGGCGCTCCTCAACGATCTGGCGCACGAGCTGCGGACTCCCATCGCCACGATTTTGACCCACCTTGAAGTCCTGGGCCTCACCGACCTCGGCGAGGACGTGCATCAACAATCCCTGGCGCTCTCCAAAGACGAAGCGCAACGCATGGCGCGCCTCATCAACGATATGCTGGAACTGGGACGCCTGGAGACGGCGACGGAGTTCGCCTTGCGCCCCGTGGATTTGCTCCCTCTCGTCGAAGAGGTGGTGTTCCAGGCGCTGCCACAGGCCACGGCGAAGCGGATGACGCTCTCGCTCGAAGCTGCGCCGCCGCTGCCGTGGGTGTTGGGAAATGCCGACCGCTTGCGGCAGGTGTTCCTCAATTTGCTCGATAACGCCTTCAAATATGCGCGCGAGGGCGACCGGGTGGTGATTTCGCTGGCGCGGACCGCGAACGGCATCGCCTGTGCGGTCTGTGATACGGGGCCGGGAATCCCGCCGGAGCATCTGCCTCACGTCACGCGCCGTTTCTATCGCGTGGCGCCCCAACAGGGGTCGGGCAGCGGCCTGGGCCTGGCGCTCGTGGCGGAGATCTTACGTCGTCACAACACCGCCCTGGAACTGGAGAGCCGCGTCACCGGCGAAACGGGGACGTGTGCGCGATTTATGTTGCCGCTGGCCGAAGTGGAGGTCCGGTGATGCCGCGGGGACGGGCGTTGCTGCGGCGCTATGGCTGGCTGCTGGTGGGGGCCGGCGTGCTGGCGTTGGTGTGGTTGTTGCCCATCGAAGGGTGGGTGGTGTTTGCCCCCCGCGAGACGGCCCTTCCCTGGCCTCAATTCACGCTCGATCCGCCTGTGCCGCGTCCCGGCGCTGTGGTGCGCGTCACGGTGACGGATGTGGCGCCGTGGGCCTTCGTGCAGCTCACCGCACAAGACCGTCCTGCCGAGGCGCTAGGCGGCGATCAACGCCCCGGCGGTCTGTGGACGTGGTCGTGGGCCTTCACTGCGCCGGAGACGGAATCGTATGCGCTGGTTTTTTATCGGGATTGCCATCTGGGCTGTGTCGAGCGCGGTCGGCTCACGTTGGGGGAGCCGGCCGCCGCGCCTCCGCCCGCCGGATTGCCGACCAAACTGGGGGTCGTTTTCCCCAGCCTGAACCGTGACTGGCATGGACGGGCCGGCTGGGTGGTGGAAGTGACCTATGCGCATCAGGCGGAAGCGGCGTATTGGGGCGTGGATGATCTGGCGACGCGCGTGGCGGCGCATCGCGAGCAGGGCCTGCGGGTGCTGCTCCGTGTGGACTACGATCAACAGCAGGCGCTGCCGCCGGCGGGGGACTACATCGCTCTTTCGGAGTACCTCGAATATGTGCGCCGTCTGGCCCGCGATGCGCGCTTGCAGGACGCCTACGGTCTCATCATCGGGGCGGATTACAACACGGCGGAGGCCAACGCCCGGGCGCCGGGGCGCCCGGTGACGCCGGAATGGTACGCGCGTCTGTTCAACGGGTATGGCGAGCCGGTGACGCACAGCGACAATGTGGTGCAGGCCGTGCGGGCGCTGAACCCTCATCTGCGGGTGCTCGTCGGCCCGGTGCGCCCATGGGTTTTCGATCAGGATGGGGCGCAGCGTGCTGAAGCGGACGTCCCCTGGCTGAATTACATGAACACGCTGGTGGCGCTCTTGGATGAGACGGCGCAGGCCAAATCGGCGGCGGGAATTCCGCTCGCGGCGCCGGATGGCTTTGACGTGCAGGCGCCGGGTCGCCCCGACGCGCCGGAGATGGCGGGAGTGGCGCGGGCCGAGGAGCCGCGGACTGATCTGCCGCGTGCGGCGTGGGGCGGGGTGCAGGCGGGCTTCCGCGTTTACCGGGAGTGGCTGGCGCTCATCAATGCTTATCCGACAACGCGGGGGGCGCCGGTCTACATCATCTCCACGAACACGTTTGACCGTGAGGCGGGGGTCCCGCCGGCGCAGAACTATCCGCGCGGCTGGCTGACGACGGCGGCGGAAGTCATCGCTGCCGAGCCCCAGGTCGTCGCGCTGTGCTGGTTCATGGATGAGTATGTTCATACCGACGAGTGGTACTGGTTCAGCCTCACGGAGCATCCCGGTCGCCTGGTGGATGCAGCAGAGGAATTCGACGCGCTGCTGCGCTGAACGGGCTGCCAGATGACGCCAGTGTGAGCCGTGAGGCGTGAGTTGAGAGCCGTGACTGCGACGGCTCTCGACTCACGCCTCTTTATTTTCAGAGAAGTTGACATGTTCCTGCGGCACACCACCGGGGACGAAAACGTGAGTTGTGAGCTGTGAGTCGTGATCGAAGGCTGCGACGATTCTCTTTTCACGGCTTGCTGCTCTCTATTTCCGAAGGAGATGCCATGTGCTGGCGCACACTATCCAAAAATGAAAATGTGTGGTGACTGTTCAGCCTGGCGCCAGGTAGCTGCGATGGATGAACCTTTGTGAGCTGTAGCTTTTGCCCCACCCCCTGCCCCCTCCCCGACGGCGCATGCGCCGTCGGGGAGGGGGAGAAAAAATAAGGGTTTTTTGCAGGCGGGCGTAGCCCGCCTGCAAAAAACCACAAAAAAAGTTCCCCTTCCCCCAGCGTGCGCTGGGGGAAGGGGCCAGGGGATAGGGGCAAAAGTTGATACTCAATCTTCAAGGGTCGCCAGGAAATCTTGCGTTTTTTAGTCAGTGGCGGTACCTTTGTCACGCAAGTGATTTTTTCGCTTATTCACTGACTGCTGACCGCTGATCTCTATTTTCGAAGAATCCGGTAATTGTCAAGACCCCAAAAGTGCATCTTTTGAGGCAAAAAACAGGCAGAGGGCAATACCCCGCGCTCTGAGGCACTTTAAAAATTGAGTGCAGGTTGGACGTGGTGCGC